>Ga0209232_1001572_pt1 | contig 12168 bp, 6 predicted proteins | sample ETNvirenome_2_60_FD_184066 | JGI IMG/M metagenome (GOLD analysis project Ga0209232, IMG submission 184066) | Marine viral communities from the Pacific Ocean - ETNP_2_60 (SPAdes) (version 2) | ecosystem: Environmental > Aquatic > Marine > Oceanic | place: Pacific Ocean | collected 2013-06-22
TTATTATCTGTGTGGGAGATGTGTGGTTTTTTTGGTATCTGTGTTTGTGATGGTTGTTGATGTGGTGGTGTTATGTCCCCCATCAGGGTGCCGCTTTTCCTGATTCCCGCTCGTTGTCGTGGAGCTTCACGTTGTTTGTGTGTTTTTCGCCGTCGCCGGTTCGTGCTTCTCTCGTCTTCCTGCCCGCAAAAAGTTCTTATGAGGTTGTTTGAGGGCATGAGAGATCGACCACGTTCCCGTGGGTTTCGTCCCGCACCTTGCAAGGGGTGTACGACCGAGGACTGCTTGGTCCGTTGGTCAGAGTGTATCACTGCATTTGGGGCATGGGTGTGCGTATGACCTGCCTTTTTCATCTGTATTTATGATGTGGCGTGTTCCGTCGCATCTGTCGCAGTGATGGGTGGGTTGGTCGTATTGGCGGGCTGGTTCTGTGGCTTGTGCGGGTAGGTCGTTTTCGTATGAGCCTGCGTTGAGCCAGGATGCTGGGTAGGGGATGTATTGGTGGTCTGCTGATAGGGGGGTTTCTGGTGTGGCGATTTGTTTGCGGGTGGCTTTGATGATGTCGTTTGGGTCGATGTTTTTGGTGTGGCGTTTCCATGCTTTTAGAGCTTGTTGTTTGTTGACCTTCTTTGGGTAGATTTGCCACCATTCGTCAAATTGGTTGTTTGGCTCTGGTTCTATGGCTTTGGTTTCTTCGTCACTGGCGGGAGGGGGTGTACCCACCAGCGGGAGGGGGGTATCGTCATATACGGGAGGGGTGCTGTGGATAACGTACCTGTTTGACAGCATTTGCTGTGGGTTGTCGGGGTTGCGTCGGTGATGCACCGTGATGAAGCGTTGTTGGACAAGTTCTTGGATAGCTCGGTCTACTGAACTGCTGCTGGTTCGGGCAAGTTTCGCGATTCGTGCGCGTCCGGGATGGCAACTTCCGGTTTGGTCTGCGTGTCTGCGTAGCACACCGTAGATGCGTACAGCGATGTGGCTGATGTCTGCGTACAAAACTGTCTCTGGGATAATCGCAAAGTAGTCGTCCGCCGAAATTTCGTAGTCCATGTTGTTGTCCGTTTCTAACCGTCCCTCACGGTTGCCGCTACTTTATCATTCCGTGATATCATTTTGACAACTCAAAGGTTTTGTCCGATTTCCCTTTGGGTGGTATTGCACGGGTCGAGTGGGTCGAAGAGACTCCCTCCCTTCGGCCTGCTCCCCGTGTATCATGTGTCCGATGTCAGGAACAGATCGTTCAGGAAGACGAAACGTACCCGCTGAAGATAAAGCCCGTTTCTGGCAGGCCCGTGCCGCAGGCATCTCTATCAAAGAAGCTTGCAAAATTGCCGGTATCCATTACAACACCGGACAAAAATGGGATGCCAACCGCCGCAAAATAGAAGCAGAACAACAAGCGGCTGAGTTCGCTGTCAAAAAAGCAGGTGCTAACTCCGGTCGGGAACGCCGAGAACTACGAGCTGTCATCGACGAGGCCGGTGACCTCCCACCAGTCATCCCGTACGAACGTCTAAACGAACGAGCAAAACGTGGCTGGGACGACTTCGACTACTTTCGGCGCGTCTATCTGGGTCGTGTCCCATCACCGTGGCAAGTAGATGCCGCATACAAAATTGTTCAACACCTTGAATCAGAAGAAAAAGAGTTCCTTGTATTGAACTGTCCTCCGGGCGCAGGAAAATCTACCCTTTTTCACGACGTAGCAGTCTGGTGCATCGTAAGGAACCGCGCGATCCGAGTCCTTATCGGCTCGATCTCGCAAACCCTTGCCAAAATGTACTCACGTCGTATCCGTGAAACCCTCGAACGCCCAACATCATTGGTTGTTGACCCCGAACAAGTAAAGAAGGGTTTAGCTATAGACGCTGAAGGATGTCTTGCACAAGACTATGGCAGATTCAAACCGCTTGCTTCTGGCTCCTTGTGGCGTGCAGAAGAGTTCGTTGTCGAGCAGTACATACCTGGCGGGCTAGACAACAAAGAACCAACCGTTTCTGCGTACGGTATCGATTCAGAATTTATCGGTCACCGTGCCGACCTGTGTCTGTTCGACGATGTTGCGTCACCGGAGAACGCTAAAGAATCTGTTGCTCGTGACCGCCTGCTCGAACGATGGGACTCGATGGCAGAAGCACGTTGCGACCCCGGTGGCCTCGTAAACGTAATCGGGCAGAGGCTCGGCCCAGGAGATTTGTACAAGCATTGTTTAGACAAGGTGACGTACGACGACATCGAAGAAGATGACGGCGAGGACGCTTCCGCAGAAGACGCATTGGTCGATCCGGTAAAAATACCCAAGTACCACCACCTAATTTACAAGGCATATTACGAAGAGCTTGACACTGGTAAACCGTCACGCCGCAAAGATGCACCCGCATGGCCGGACGGACCACTGCTTGAACCTGTCCGTTTGCCGTGGAAAGACCTGTCATTCGTCAGATACAACCAGCCACAAAAGTTTCGGGTCGTCTACCAGCAAGAAGACATCGACCTGGACTATCAACTCGTAGAGCGACCACAAATTATTGGCGGTATCGCATCTGACGGAGTTGACTACCCCGGCTGTATTGATAGAGACCGTTTCCCAGGAAACATCACTCGTGGGCTTAAACCACCGTGGGTATCAATCATCTCAGTTGACCCATCACCAGCAAACTTTTGGGGGGTAATTTGGACAATCCATCAACCCGATCTTGGTTTGTATCACGTTGTAGATATCGAACGCACCAAACTCACAGCAGAAGACCTGCTCGGTTACGACATGTCCACTGGCAGATATACCGGAATTCTTGACGAATGGCTTGACCGGGCAGAAGACATGGGTTATCCCGTGTCACACATCGTTGTCGAAATTAACGCTGCCCAACGATTCTTGTTGGCACACGATTTTGTGCGACGTTGGCAGGCGTTACGACAAGTCATGGTGATTCCGCACACTACGTCCCGCAACAAAATGGACGAAAACCTCGGTTTAGAAGCATTAATACCTTCGGTGGTGCGGTCCGGTTCACTGCGTCTGCCATCCATGTCTAACAACTGGAAAACGTTGGCGTTAGTGCAAGAGTTAGAAACTTGGACTCGTGACAAAAAGAAAGGTACGGACTTGGCGATGGCGTTGTGGTTTATGTTGCTACACGCACCAAAGCTGACCGAACCAAAACTGCCTCCTCGCATGTGGCGACCGTCGTTTTTGGTTAATTCGTGATGGAGTGCGACAACTGTGGCGAACAGTTTGACCCGGTTGCAACACGATGGAGATGTCCACACTGCGGGTTAAAGCATCACTGTTGTGGATAATGGTATCCTTACGGCAGGAATGTCAACTATCTTGGAGTGCTCGTGAGGACTATCGAAGAAATTGTTGCGATGTACAATCATCGCCGTCGCATACTTGGCCCAGTACACGACCAAATGTTGAAGGTGCGTGAGCTTGCAAAGGGCGATGTCATTGTACCGCTCAACGAGTTAGACCAGAACGCTAAAGCTTCTGTTGCGAACTTGTTGTCTGTCGGGTTGGACCAAATGTCAATGCGGGTTGCGTCAACAATGCCGCACCCGTACTTCCCACCAATGAAGGAAGGCTCACAGCGTTCGAAGGAGATGGCTTCGCTGCGTCACAAAGCGATGCTGTCGATGTGGGATCACAACCGGATGAACATGAAACTCCGGCGACGCGCCCGCCATCTTCTCGGCTACTCGATGTCACCGATTGTGGTCAAGCCAGATTTCCGTCACAACACACCAAAGTGGCATTTGCGTAACCCGCTTGACACTTACGCTGCACCAGGCGAAGACCCGGACAACCCTGTACCAGAAAACGTTATCTTTAGGTACAGCAAACCATACTCATGGCTTATCCAAAACTACGGTCCACAGGTCGATGGCCGACTTCGTGTTGGTCGTCCTGAACCAGACACACAGTTCACGTTGTTGGAGTATGTGTGCGATAACGAAATTGTTGTAGGTGTGTTGGGCGCAGAAGACGACCCGAACCTCAACTACATTGAGCGCGCAGGTATGGAGGTGCTCGAACTGGAGCGCATCCCCAACCGTGCCGGAGTCCCACTGGTCGTTATCCCTCAACGCATTACACTCGACACCCCACGAGGGCAGTTCGATGACATGCTCGGAATGTTTTACACCCGTGCTCGTCTGCAAGCGTTGACAGAAATTGCTATCGAGCGAGGCATCTTCCCAGACGAGTATCTGGTTGCACGCCCTGGCGAAAACCCAGAAATTATTGCGTTGGCTGATGGTAAGCGTGGCGAACTAGGAATTATCAAGGGCGGTGATCTACAGATCCAGCAGGTCAACCCCGGCTACAAAACAGACACAGCTCTTGACCGCATTGAACGCCAAGAACGTCTGGAAGGCGCAATCCCCGCTGAGTTCGGTGGAGAGTCCGGCACGAACATTCGTACAGGTCGCCGTGGAGAAAACGTGCTGTCCGCAGTCGTGGACTATCGGGTGCAGGAAGCACAAGACCTGTTTGCCTCATCGTTGTTGGAAGAAGACAAGGTTGCTATCGCAATCGAAAAAGCGTACTTCGGTTCGCAACCCAAGTCGTTCTTCATGCCGGGACGAGCACAATCCGGCAAAGTTGACTACACCCCGAACAAAATTTGGGAGACAGACTTTCACTACGTTTCATACTCGGCCAGCGGTTCTGACGTAAACAACCTGATTATTGGTTTGGGTCAGCGCATGGGCACCGGCATGATGTCAAAAGAATCTGCCCGTGAAGCCGACCCGTTAATTAGCGACCCAGAACTAGAGCATGACCGTATTACTTCGGAAGGTATCGAGTCTGCGTTGCTTGCGTCAATCCAGCAACAGGCTGCTAACCCTAACGGTCCTTATCAACCTGCCGACCTTGCATCACTAACCAAAAAGGTAATGGTCGAAAAGAAGTCGTTGTTTGATGCCGTTAACGAGGTTGATGAAGAAGCCCGTGAACGTCAAGCTACCGAAGCTGAAGCGATGGCACCGGAAACGATGCCTGGTTTAGCTATGCCAGGTATGGGCGCAGAACAACCTGCGGCACCTCCACCACAACCGGGTGAAGGCGGTATTGAAGCTCTTCTCGCACAACTAGGAGCCTGACCCATGTCAATGACTGGCGAAAATTATCCGAACCGAAGCGACCTGCGGGACGCTGCAACGCGCCAAGCCCGTTTTACTGGACAAACCTACGGTGAAGGTGCGGCACAGATGCGCGCACAACGAGCGGTTCCTGCTGGTGCTCCTCCTACTGCTGTGCAAGGCCAACAGATGGCACAACGCCCTCAACCAGGAGCGCAACCATTCAACCGTCCGTCTGAACGACCAAACGAACCAGTTACGTCTGGTGCAGATTTTGGTCCTGGCATGAACAGTATGCAGGCAGGAATACGCCCACGATTTATTCAAGAAGACGAGATTGAACAACGGCTAATGATGTTGTATCGAGCGCATCCAAACGAAGGTTTGCGTTTGTTGTTAAACCGTTACACGGGCAGCAAATTCTGATGGGCGTAGAGGACCTTACTTACGACGACGAGCAACAACTACGTCGAGAACTTGTTGAAGAAGAATACAACGTCCTCAACTATGTGAGGCAAGCCACAAAAGATCAAGCCGACATCATGGACGATCTAGTGGCGTTTGCACCTCACGCACCTGGCCAGGTCTTGTACCCGCTCGCACAATCAGTTCGCACTGGCGAAATGACACTCGAACAAGCCTCATCGATGGCAGTAGACACCGTAAATTTGATGGCAACAAAAACCATTGAACGTCAACCACAAAACAAAAACTGGTGGGATAAAGTCACTGAGACTGGGTTTGAAGGAATCAAGAAAGCAACTAAATACGGTGTTGCTGCACTAGAGTTCCTGCCACAAACGGTCACTAACCTTGCCTCACGAAACTATGGGTATGCCCAGCAAGGTTTTGAAGCAATTACCGGACGTAATTTTGGTCAAGGAGAATACCAAAAACCAGACACAAATCTTTTCGACGGGTTATTTGCATCAACTGATATTGGTGCTTTGCTGTCTGGAGCAGAATCCGGCAACGGATACTTTATTGGTGAAGCAGCCAAAGAGTTCCAAGAGGAACGAGCGCGCGCATACCGTGGCAGCATCGAGGGAGAGACCTGGACTATTGGCCGTGGTTTTGCGAACACCGGAAGCCAACCTGATTCTCAAATGTTCAACATTGTCTCAGGACTTGTTGACGCAGCCGCAGCAATCGCAATCCCTTCAATACCCGGATCGAAAACAATTACAGCAACGGCTCGCACTGCTGCAAGCCCGTTAGGAAAAGCAGATGAGGCAGCACAAGCAGTAGAAAACACGTTGCGTAACGCACGCCGTTTGACTGCTTTACCAGGCACACGCCGGTCAAATCTTGCTGGGATTACATATTCAAGCCGACCACACATTGACCGCAGCTCGGTTAGCCGTTGGCTTGAAAGCAACGAGGGGAAAGCAGTAAGAGAACGTCTTAAGGACGTAAACAGTATTGAAGAAGCAGCCGATATGTTCCGTAACGCTGACGCAGATTTTTGGCTACGGCTTACAGAAACACAGAACGTTGACGACGTAGACGTTTTGCTACGAGACCGTCTTGGATTGCAAGGACTTGCCCGCACCGACGACCTTCGCATCGGCAGGATGTTTGACCGCCGACGGGCAAGATACGGTATACAAGGCGCAGACACAATCGACGGGGCACAACCCGGAAGAGTTAAAAGCGGTCTTCAATCATGGTATGCACGCAACTTCACACCAGTCGCCGGTAGTGAAATGGTTGTTGTAGCAGACGACATTCGTGATTTGACACAAACGGTGCGTAACGCCCGAGATTATATGCGTACTCTTCGGGTGTCTCCAGAAGAACGAGAAACCGTTTTGAAACAAATTACGGAGTCTTTATTAACTCGTGGCGTTGAAGGCAACATTCAAGACGCAATGAAAGCGTTGGACAACGTGGTCATCAGACAACTGAGTCTTAAAAATGTTAGTTCCGATGCACGCAAGCGCATCAGAGAAGGAAAAGCAACCGCAGAAGATAACGCTGCTTTAGAGACAGCGACAACATTTCATCGTCAGGTTTTCGGTAAGTTTCGTAATGACGTAGGCGACTTTGACTTGTACGGCACTATTGATGAATCAGGTCATACCCAATTAGTTAAAGGTTTGAATTTTACAGAAGACGGCAAGGTGATTGTTGACGCCAAAGGTGACCTTGAATCAGCAACTGCACACATCCCGTCAGAGATGCGTAAACTTGCTGGTTACATGCCAGATGCGCGTCGTGTACGCCGCGCAAGCGCCCGATACGATTTTATGTGGAGAAAACACACACAAGATCCGAAAAAATGGGGCGATCCAAATTTGCTTACTGCGTTTATGGACAAAGTTCAGCAAGACATCTGGCGTCCAGCAACTTTGATGACCGGCGGTTACATGTTCCGCAACATGCTTGAATCCGTGATGAGGTCATTAGCAACACCCGGCATCAAAGCAGGGCCTTTACATCCTTTGGAGTACCTGCAAGCTGTCAGCAAGTCCCGATATGGTGTTGACGTAAACGGAGCAGATTTTGCCCGAACATCCAATCTGGCAGGACGAGTTACTAACGCCGAATACGTTGATGCAACGAACGCTAAACCTCGTGAAGCAGTTGACATTATTGACATAGAAAAAGCGGGCCATCGGAGCGGCCATTACGAGCTGATATCTAAACCAGTAAGAGCTGAGAACAACCCTAAATATGTCCCAGGTGTAGCTAACGAGCTTCGTTTGTTAGCAAGTACACCACTTGGCCGTATTGCAGCCGACGTTTTATACCAAAACGGCAGCAAAGATGAAGCAATACGAGTAATGCGCGAATGGTTGTCCGGCGCAGACGATGGCTATTTTGTCAACTTTTACGGTTTGCGACCAGGAGCAGGTAAAGACGAGCTTGCACGCATCAACACGTTGTGGCAAAACAAGTTGATTAGACGACAAGACACAGGAGAGCTAGTCCGAGGCAGCATCAAGTTTGTTGACGAGTCAGGCAATATCGACATGGAGAACTTGTCTGCGTATCTCGAACAAGTCATTGTAAATCGTGTTCAACGCGTCACTGGAAACAACCGGCCGCTTTTATCAATGATTGCAGACTCAGTACGAACTAGCACATTTCGTAATGATGCCGACGAAATACAACCCTCGTTTCTCGATGTGACCGGCAGAGGAGCAATCGATCTTGATGCGTTTGATTACTCGGAAGAAATGCTTGAACAAATCCGCAAAATTGCATTTGACACTGAGTTGGATGTAGATCAACAACTACCTAACTTTGTAAAAGCTCCGGCAGAAGACATTAGCCAGTTGCCATTTGGCAAAACAGGAAACGCAATCGGTGACGCATGGCGACGTACAGTAAACCATTTTTTTGCAAACGTTTTCAGTAAAAAAGAAGCATTTTTGAACCGTTCTCCGGTGTTCCGGCAATATTACTATCTGCGGATTGACGACCTGATTGGCAAAGAAGGTTCATGGGGTATTGAGCAGGGAGCTGCTCAGGACATTATTCGACGTATTGAGCAAAGCACGGTCGATATCGCAGAGCAACGAGTTTCTGCATTGAAAAGCATCAGCCGGAGAACAGACGAAGAACGTTTTTGGAACGGCGAACGAATTACACGAGAGCAATACAATCAGCTCGTATCTGAAGCAGACGAAGAGTTACGCAAAGCACGCGAAGTGTTTAACGACGACGTTGCTGCTAAATACGTCGGGTCGCGTGACTTGTGGGAAAAAATTAAAGCTCGCGCAGCAGACGAGACGGTGTACGACGACGCGCTCGATATCGAACAGCTTGACATCGCGTCAAAAGCATTTGCGCTGGAAGAAACAAAAGAAGTGTTCTTCAACGCCGCAGACAAAAGTAACTTCGCTGACATTCTTCGTATTGCCGTGCCATTCGGACCTGCGTGGGCTGAAATGACCAAGTTCTATTACAAACAAGTCATGTTGCGACCCAACCGTATCAAAAACATGGGTGTCACAGCTCAAGGTTTTAGAGATATGGACCCTGATGGTGACGGCAAAGGATTCATATATCGTGATCCAACGTCAGGTGAAATGGTGTTCAATTATCCGTTCTCAGACTGGATGATCCCGTTCATTAGCGCTGGAGCAGGAGCCGTGCTGGGAGAAACATTTCTTGGTAGAAGAAACCCTGTTGCTGGAGCACTCAGCGGTGCCGCAGCACTTGGTACATTGGGTGCGATTGGACGCGAGAATATTGCTGAAAATCTTGGCGATATAAAACCAGAACTTGTTGCACCTGTCCGTTCTATCTCAATGTCGTTTCAGGTCATTCCTGGTGCAGGACCGTCAGTCCAAATAGCTGCAAATAAGTTGTTAGGAAGTAGACCAGAAGCAGACCAGTTGATGGAAATACTTACACCTTTTGGACCACCGGACGGAGGTCTTTCCGCAATTACCCCAGCATGGTTAGACAAAGTTGTTGAGGCAGTTTATGCAGATCCTGAGAACGATCGTGTGTACGCCGATTTGTTGATGGATTCGTATCGTGCGCTGTACACGACAGGGAACTATGACAATATGGACGAACAGTCCATGATAGATATGGAGCAAGATGCCGAAAGCCTTGCTCGACATCTTCTTGCGTATCGTGGTTTTGCTCAATTTCTTGGTCCGGTTCGTGGCCGAATCCAGTTCAACATTCCGACAGATTTCGACGGCATCATTGACATTGACGATGAGAAATACGACATCGAAGGTGATTACATTCCAAACGCACTACTTTCAGCAACGTTTAGGGCGATGCAGGAATCAGATTACGAAAACTCTGTAAGTGATTTTTTGCGGACATTCGGACCACACGTCATGATGTACACAACCAGTAAAACCCGTACTAAATCAGAAGGGTTGGATGCTTCCGAACAGTTTGGAGATTGGGAGCGTAGCAACGCTCAATTTGTTAAGGACTTCGACGACGTTTATGGATATTTTGCGCCCGTCGGAAGCGAATTTGATTTGCAAACGTATCTGCGTCAACTCGAACAGGGTACTCGTGAAAGAATCACTGATCCACGAGAACTTCGTGCAAATGCTGAAGCAGTTGTTGGCAGAGCGTTGTATATGGACGCTGCACGCGAGCTGCCTGACAAACTGACAGATGCTGCCGAAATGGAATATCGCATGTACCGCGAACTTTTGAAACAAAATTTGCCTGGTTACGAATTCCAACCGTTAAATGTTCGTAAAAATCCACAAATTTTAGATCGTGTAATTAAAGCTGCTGAAAGCCCGTTGATGGATGGGAACCGTGTTGCAATACCTGCACGTTTGTACATCGAGTACCGAAATGAAGTCCTTGCAGAGGCTAGAGATCGAAACAACAATATTACACCGTCATTAGGTGCTAGAAAGTATGCGGATCTTCGTCGCATTTTGCGCCAGTATGGAGACCAGCTAGTAGGAAGATACCCAGAGTTTGAACGCCTGTATTCACGGGTGTTCTTTGAAGAAGTGGATGCACTGTGATGAGCGAAATGAACGATTCAACCGGAACTCTCGGCGGTGGTGTTATACAGCCACGAAACCCTGGTTCAATAATGGGTCAAACAGCTCCATTTGTGTTCGCACAACCGCCACAAATCCCACAAGGTGTAGTGGAAGAAAGTCCTTACAATCCCGATCCACGCCCTGCATACGTCAATGGTGTTTACGACCCGCAGTACGACGGTCGAGGTATCGTCGATCGCAACAACCAGCTTGTTATTGGACCAGATAACAAACCGTATGAATACAATCTCAGCACTGATCCAAGAAAAACGTTTTACGGTATTAGTGAAGAAACACGAGCTAAATATCAAGACCGTATTGAAGCCCGTGGCATCTCAGCACGAACCCCTGAGCAGTTTATAAGCGCACTTGGGTTTCTTATGCAATCCGGCAACCACATCGGTCGTGACTGGGAGACAGCGTTAACCAAACTAGAAACGATGACCAGTCTGGAACCGAAGACGTATGCGCCACGGTACCGGGTCACGTCGTCTGCCGATATTCGAGCAGTCGCAGACGAATCAGCTCGACGCGTTTTAGGACGCAAGTTTTCCGCAGAAGAACTACAACGATTTACCGAGTCATATCAACAGCAAGAAATCGCTGCACAACAGGCCGGACCAGGCGTTTCTGAAAGAGCACCGTCTGTTGCTACCGCTGCGGAGTCATTTGCCGAGCGTGTTGATCCGTCGCAAGCTAACGCTTATCGGTTCCTCGGGTTCTTCGACCAGTTATCTAGCAGTTTGAGGAGCAGAATCTGATGGCTATCGAACGAGGAGATTTGTTTTCTCCAGAACAAGCGTTGCGTGAACTTGCAAATTTACTTGACCCTAAGTACAAACCGTATTTTCTTTCAGGTGAAGTAAGACTCTTAACCGACAGCGAGTTTGTGTCGGCTGAAGAACGTTCCGAATTGAGGACTCTCCGTTCACAACTGTTGAGCGGAGAAAATCTTGACAACGTAAGAAAAGGTTTAAACAAGTACGACCCTTCCGGCAGGCAAAATAATGCGAACACCATTGGAATAGTTCTTGATGGCGTCCGTTATGTGAGTCCCACTGAAGATCCTCTCGGTCGTGATCCTTCTGATCCTAATTTTGGACGTGCGCCAGGTACTGCTCCCAGTGAAGATGTTGATGTAGACGAACGTCGAGCGTTGCTTGGTAGCGATGCAAACGATACTCGTCCTACACCTGAACAGGCTCTTGGTGTAGACGAACGCCGAGCCTTGCTCGGTCGAGATGACGAAGTGTCTGACGACGCTGATAGCACCGAGAGTAGTCCAAGCGGTGGCCTAGTCGATCAAACAGATTTGGACGCAGCCATTCCACAAGAATGGCGAGACGCCGCACGCGAAGCGTACCCACAGTACTACGCCATCGTAAAAAACATCCCTGAAGTTGCACAACTTCTTGAAAACGCAATCAATCAGGGATACTCCGACGCCCAATTCCAAGCAGAGCTAGAACAAACCAACTGGTGGAAACAAACCACCGCATCAGCACGCGAATGGGACATCAACGGCGAACGAGATCCTGCAACCCAACAAACCCAAATCGACAACCGCACAGCGTTCATCCAACAAACCTCG
>Ga0209232_1001573_pt1 | contig 12160 bp, 14 predicted proteins | sample ETNvirenome_2_60_FD_184066 | JGI IMG/M metagenome (GOLD analysis project Ga0209232, IMG submission 184066) | Marine viral communities from the Pacific Ocean - ETNP_2_60 (SPAdes) (version 2) | ecosystem: Environmental > Aquatic > Marine > Oceanic | place: Pacific Ocean | collected 2013-06-22
TTGGCAAAAATAGCATTAGGAGGACAAATCCGTCGTGTGATAAAATATGTTTCACGTAACGATTTGCATAAATAGTATTATGCCAAGCACAAGCGAAATAATTTTATCAGCAAACACACATCCAGGGGACAGTACGACTGAAACTGTAACCGGAAGTAACTTTAAGGGTGACGGATACTATGGAAGATCAGATGGTGTTCATACTGTACAGTATGATTACACAGGTCTTACAGGAACAATCACTATTCAAGCAACACTAGCCACTACACCAGCAGATGCTGACTGGTTTGATGTAGATACTGTAACAGTTGCTAATCAAACAGAAGTTAAATATGTAAACTTTACAGGTAACTTTGTTTGGATCCGTATTGCAGTAAGTGAATTTACTGCTGGTAGCATAAACAACATCTTTATGGCACACTAATGAGTTATATTCGTTTCACAGCACAACAATTTACAGAAGATCAACTAGTGGCAGTAGCAACTGCGGTTGCTACGTTTTGCGAAAGTAAAATTGTTGAAGATGATGATAGTGACTGTACATACTACGAAACAGAACTAGGGCAAAGTTACGAGTTTGAGTTAGTAGAAGATTTGGACGAGCGTGTTGTGGAAGCAATTATAGATTCGCTTGGCACACATATAGAAGATTTTACAGTAGAAGCAACCGGTCAATAAGGACCACATTCGATGATATTATGGTTGTTCGATAAAAGGAACCAGCATGGTTTCCTTCCGAACTTGATAAAAGATGAAACGCTAGAACCAAATACTAGTGCATGGTGGGACTTGTGTATCAATCCGCCTTTTTCGTATGAGTTTCGCTTCTTAAAATATTGTAAACTTGATGGCGTAATACAACAATGCACACTGGTAAGTGATTACATTGCTGGCACAGCAAGTGCATACTATCCTATTAATCTTAACTTTTGGGATCCAGACATAGACTATATTGCTCTCATGGATGACCGCAGTAGACAGCGTTTCAAGCAGGGCGACTTTAAGGTTTTGTTTTACTACAGTGAGGGTGACAATCCTAGTCCAGAAATATATAATAGTCTAGAACGTATGTATAGCACACACGGCGTTACACAAAAAAATATAAAATTTGTTACTGCAAACTATAAACTACACAAGCAAGACCCGTTTGTATATTTTCCCGACGATGAGCTTTACTATAGATATCTGCAATTGCTGGAAAACAAATATGTAAAGAAACATAATTTAGAAAAGCGTGACAAGAAGTTTACCTGTTTGATTCGTGCAGACAAAGCCTGGCGTAAAATATATGCAAGTTTTCTGCACAATTTAGATGTGACCAAGGATGGTTATTTTAGTTACACAGGATATAAGTATGAAACAAGTCACATTGGATTAGATGATTTTACTCAGTGGGAACAGTATGATGACACACTACAGCAAGACGTACTAAGTTTTGAACTTAAAATGCCATTCAAATGCGATGAACTTTCTGATAGTGAACACAACAATCACAAACTAGTTAATCACGACTTTTATCAGAATGCATATTTTAACTTTGTAGTAGAAACACACTTTGATGCTAACACATGCTTCTTGACAGAAAAAACATTTAAGCCTATACTAAACAAACAACCTTTTATAATTGTAGGAAATCCTGGCAGTCTGGCACTGCTAAGAAGTTTAGGCTATAAAACATTTGATGATGTTATTAGGGAAACATACGATGCAGAAACAGATCACAGAGAACGTATGAGTGCGCTATTAAAAATAAGTTTTGATCTTTGTGGTCTAAGTGACAGGCACCACATGCGTATACAAAAAATTATTGCAGATGTGCTAGAACATAACCAAAGTCATTTTCTAAGCCCAAAAGTACACAGAATAAATAACTTGCTGAACAGTCTGGAATACAATGGATAAAATACATTTCATGACACCTTGCTATGGCGGCAATATTACTGAAGCATGTTTTAATAGTTACATACAGTGGACAGCATTTGCAGTAAAAAATGAAATACCCTTTGACTTGGATACACTTGCAAATGAAAGCAATGTTAACAAAGCTCGCAACAGTTGTGTTGCACGTTTTTTAGCAGGAGATGCAACTCATTTAATGTTTGTTGATGCTGACATACAATGGACTAGCGAAAGCATAGTTAAACTTATGTCCAACAATGTTGATGTTGTAGGAGGTATATATCCACAAAAAGTATTACCACCTAAGATGGTTGTTAATACAATTACAAATGGCAAACACAAAAAGAACTTACTTGAAGTAGGAACAATAGGCACAGGATTCTTGCTCATTAAGCGTGTGGTATTTGAGACAATGATAGACCAAGGTGCACAAAAGTATAGAGATGCTACTGGTGCTGCATATGATTTTTTTAACTGCACTATAGACAGTAAAGGACATTATCTAACAGAGGACTGGAGTTTCTGTAGACGATGGCGACAACTTGGAGGTACTGTGTATGCAGATACAACAGTGCCGCTTGCACATGTTGGTTATCACAGATTCATGCCTGACATGGGAGCAATTAAAATTGGACACAGTTAATATTAAAGTAAACCTAAGTATTATTACACATGATGCAGTAAGCGAACATCCGTTTGTAAACATAAGCCTCAATGGCTTTCCGCAGTTTGGTGAAATTTGCGAACGAGATACAGTGGTCGAAATTGATGCAGAAATTGAAGACGATACCACAAACTTTTTAACTATAGAATATTACAATAAAGATCCAAACACGGATGTTGTTTTAATCGATGCTGGACCACCGATTGCAGACAAACGTGTTGAAATTACAAGCATTAGTTTTGATGACATTGAACTAGACTTTTTTCAATTTGATGAACAAGATACATTTAAGTATGAGCCAATTGATCCTGACGGTGTAAGTGCAACAGGATTTCAAGCAACTAAATTATCTTGGAATGGCAAAACTACACTGCGATTTACAACTCCAATTTACATTTGGTTATTGGAAAACCTTTAGCGCATAAATACACTGTGTTTTAGGGATTGATAATGGATACAGTCGTAATCTATCCGGGTCGTTTTCACCCGTTCCATAAAGGTCATAAGAGTGTTTACGACACTCTTGTCAAACGATTTGGAAAAGATCGTGTATACATTGCTACGAGTAATAAAGTAGATCCCCCTAAATCACCATTTACGTTTGATGAAAAGCGGGCAATGATGGCGCTAACTGGCGTTGATCCAAGCCGTGTTGTTCAAACAAAAAATCCATACCAAGCAACTGAAATCACAGACAACTTTGATCCCCAAAACACAACAGCGTTGTTTGCGGTCAGTGATAAGGATATGGCTGAAGATCCTCGCTTTTCATTCAAACCTAAAAAAGATGGTAGCCCTAGTTACTATCAGCCAGCACAAAAAGATATGCGACCAATGTCAGAGCATGGTTACATAATCACTGTTCCTACACTACAGTTTAATGTGCTAGGCAAGCCTATGCGCAGCGCAAGTGAGTTTCGTGCTAACTTTGCCGTTGCAGACAATGAAACACAAAAGGCTATGATTACAGATTTATTTGGACGTTATGATCCAAAAATACACAACACCATGACACAAAAAATTGTAGAACAATTAGTCCGTGCTGATGCAATATTAGATAAACTTATTGAGATGGGCGCAGATGATTGTTATATACTAGAGGCATGTATTAAAGTTGAAGCACTTGTTGAGAGCATTAATATGAAACAGAGAAAACAAACATTATACCAAGCAATCATGGAAGGCGGACATTCACTGCCTGAAACTGAAATAATTAGGGAAGCAGACTATAGCAAATGGGATCATCCAGAGGCAGCAGACTATAGCGAATTTTTAGAAAAGACATTTGGCGAACCTGACGAAGCAACAGATGAACAAACTGTTTGGCACGGTATTGATGGATTTAAACGTGTAGTTGTTAGAGACGAATACATACTTCATGGTAGTCCTGCTCCGCATTACGATTTCGTATACAGTTACATTGATTTGGAAGTACCAGAAGAACTTAGTGATGAACTAGCAAAGTGCAGTGGAAGTATTCTTATTGACCATTTAAAAAATGAAGTAGGTGCACGTTGCGGAAGTCTTACAGCAAATGCAGTTACACTTAACTTTGTATTGGATGTTGTTGCAGGCAGAACAGAACCAGTAAAAGAAGAATATGAAGATCGTATTCTAGGCATGAAGGATATGTTTAAGCGCGGTATGAAGTTTTCATTAGAATGGTGGCCCGATGAAGCAGGAGATGCAGATCCAGATAATCCTTACTACGCAGAAAGTATCCATGAACATTTTACACCTGCTAATGAAGAAATTACCGACTTCAACAAAGAAGATCCAATGAACAGTGTTATTGCTATTCGCGGTATTGGTACTATGAGTATCAGCAGTGCGCTTAAAGAAGTTAGTGAAATGGCAACAAATGTTTCAAATCTTGCTAAAGTTAGACATGCTAAAGGCATACAGGATAACTTTGATCGCTACATGGGATTGCTTAACGCATATAATACTAGCATACAAGAAGCATACAGCGAACTAGCACAGCAACGCAAGCGTGGCGGCACTGCAAGCAAAGGTATAGACAAAGACATAACAGAGGCAAAAGATCAATTAAAGAGCACAGATAAATTTACAAAATCTAGCAAACCAGGTGGAAAAGAATCGCCACATCCTGCAAGAGGAATGCTAGTGGGTAGTAAAAAAATTGGTGAACACTGTGGTGATCCAATGGCAGATGATCACAAACCTATGCGCATGCTATTAATGAAACTTTACAAGAAAGAAATGGAATGTCCAATGGGAAGTCCAGAACACGGCGATATTATGCTTATGATTAAAAAGGCCCGAGATAATATTGGATTAGATGGTGTTGAAGAAGGCTTTATGGATACTGTAAAAGGCGCAGCGTCTAAGGTTGCTGGTAAAGTAGCAAGTGACTTTAAGAAACGCAAACAATTATTTGGCAAGGGCAAAACTGCATAATGTTACTAGAAAGTATACAAAAAAACAACCTGTTTAGTGCAGACACAGTGCAATGTTTGAACGATTGTATTATGGATGTATGCACAACAAGTGAATATGTTGCTGATGGGAAAATGTACAATAGGACGCATAAATGGGATTATTATGATGATGCAAATAAATGCATACGAGAAATATTAGATCCACATTTGCCCGAAGGTACTACTATTAACCAAAGTCACATACTAGAAAGTCTTTATCCGTTTGAACTACACAGTGACGTAAGCCATAGCGGAGATACAAGCACTCCGCAATACACAGTGATTATTCCGCTGGATGATTATAAAAGTCAAACATTTGTGTTTAATGAATACAATGAATCAAGCAACGACTTTGAAGATTACAAAACAGAATACACAGGTGAACTAAAACTGAGAATACCAAAAGAAACAGTGTTAACACTAACACACTTGCATCCAAAAGATCTAATGTATTTGAGTATAAAAGAAACGTTTGAATGGACAAAAGGCAGTTTTTTTGCATTTGATAGGAAGTACTATCATTGCAGTGACAACTATTTAAAAGCAGGCGAAAAAAGTAAACGTGCAATACTATTATGGACTGTTGAACAATGAAACTAGATGAAGTAGGCGCAGTAGGAATCGTTACAAAGCAAAACGCTACCAAGGATGTTCCTGTGGGTGGCGAGTATATGAATGTAAAGAAACTAGGTCTTGGATCTGGTAAGCCTAAACTTCACGATGAAAAAGCAACTAAGAATACTACGCCTAATAAACTGTTTAACCTAGGCATCACTGAGGATGCTGATGTATTATATCATGCTACATACGGAGCATTTGTAGACAGTATTATGAAAAACGGATTAGGCGGTAGTGGCGCACAAACACAGTGGGAGGATAGTCTCCCTGGACATGTATATCTTGCTAAAGATCCTAGTGTTGCAGAAAGTCATGCAGAAGCAAATGAAGAAGTCCCTGATGAATACATAGACGACATTGTTGTGTTTGCTATTGATACGAGTAAGTTGGACATGGATAAACTAGGTGATGATCCAAATGTAATGGATGATGATAGTACACTAGCATACAAAGGTGTTATTCCTGCTAGTGCATTAATGATGGCAGAAGGTAAACGTATACCACGCAAAAAAGGGCAAAAGGCTGGTAGTAAAAAACACAGTGATCTATACACAGATGAAAATCCAAAAGGCACAATCAAAGGACTAAAGTTTGCAACAGTTAAGGATGCAGAAGCAAGTGTGCGTAAGATTAAAAGTTCAGGCAAAAAACATGCACATAAAATACAAGCCGCTATTGCAATGGAACAACGTGCAAAAGCAGCAGGCAAAGTAAGTGCTGCTGGTGTGTATCGCAAGTACATCAATGCTATGAAAAAGAAAACTAAAAAGATGAACGAACTACGCATTGAAAAGCCTGATCCAAAAGACACACTAGGCGTAAAGCGTAAAGATATGCCGCAAGTTAAAAGTGATGATTACAAAGAGTTTATAGACTATCTACAAAAGAATGGTGCTAAGTTTACAAAAGAAACTATCCCTGCTCGCGATCTAAAAGCAATGCAAAAAGAGTTTAGCGATGATGGCATTATTAAACAGTTGACTAAAAACATTGAACAAGGCCCAAACCGAAAAGCAGTAATTGCTAGTAGTGACGATTACATCATAGACGGACATCACAGATGGCTAGTAGCACTTAACACAGGAGGAGATCTAAATATTTTCCGTGTTAATATTCCTGCTTATGAACTATACAATCTTGTAAACAAGTTTGAAAAGACCTACTACAAAGGTATCTATGAGCGTGGAAGTATTGGTGTTCCGCTTAGTAGTGGACTTGTAATGACACTGTTTCCGCATCGCCCACTAAAGATTAAAAAGAGTACACCAGGCAAACTAAACTACAATGAAGCAATTACAACTGTAGACCTAGATCAACTAGAAACGTTTGCGGATAAATTGTTTGCAAAAGTAGGCATTGATGTGGAGTTTACACGTCACTTCTTAGATCGTGTAAATGATGCTCGCAATGTAAAGCCTATTACAATGGCGGAACTTACTAGACTGTTTAAGCAAGAGTTCAAACGTTACGGCAAGCCTATTGCACAAATGGGTCCTGGACAAGAAGCAGTAATGAAAGACTTGCAAACAGATATTAACTTGCCGTTTGCATTACAGTATGACAGAGACAACAATGAACTAGATTTGATTGCTAAGACTGTTATGCGTAAGAAAGATTTTAAAACTCCTGACAGAGAGTTTCCTGTGGAAGGATGGAGTGCAAAATACAAAAAGAGTATTAACTGTAGTAATCCAAAAGGCTTTAGTCAAAAGGCTCATTGTGCTGGCAAAAAGAAAAATGAAGAAGCACCTCCAGGCAGAGAAAAGCAAGTAAGAAAACTTAAAGACAAATTTGGTAAAGAAGGTGCATACGCAATTGCATGGGCACAGCATAACAAGCATGGTAAGCCAACTAAAGAAGATGAAGAACCAACACAAACATGGGCAGACAAGATTGGAATAGGTGACAGATACAAGAAGCCAAAACCAAAAAAACCTAAATACGATCCTATACCAAAACAAGATAAAGGTATGTTAGATAAAATAAAAAGTTGGTTTACTGGTGATATTAATGAAGGTTATAGATTAAGATTAGAAAATGATGACGACTTACTTGTATTAAACATTACTAATACCAAGACTGGCGAACGTGCAGAAGTACGCGGCAATCCTAATTATGAAATAGACTACGATGAAAATGATGAACTACATCAACTGCTAGATGTAATTGGTAAAGCAAGTAACATCAGTGAACTAATGAATGGAAAGATAGTAACTGTTAACCCTAAACACCCAGATGGTCCAAAAAGTTATGCAGCACTTGCCAATGCAATGAATGAAGATGATGCAAGTGACAAAGTATATGAGCTGCTATTAGATAATATTGGTGCTGGACCATTTGATGGAGGCTGTGTTGTTGTAGCGCAAGCATTACAGTTAATACATGGCGGCGAACTTATGGCATTGGTACGCAATGACGGAACTGCTGATCATGCAGTGGTTCAAAAAGGCAATACAATGTATGACTTTGATGGGCCTGGCACACAAGAAGAGGTTGTTAACAGATTTGAAAAAAATGAAGGCACACGGATTGCAGAAGTTCGTAAACTAAGAATGACAGATCTGCCTGATGCTCCTCGTAATACCGAGTTAGCAAAGCAAATTGCTAGTTTAATGAAAGAGCCAGTGCAAGAAGCACAAGTTGAAGAAGGCGTTAACGATCCGCATATCTTTAAAGCAGTGTTTATGGCAGGCGGTCCTGGCTCAGGTAAAGGATTTGTTGCTAAAAACATACTAGGCGGCACAGGACTGCGTGTCGTTAATTCAGACGACATGTTTGAATTTTTGATGAAAAAACAGGATCTTGCTCTGGAGCCTGATGTCATCGCAACACCCCAGGGCCAACAAGTTAGGCAAAGAGCAAAGACATTAATCAAGTCAAGAGAACAACAATATATTGATGGCAGAATAGGATTAATTATTGATGGCACAGGAAAAGACCCTGGGCGTATGCAAAGGCAGGCAGACAAGTTAAGAGAACTTGGATATGACAATGCTATGATTCTTGTCAACACAAGCCTTGAAGTTGCGCAACAGCGCAATAAAGACAGAGAAAGAACTGTACCCCCAGAACTAGTCTCAGACTTGTGGAATGAAGTACAGCAAAACCTTATGAAGTATCAGCAGATATTTGGTGCTGATCGCTTTCATATTATAGACAACAGTGGAGGATTAGAAGACCTTGATAGACAGAAAAACTTTGATAAAGTGTACGTTGAGACACAAAGATTTTTAAACACTCCACCTAGTAAAAAAGCAGCTCTAGAGTGGATTCAGAAACAAAAAGAGCAGAACGATGGACAACGATCAGCCCAACAACCAACAACAAATCAAGAACCTGATGGAGGAACTACAGCAACTAACTGAGGACTTTACACAGGCAGCAAAACCAGGAAGTAGACCAGGGAGTTTAAAACGTAAAGCAGCACAATATTTAGGCAAAGGTGCCGGAGAAAAACTAAGCAAAACAGACTTAAAAAGACTTCGCGCTAAAGCAAACAAAATGAAGAAGAGCAGTAAAAAAGCAGAACGAGACAGAGGCATACAACTAGCAAGACAAGTAAGTTTTGCATTCAATATGAGAGATTAACATGTGGATAGAAGCAAAATTAAAATGTGAGGTTGATCATACACCGTATAGAGTGTATATTAATGATGAACTTATTACCGAACGTTTTTACACTATTGATCCTGCTGGCACTGCAAGTAACGATCTGCTTGTACACTTAAAGCCTGCTAGTGAATATGAAATTAGAATTGAAAATTTATCAGATAACCTAGTTACGCTAAGTGAATATACTACTAAGGAACAATTAGATGAAAATTAAAGAAATAATGGAAGACGCAACTGCGGGTGCTACATCAGCAGGTAATATTGCTGTAGTAAGTAATCCAATACAAGCACGTCAAAAACTTAAAAGAGATAAAAATGGCTTGCCAGTTGCTCCACAAGCAAAAAATAAAGACGGAACTGCAAAAAATGCACTTGATGTCAAATCTAACATTATGGGCACTCCATTAGTCAAACGATAAATATATCTATAACATACAGGAACAAAATTATGCGTGATATTATTAAAAAACTAGAAGAATTAAACGTTGAGAAAGAACAACTCGACGAAGGACACATGAGTGACATGGCTCATGAGGCTGAAAAAGACCATGAAGTGCAGATGGCTCGCAGTGATCTTTACAAAGCAGCAAAGTATGCAGTAAGCATCCATAAGATGATGAAAGATGTCAGTGAAATGGAAGGCATTGATGGATGGGTTGCAAGTAAAATTACTAAAGCAAGTGATTACCTTGGTAGTGTTAAGCACTACATGGAAGGTCAAATGATGCAAGACGTAGAACTAGCAGTTGTTCCTGTTGCTGGTGATATGACAGACGCTATGGACGTTCCGCAAGAAAGCATTGAAGAAGTACACGAAAGTATTGAAGTAAATGAAGCAAGTAAAGAAGAACTTATTGATGCTACTATTGAACAGATCAAAAAAGACTTAGCAAGAGGTGATGTCACTGCATTGGAAATGATGCTAATGGCACTTGATCCGCGTGACTTAGAAGCATTTGCAAGTGAACTCGATTTTGACTACGGGCTGGATGATGATGACATGATGGATGATGTTGAAGTTGTTGAAGGTCGTTTAGGCTTTAAAGACATTGCAAAGTTTGGCAATGAAATTGCAATGAGAATTGACATAGCAGCAAGACAAAGAGGCAGTGCTGATATGGAGCCAGGCGATGCTGATGAACTACGCTATAGAATTGCAAAAGAAATGGGTCTCGATATGAGTATTGTAGAGCAAGAAGTCGAAGTTGAAGAAGAAAAAGAAGATATAATTGGCGATATTATTGCAAGTCTAAGCAAGACCAAAGAAAGAATGCCAATGCCAACTAGTAAACCTAAAATGAGTATGGTTACAAAACAAAAAGCAATGAATAAAATGGCACTACCAAAATCAAAGCCTGACATAAGTATGGCACAGGATACAACAAGACCACTTACAATGAGCAAATTTTCAGAATGGAGTAAAAAATAATGTCCGACTTTACCTCACTAGTACAAAAACTAAACAGCATTGGTAACAATGAAGAAGTTGATGTTACTCCTAGTCCTGAGACCGCTACAAAGCGTGAAGAGATTGCTGAGACAGCATCACTACTAAACAAGTTTAATGCTATACAAGGAGAGAATCCTTACAAGCCAGTAGTTGCTGAAGCAGAAGAAGTAGATGTAGAAGAAACAATGCAGGATCGTTTTGCTAAGTTTATGAAAGCAGAACGCAGTGCAGGTGTTGAAGTTGATGAAATGAAGTCAATGATTGACGAAGGTACAGCAGAATATGAGTATGCTGACCGTGCATTCAATAAAATGGCTGAAACTATTAACATGTTAGAAAAAATGGTGCGTGAAGGCGGAATGCTTGAAACTAAAATTGCACAAGCAGGCGGTGATGTTTCAGCATTGTCTGATATGCGTGAAGCACTAAGCAGTGCATACGATGCAAGTGAAACTGCACACTATGATGCACTTGGTAGTGCAAAAGATGGAATGGAAGACTAATGCGTTTTAGTCAGTTCTCAGAAAACTCTGCAATGGACAGCACTGTCCGTATAATGCAAAAAACATTTAGTCCTGAACGTAGACAAGTACAGGATAAAGTTTTAGAAGTTGTGCGCATGGTTCAAATGGAAAAAGGCGACAAGATGGAACTTGCTCGTGCTATTACAGAACTTGCCAAAAGTGAACTAGAAGTAAAGCGTCAAGATCCAGATTTGGAAATAAGCGTAGAACAAAATCTTGGAATGTTAGATCGTGCAATGAAAGCAGTAACTGGCATGAGCGAAGGCATTACTGAAGAAGAACTAGAAGAATATAAGAGCATGGCTACACTACGCAACAGATCAAACTTAGATGCACTTGCTCGCTTACAAGACAAAAAGAAATCAAAAGAGCCAAAGATAATAGAGCTTCCAAAAGGCACACAACTTGATTTGTTTAAAAAAGCAGCAGGCGAAAGTGTCGAAGAGGCTCTTACAGAAGAACAGTTTGATGAAAAAGCAGGTGAGAAGGATGCTTGTTACCACAAGGTAAAGGCACGTTATAAAGTATGGCCCAGTGCATACGCAAGTGGTGCATTAGTACAGTGTCGTAAGAAAGGCGCTGCTAACTGGGGCAACAGCAAGAAGAAGTAACATGCTAATAGAGGAAGTCTTACCAGAAGGAACACGTTGTTGGAAAGGTTACAAAAAGAAGGGCATGAAAACCATGTTCGGAAAACGTGTACCTAACTGTGTTAAGAATGAAGAGGTAGAAGTAGAAGAAGATCTTAAAGCATGGTTCGGCAAAGGCAAACAAGGTGGTGCTGGTGGCGGCGGATGGGATGCTTATGATAGTTCAGGTAACCGCATTGGCAAGTGTGGCGATACTAAAGGCAAAGCAAAGCCTAAATGTTTGAGTAAGAGTGCAGCAGCAAAATTGCGCAACGCAGATAAGAATAAAGATGGAAAGAAAGACGGCAAACAAGGTATAGCAA
>Ga0209232_1001574_pt1 | contig 12157 bp, 11 predicted proteins | sample ETNvirenome_2_60_FD_184066 | JGI IMG/M metagenome (GOLD analysis project Ga0209232, IMG submission 184066) | Marine viral communities from the Pacific Ocean - ETNP_2_60 (SPAdes) (version 2) | ecosystem: Environmental > Aquatic > Marine > Oceanic | place: Pacific Ocean | collected 2013-06-22
CATATGGGGCAGCGCCATGTGCACGGCCAGGTCTTCGGCACTCGCCCACACCTCGAAGAAGATAAACAGGTTCGGGTCCTGTTGATCGCGCAGCATGTGGTACTCGATGCAGCCAGGCTCGGCTCGGCTGGGTTCGACATAGGCGCGAAACATCGCTTCGAATGCCTCGGCTTTTCCAGGTCTGGTGTGGGCGTGGAGAATGAATCCGCACGTGTCTGGCATGGCGTCGCTCCCGGTTGATGAATGGCAACGCTAACGCAACATAGCGCCAGAGATTGCTGAGCTTGAGTCAAAAGTCATTTGCGCGTGGAGCGGGTTTCCAGCCGTGTGGCGTCTGCTTAAGCTGCCGCCATCAAACATGACTCGGGTTCTTTCATGAAAAAAGTACTACTGCTCAACGGTGGGAAGAATTTCGCCCACTCTGAAGGTCGCTACAACGCCACCCTGCATCAGGCCGCACTCGCCTTCCTCGACCGCGCGGGCTTCGACGCCGCCATGGCGCAGCAGAAGGCCGCGGCGCGCGCAGCGTGGAAGGGCAGCGGCGACAAGGCGTCGGACGAAATCTGGTACGACATTGCCGAGACGCAGGGCGGCACCGAATTCATCGGTTATGGCGCAACCGAGGGCGAGGCGACCGTGATCGCGCTGGTCAAGGATGGCGTGGCGGTTGACGAAGCCAAAGCGGGCGACGAACTCACCGTGCTGACCAACCAGACGCCCTTTTACGGCGAGAGCGGCGGCCAGATGGGCGACAGCGGGACGATCGCGACATTGGACGGCGCGAAGGCGTCGGTCAGCGACACCGGCAAGCCGCTGGGACGGCTGCACGCGCATCATGCCAAGCTGGAGGCGGGTAGCCTGAAGGTCGGCGACACGGTGCAGCTGACCGTCGATGCCGAACGGCGCGACCGTATCCGCGCCAATCACAGCGCGACGCATTTGCTGCACGCGGCATTGCGCAATCGGCTGGGCGGGCATGTCACGCAAAAGGGCAGCCTGGTCGCCGAAGACCGTTTCCGCTTCGACTTCTCGCATCCCAAGGCGTTGAGCGCCGAAGAGATCGCCGATGTCGAGGCCGACGTGAACGCGCAGATTCGCGGCAATGAGGCGGTGACGACGCGGCTGATGACCCCCGACGATGCCGTCGCGGCAGGCGCGCTGGCCTTGTTCGGCGAGAAATATGGCGACGAGGTGCGCGTGCTGAGCATGGGCAAGGCGACCGATAATCATTATTCGGTCGAGCTGTGCGGCGGGACGCATGTGCGGGCGCTGGGCGACATTGGCTTGTTTGTTATCACTAGCGAAGGGGGCGTTTCTGCTGGTGTTCGTCGCCTAGAGGCACGGACGGGCGAAGAAGCCCGTAGCTGGCTGATGGGCAAGTACAAAACACTAGCAGCTATCGAAGAAACCATTGGAAATTTCCCTGATGTTTTGACCAAAGCGACGCAACTGCGCGACGAGAATAAGAAGCTTCAAAAAGAGCTCGCCGATGCCAAGAAGGCCTTGGCGATGGGCGGCGGTGGTGCGGCAAGCGGGCCGGCGGTCGAGCAGGTGGGCGATACCGCGTTCATCGCGCAGGTCGTCGATGGGCTCGATCCCAAGGAACTCCGCGGTACGGTCGATGGGCTGAAGAAACAGGTCGGCAGCGGCGTTGCGATGCTCGTCGCAGTGAACGACGGGCGCGCTTCGGTGGCGGTCGGGGTGACCGAGGGGGTGGCCCATAATGCGGTCGATCTCGTCAAGCTCGCGGTCGCGGCGCTCGGCGGGCAGGGCGGCGGCGGGCGGCCCGACATGGCGCAGGGCGGCGGTCCTGACGGCGGCGCGGCGGATAGCGCGGTGGCTGCGGTCAAAGCTGCGCTGGTTTGAAACCGACCAAGAAGACGCGGCGCACCGATCATGCCGAACGGCTGATCGCCGCGCCGCTGGTCGATGTTTTTTCCGCCTTCACCAGCGAGGCGAAGCTCGCGCGCTGGTTGCCGCCCGAGGGCGCGACCGGCGAATTCGAGCATGTCGACCTGCGGCCCGGCGGCGGCTTTCTGATGCGGCTGACGTTCGACGATGCCGACGTCGAGACCAAGAGCGACGACGACAGCGATGTCGTCGAGGTCTATATTCCGACGCTCGACGACGGACGGCTGATCGTGTGGGAAGTCGAATTCGTCTCCGACGACCCGCGCTTTTCAGGGACGATGGCGATGCACTGGTATCTGTCGCGGCAAGGCGGCGGCACGCTGGTGACGATCGACGCGCATCATGTGCCGCCGGGGATTTCGGCGAAGGATCACCTGGAAGGCCTGAATTCATCGTTGGCGAATTTGGCGGCGGTGGTGGAGGATTAAAGTCCCTCCCCTTCAGGGGAGGGGTTGGGGTGGGGGCTGTCAGGTTGGCGCAAGGCTTCTGGCCCCCACCCGCTGCGACTAAGCCAGCAAGCTGGCAAGTCTCGCTGCCCTCCCCTGAAGGGGAGGGCGTAGCAGACTCAACTCTCCACCCCCTTCGCCTTCCCCCACGCCCGCGCCGCGGTGTACCCCAGATACCCCGTACCAAAGAGCGCGTAGAGTGGTTCGGGAATCCCCGCGAGATAGGCGTTCATGCCCTCCGCAATCCCCTTCGCCATATCGGGCCGCGCCGCGGCGATCAGGCCCATCGGGATGGCCCACAGCAGCAGCGCGTACATGACATAGAGGAAGCTCGGCCGTGCGCGGCTGGTCCACGGATCGGCACTGTTCGCTTCGGCGACGATCGCGGTCATCCGGGTGCGGATCGCTTCCATTTCCTGGCCGCCCTCCATCTTGAGGAGTTCGAGTTTGGCGCGGTCGCGCGCTTCGGGGTCGGGGATGATCTTGTCGATCAGCTTGGCAATGGGGCCGATCAGGCCTTCGATGATGCTCATATCGTTTTTCCTTTTTGCTAGAGAATCCTCACAACTTCACTCGCGATTCACATGTTTTCAGGGATCATGGCTCGCCGATCCGGTTGGCGAGCCAGCCGTAAAGAAACGCCTCCTGGCTGGGGCGGCGTTCGGCGAGCGCGATGTAGCGTTCGCCCTGCAGCGCCTCCATCGCGCGCAGCAGCACCGTCTCGCCGCCCTTGCCGCGCGCTTTCAGAAAGCTGTCGAGCGCTGACAGGGTGCGCGGGCCGATGTCGCGATCGACGGCAATGTCGGGATAGTCGCGCGCGGCGCGGTTGAGCGCGTTGAGCGCGCGCTGGAGAAAGCCGACTGCGGTGGCGGTGCCCATATTGACGCCGGTGTCGAACAATTCGGCGGCGATTTGCGGCGCGCGTAATGCAACCCTGTCGAAGCCGGGGCGCAGCCAGTAAATCCGGCGATAGATCGCCGCGGCATCGGCGCGCGGCATGTCGCGCATTGTGCCGTCATAGCCCTGCGCGCGTGCCACCGCTTCGGTGATTCCCCAGCAGGTTGGGCCGCCGCGGTCGGCGGGGTGGTTTACATATCGGCCTTCGCGGTCGATGACGGCATCGATCAGCGCGTCGGCGTCGATGGACGGGCAATCGGATCTGGGCATGATTCGCTCCTGTGGTTGGTTGAATGACCAGAACGAACCATATTGGAATATTGTAGGAAAGACTTTTCTCCATGCGGGCTTTGCAGGTCACTGAATTGTTGCCCGATCATGCGGGAGCCGCCTTGGCGGAGGTGCCGGTGCCGCAGCCCGCGCCGGGCGAGGTGCGGGTGCGGGTCCGCGCGACGGCGGTTAATTTTCCTGACCTGTTGATGACGCGCGGCGATTATCAGCTGAAGCCGCCTTTGCCCTTCGTATCGGGGCTGGAATTCGCGGGCGAGGTCGATGCGCTGGGCGAGGGGGTCGCCGATTGGCAAGTCGGCGACGCGGTCGTCGGTGGCAACCGGTTCGGCGCGATGGCCGAATATTGCGTGACGCCCGCCGCGGCGCTGCGCGCCAAGCCCGAGCAGCTGACGTGGGAGGAAGCCGCGGCTTATCCGGTCGCGTACCTCACCGCCTATGTTGCGCTGGTCCGCTGCGCGCGCGTCGAGCCGGGCGAGTGGGTGCTGGTGCATGGCGCAGCGGGCGGCGTCGGGCTGGCGGCGGTCGATCTGGCGAAAGCGCTCGGCGCGCGGGTGATCGCGGCGGCGAGCAGCGCGGATAAGCGCGATGCGATTGCGCGGCTCTACGCGCCCGATGCGGTAATTGACGGCGGGCCGGGCTTTCGCGATCGGGTGAAAGAACTGACCGATGGCAGCGGCGCCGATGTCATTTTCGACCCCGTCGGCGGCGATATATTCGACGAATCGACGCGTTGTATTGCGTTCGGCGGGCGGTTGCTGGTGATCGGCTTTGCGTCGGGACGCATTCCCGAGGTGTCGGTGAACATGCCGTTGATCAAGGGCTTTTCGGTCGTCGGGGTGCGCGCGGGCGAATATGGCCGCCGCTTTCCCGACCGCGGCGCCGAGAATGTCGCCGCGATCGACGCGCTCGCGGCGGCGGGGACGATCCGCCCGCATGTCCACGCCGCGCTCGACCTTGCCGACTGGCGCGAGGGCTTTGCGATGATCGAGCGGCGCGCGGTGGTGGGGAAGGTGGTGCTGCGCCCCTGAGCCGGACCATGGTCGGACCGGTCATTGCGGGAAAACCGCTTGCTGGCGCACAGGAAAGATGGTTCTGCCCCCCGATGACATCGACCATCGAGAGTTTGGATGCGCTCGGCTGGAGGGAGTATTTCAGCGAGCAGCTATCGGATGAGGACGCCCGGCAATGCCATCCGGTGCGGGTGATGGCGGTTCATCGCGGCGCGATTGCGGTCGCGGGCGCAGGTTCGCAGCATTTGATCACCCCGTATATTCAGGGCGCGACGCCGTCCGACGATCATCCGACGGTCGGGGACTGGCTGTTGATCGACCGCGAGTCGTTGCTGCCTATTCGCGTGCTTGGCCGGTTGAACCTGTTCAAGCGGCGCGCGCCGGGCGATCCGCGCAAAGAACAGATGATCGCCGCCAATGTCGACACGCTGTTCATCGTCGCGTCGTGCAACCAGGATTTCAGCGTGGCGCGACTCGAACGCTATCTGGTGCTGGCGCGCGAAGTGGGGGTGCGCCCCGTCGTCGTGCTGACCAAGACCGACCTGACCGACGATCCCGAGACCTTCGCCGCCGCCGCGCGCGCGATCGAACCCGGATTGCGGGTCGAAACCGTCAATGGCCGCGATCCCGCCAGCGCCGCGCGCCTTGCCGCATGGTGCGGCCGGGGCGAGACGGTGGCGCTGCTCGGATCGTCGGGGGTCGGCAAATCGACGCTGATCAACACGTTGCGCGGGTCGGACAGCATTGCGACGCAGGCGATCCGCGCGGGCGACGATACCGGGCGCCACACCACGACGGTGCGCGAAATGCACCGGCTGGCCGAAGGCGGCTGGTTGCTCGACACCCCCGGGATGCGCGAATTGCAGCTGTCCGACGCGACCGCCGGAATATCGGAGGTTTTCGACGACTTCATCATGACCGCGCAGCAATGCCGCTTTTCGAACTGCGCGCATGGCGGCGAACCCGGTTGCGCGGTGCAGGCTGCTATTGCGGACGGCAGTTTGACGGCGGAGCGCTTCGATCGCTGGCAAAAGCTGGCGGCCGAGGACAGCCCGAAAGTTGCATATCCGGGCAAGCGTCGATCGAAGCGGTAGGGTTGATGCCGACGCTGTCAGCACGCCCTCGCCTGTCTCCGGCGCGTTGTTTGCGAATGGCTGGAAACGACCGGTTGCGGACGTAGCTGACAATCGGCAGGATGTGCTAATGCGATGTACATTCACAAATTTTCCGCGCGAAACGCTATCGGCGGTTGCTCTGGGGCTGTTGGCAACCTCCTGCGCCAATCCGGCAGTGAGGGCCGAGGATCGCTTGGTGGATGGCACCGAGCTTCCCTCAGAAGAAATGCTGTCGAGAGAGAAAATCGAGATCAATCAGGGATTCGGTGGTGAGGCATTTGGCGAGCATTTTCTTTCATATGAGTTGGCTTCGAGCAACTCGCTCGTTGTCACGCACACATTTCGACCCGAAGATAAAGTGATCGGAAGAGAGGTTTTCGTTCTGCCTACCGATGTGGCGATGAAAGCGCGAAAGCAGTTATGGCGCGTTCGCCCTGATAAGCTGGAGGGTGTCGAAACCGACGTTCGTCCATCAGGCTGCCTGCGAAGATGGGTTCATGACTCACCTGAAATTGCGGTCGGTTTTGCAGCTTCAGACGAGATGTTTGGGGCGTTTAGCCTGCCGCGTCCTATCAGTTGCGACACTCGCGCCGCTAAGGCCGCGAGGCTAATGCTCCATGATGTTTTGAAACACTTTCCGCGATCAAACGTCGCGGACTCTTTCATCAAAGAGCGCGCGATCGAATGACCGCTCCCCACCCCATTTTGGACAATCGGCCTGGCTGCCTCACCTTCGTGCCGTCGTGTGCGGACCGTTGCTGCGAGCGCAGCAAGTCTGCGGCGTAGCTTGCGGTCCGCTGTTGAGCCGCGTGTCTACAGAAACGGGAAGCTTTCACTTCCCGCTAACCGGTTATAGATGTTAGTAAAATTGGTCGGGACGAGAGGATTCGAACCTCCGACCCCCACACCCCCAGTGTGATGCGCTACCAGGCTGCGCTACGTCCCGACCGGCCCTGTTGGGCAGGCGAGGCCACTAGCGCGGGTTGTCGGGGGATGCAAGGCTTCCCTGCGCAAAGTCGATCGCCGTGGTGGCCACGGACGTTGCGCGCCGCCGCGCCCTTGACCTTGTCGCCATCCTCCCCATTTCGTCGGCGCCTGACGAGGGGGCGGCGCAGCGACCGGTTGCGCGCAACGCCCCTGCATGATAGGCGCCGCGCCATTCATACGCGCCGGTTCCGTTGGGGACAGGCTGTGTTTTCAAACGGAAAGTTTTTCACCCATGTCGACGCAATTGCTTCTGACCCAGGCGGCCGGATCGGGCGGCGGGGCCGCCGGCTTCCTGATGCTGGTGCCCTATCTGCTGATCTTTGTCGTGTTCTGGTTCTTCCTGATCCGCCCGCAGCAGGTGCGCGCCAAGGAGCATCGCAACAAGATCGCCGCGGTGAAGCCGCGCGATCAGGTGGTGACCGGCGGCGGCATTGTCGGCAAGGTCACGCGCGTCGACGATGATTTCGCCGACGTCGAAATCGCGCAGGGCGTCAAGATCAAGGTCGTCAAATCGACCCTGGCCGACGTGATGCAGCCCGGCGCCAAGCCCGCCAACGACTGACGCGGCGGGGCCGGCGCCGCCGCCGCCCCGCGCATGCTATCGGACCCATAGACCATGCTCGATTTCCCGCGCTGGAAAACCATCAGCATCAGCATCATCCTGATGCTCGGTATCCTCTTTTCCATCCCCAGCTTTCTGCCCGAAAAGACGCTGAACAGCCTGCCGTCATTCCTGCAGGCCAAGGTCAATCTGGGTCTCGATCTGGCCGGTGGCAGCCATTTGCTGCTCGAGGCCGACATCGACGACCTGCGGAAAACCCAGTTGACCAGCATGGAAAAGACCGTGCGCACCGCGATGCGCGGCGAGCGCGGCCCCGACGACGACATCGCGATCGGCGAGTTGTCGGTCGCGGGCGGCAAGATCAGCTTTCTCGTCCGCGATCAGGCGCAGCTCGACGACGCGCGCGACCGGTTGTTCAGCCAGACGCAGGGCGCCGCGATGACCGGCCAGCGCGACTGGAACATCGACATCATCGACACCACGCGGATCGTGATGACCCCGACCAGCGCCGGACAGACGCAGGCGGTTGCCGACGCGATGGATTCGGCGCGCGACATCATCGACAAGCGCGTCAACGACCTGGGCACCCGCGAACCGACGATCATCCGCGAAGGCAATGATCGCGTCGTTGTCCAGGTGCCGGGCCTCCAGGATCCGGCGGCGCTGAAAGAATTGATCGGCAAGACCGCGCGGCTGGAATTCCGCATGGTCGACCCCAACGCCGACCCCGCCGAAGCCGCCGCGGGCCGCGTGCCGGTGGGCAGCGAGATCGTCCCTTATGCCGAGGGTGAGGGCAGCGGCGCGGCGTTTGAGGTGCTGCGCCGTCAGGTGATGATCAGCGGCGAGCAGCTGATCAACGCGCGCCAAAGCTATGACGCGCAGTCGAACGAGCCGGTCGTTTCGATCAGTTTCGATTCGGGCGGATCGAGCACCTTTGCCAAGGTAACCGCGCAGAATGTCGGTAAACGCTTTGCGATGGTGCTGGACGGCAAAGTGTTGTCGGCGCCGTCGATCAACGAACCGATCCTGGGCGGCACGGCGCAGATTTCGGGCAGCTTTTCGGTCGCGAGCGCCAATGCGCTGGCGATCTCGCTGCGATCGGGCGCGTTGCCGGTGAAGATGGCGGTGGTCGAGGAACGCACCGTGACCCCCGAACTGGGCGCCGATTCGATCCGCAAGGGCGCGATCGCGGGCATCATCGCGACCGCCGCGGTGCTGACGCTGATGATCATCGTCTATGGCCGCTTTGGCGTTTATGCCAATATCGCGCTGTTCTTTAACGTGTTCCTGATCATCGCGATCATGGCGGCGTTCAACGCGACGCTGACCTTGCCGGGCATCGCCGGTTTCGTGCTGACGATTGGTGCGGCGGTCGATGCCAACGTGCTGATCAACGAGCGAATACGCGAAGAATTGAAGCGCGGGCGAAAGATTTTCCAAGCCGTCGAGCTGGGCTATTCCGAAGCCAGCCGGGCGATTTTCGACGCCAACGTCACCAACGTGATCGCCGCGGCGCTGATGTTCTGGTTCGGCTCGGGTCCGATCAAGGGGTTCGCCGTGGTGCTGACCATCGGCATCATCACCAGCGTCTTTACCGCCGTCACTGTCACGCGGATGTTCGTCGCCCACTGGCTGCGGACCAAGCGTCCGACGTCGATCAACATTTAAGGGAGCGAAACGATGCGCTTGCTCAAACTCGTCCCCGACGACACCAATATCGATTTTCTGAAGTGGCGGAAACTCGCGTCCTTCATGAGCTTTTTCCTGGTCGTGGTGTCGATCGCGCTGGTTGCGACCAAAGGCCTCAATCTCGGCGTCGATTTTGTCGGCGGCCAGTCGGTGCGGGTCGAATTCACGCAGGACATGCCGCCGATCGACGAAATTCGCGAAAAGGTCGGCAACATCGGCTTGGGCGAAGCGACGATCCAGCAGTTCGGATCCGACAAGGCTGTGTCGATCCGTACTGCGCTGCCCGAAGGCGACAAGTCTGCCGCCGAGCGCGCCGGACAGCAACTGGTAACGGGTATCCAGAAAGCCTTTCCGACCGCGAAGGCGGGTTCGGTGGAAACCGTGTCGGGCAAGGTGTCGGGCGAGTTGATCCGCACCGGCGCGATCAGCCTGGGCCTCGCGATCATCGGCATTTCGATCTATATCTGGATCCGCTTTGAATGGCAGTTCGGCGTCGGCGCGCTAGGCCGCCTGTTCCACGAGGTATCGCTGACGTTCGGCCTGTTCGCGGTGACGCAGATGCAGTTCGACCTGAACAGCGTCGCGGCCTTGCTGACGATCGTCGGCTATTCGCTCAACGATACGATCGTCGTTTATGACCGCATCCGTGAAAATCTGAAAAAATACCGCAAGATGGAGATTGTTCCGCTCCTCAATCTTAGCATCAACGAAACGCTGTCGCGCACCGTCATGACCACCCTAGCCATGCTGCTCGCGCTGGGCGTGCTGTTGATCTTTGGCCCCGACGTGATTTTCGGCTTTACAGCTGCGATGTTGTTCGGCGTGTTCATCGGGGGCTATTCGTCGGTGCTGATGTCGACCCCGGTGCTCGTCTGGCTGAAGGTCGGACCCGACAGCTTTATCCCGCGCACCAGCGCAGGCATGGACGGCGGCGAGCGAGTCGAACGCAAGGACGACGGCGCGGTCGTCTAACGGCCCGCACAGCGGCGCAGATGCGCGGCGAGTTCGCGGCCGTTGCGGTCCCAGTCGAAGCGGCCCGCGAGGCTGGCGGCGACGTCTGACGCTGCGGGCGGGCGCGCCAGGATCACCTGCGCCGCGGCGGCAATGGCTTCGGGGGTGCGCTGGACGATCCGTCCCGCGACGGACGATGTCACCAGTTCGGCGGCGCCGCCCGCATCGCTGATGACGATCGGGGTGCCGCAGGCGATCGCTTCGACCCACGCATTGGCGAGACCTTCGCTGACCGACGGCATGACGACCGCGTCGGCGGCACGATAGAGCATCGGCAGGTCAGCGTTGGCGACCGGACCCATGACATGGACGCGGTCGGCGACTCCGAGCCGCTGCGCCAGCGCGCGATAGCGGCCTTCGGCTTCGCCCGCGCCCGCCAGCCAATAATGGACCCCGGGCAGTGCGGGGAGCGCCTCGATAACCAGCGACTGTCCCTTGCGCGCGATGAGCGCGCCGACAGTCAGGATCATCGGCGCGTCGTCGATGCCGAGTGCCGCGCGGGCGGCGGCGCGGTCGCCGGGTGAAAAGCGGGCGGTGTCGATGCCGGTGTAGTGGGTGGTAACCTTGGCCGGATCGATGCCGATCGCGGCCATGTCGCGGCGCATCGCATCCGATACGGCGAGCAGGCCCGCGGCCTTGTCGGCTGCTGCGAGCAATTGCGGCGCGGTCGCCGGGTCATGGCCGAAATGGCTGATGTCGGCGCCGCGCGCCTTGACCGAAAAGGGGAGGCCGAGTGCGGCGGCGACGCGCATCGCAGCGGGACCGTCGGGGTAGAAGAATTGCGCGTCGACGACGTCGAAGGTCTGGCCGCGCACGGCGGACAGCACGGCGCGCGCCACCTTGGCCGGATTGAAGCGCGCGCCGATGCGCGGGATCAAAGTGAAACGCGGGCGATGGACGGTGAGGCCGTGCCAGCTTTCGGTCCGCGGCAGGTCGCGGAGCTTGCGATAACGTGGGTGCAGCGAGAGCGGGAAGGGCGGGAGGCCGACGGGGGCGACGACGGTGAGTTCGATCCCCGGCTGTGCGGCGAGTGCGCGCAGGCTCTTTTCGACAAACAGCCCGAAATTGGGCCGCGCCGCGTCGGGGAACAGCGTCGCGATCGACAGGATGCGGAGGGGGGCCACGCTCACCCTGTCATCCGTTTGTGCTGAGCTTGTCGAAGCACCGTTTTTCCTTGGCGTCAGTGAAAGAAAGGACGGCCCTTCGACAAGCTCAGGGCGAACGGACTTAGATCACAGCGATCGGATCAGCCGCACCGCAACTGCCGCCCATGGCGGGTTGCTGACGATCTGTTGCCGACCCCCGGCGCCGAGCGGCAGCAGATGCAGTTTTTCGCCATCGACGTTGAGCAGGCGCGCGAAAAAGAAGCGTCCGGCGGGGCGCGGGACGAGCAGGTCGCGGTTGAGTGCGCTGGTCCAGTCGCCAGTGACGCGGCGGCACCAGATTTCATCCCCGGCGCGGTAATCGCCGATCGACGAGGTGACGCGCACCGCGACCATGTCCTCACCCGGGCGCGCGGTCAGCGCCTGTTCGACGCGCGTCGGCGCCTGCGCGCCATCGGCACCGAGATGCGCCGTGATGGTGAGCTGGGTATCCTGCGGCAATTGCACTAGGTCGGCGGCATCGACCCCGAGCGCCGCGGCGATGCGGTTCATCCAGCCGAGCGAGAGGGTGCGCGTGCCGGTTTCGAGGCGGCCGATCGTCTGCGCGGTGGTCGGCGGATCGCAGCGCGCGCCGACTTCTTCGAGCGTTAGCCCCTTGGCGCGGCGCACGGCGCGGATGCTGTTGATCATCGCAAAACCTTCAAATAACCAAATCGGTTTCTTCTTTCCTACAAAATAATCCAGTGTCAAGAGCTGTCTTCGAATCGAGGAGATTGGAATGACCGCACGCCAGCTTGCCACCCGCCCGCATCCCGACGACCGGATCGATCCCGACAAACGCGGCCCGCAGACGATGCGGCAGGTGACGGTGAATGTTGCCGAGAGCCCGATCGCCTGGCTGGCTGCGCGCGGTCATTTGACGCAGGCGCAGCTTGGCGCGGGCGAACGGTTGCGCGCCGATTATGAGCGTGCCGGGCTGGCGGCGCGGGTGACGATGCGCTGGGACGCGGCGCCGCCCGCGAAGAGCCGCGGCGGTGCGCGGGCGTCGGATGCATCGCTGGCGCGGATCGACGCCCACCGGCGCTTTCACGCCGCGCTGGATGCGGCGGGGCCAGGGCTGGCCGACATTTGCTGG
>Ga0209232_1001575_pt1 | contig 12145 bp, 7 predicted proteins | sample ETNvirenome_2_60_FD_184066 | JGI IMG/M metagenome (GOLD analysis project Ga0209232, IMG submission 184066) | Marine viral communities from the Pacific Ocean - ETNP_2_60 (SPAdes) (version 2) | ecosystem: Environmental > Aquatic > Marine > Oceanic | place: Pacific Ocean | collected 2013-06-22
TTCCAAAGATAAGAAAAGACAAGTTTGGTAATACCATACTTAGCCAAAACGAATTAGCAGGTAAGCGTTGGGTTATTCAGCCTAAGTGGGAAACCCCTATGCTTAACTTTGCCAATGTGACTAGCGGCTCTGGTAGGGTTACATACCCTACTAACTTTTCTGAGTCCGTTCCTAGAGGCATTTGGCACCAGTTTGGCGAGATTCCTAACGATCCAAATACTGGCATTTTCTTAGAAATTGAAGACATTTCTCAAGATTGGTTAAAGAACCATTATCAGGTCGTTAAGCACAGTTCATCTTATAACAACAACAAACCAGAAACATCAGGCTCTACTGCTTATAAAGATTTTAAATCACTAACCGATCTATTTGGATTTAATAGAAGCGAGAAGAAGTCTGCTGGCAAGGTACGACTTGGCGAGATAGCTGATAAAAGAGAGATGTACGAGGCTGTTGTTGCGATACCCTATATAATTGAAGCAAAAGACAACTACACCTCTGTTAGCTCAAATGATGATGTTAACAGAAAGAAGTTTATCGGTATCTCAAAAGAAAGATTCAACGCTTCTCTCAAAGAACAAGAGGGGTCAGCAACAGGCGACTCCCTTGACGTTGCAGGACAATCTATCAGAGAAATGGTTCAGAAGATGAAGAGATACGTTCTCCCGCCACAGTTTGACTTTATCAACTTCTCTGAGCTTGATCCTTTTGTTATGTACTTCTTTGAGTTTAAGTATGAGCTTGATAGAGATGATTTGTCTTACATTTGGCAAAACTTGGCTCCAAGAGATTACAAGAAGATTACCTTCCAAGAATCTAGGAATGCACACAAGCTGATGGACAATGAGCTACTTGACGAGCCTGATATCATGAACAATGAAAATCTCAGATGGATGGTGTTCAAGGTTAAGCAAAAGGCAAAGTCAGATTATTATGATCTGATTCCAACACAAAATAACGCAGCCAGACAGCTTTCTGATCTCGACAAAGGCGATACTGACAAAGATGACGAATACTTGCGCTTTAACTGGCCATATGATTACGTTTCTTTTGTTGAACTAATTAATCTTGATGTATCTGTCCTGTACAAAAATGAAGAATAATGAAGTTACTAAATAAAAAAGAGCAGGTGTTTGACTTTCAGCTAACGCCTTATGGTCGTCATAAGTTGGCTGTTGGCAATTTTAGACCAACACGTTATGCCTTTTATGATGACAATGTTGTTTATGATAACACTTATAACCACACAGGCTCTACCGAACCTCAAAATGATATACACGGAAGAATTAAAAGAGACACACAATACCTCGGAACTCAAGTTGTTTTTACCGAGCGCCTATCTGGCTCTATTGTTAGAGGTGGTGCTCTTAAGGATACAGTATATGAACAAGATGAAAACCTGCTAGCCTCACGCGGCTACATCGGTGATGCCAAGACTCTTGCTGACTCAAACAACCTGTCGCCAGCAATCAAACTTGTTAGTATACAGAACGAAATTACTTCTTCTGCTATCGAAGATTTAACAAACAAAATCAAAATTCCACAAATAAATATTACTGCTTCGTATTACTTCGTCTCAAGAGACCCAACTGCGCAGAATCCTCAAATAAATGATTTAACAGAGTTGAATTCCGCCTCTCCTCCTTTTGCTGACGGTAGGTCAATTGTTCTAGAGACAAATAATCCACTAATATATCTTGAAGAATTAAACACAGAACTTTTAGTAGAAAATTTTGATGTTGAAGTTTTTGTTGTAGAAGAGGGCAGCGGGGACGATGATTACAGAAGATTATATTTTGATAATAGGCAATCCAACATTGTCAACGGTATGCTTAAACCTGAGTTAACAGATCAGACACCTTCACAATTTACAACTTCTTCTGTAGAATATTACTTTAATATGAAGAAAGATTACGAAATTTCTGCAAGGCTAGTCTGTAAGCACTTGCAAGAATTTAATAAAGATAGTTACTTAATAGATGTAGACTTTGATTGTGAAGAAGAGGGTCAAGCAACATTCTTCGATATCTATGGACAGGAAATAGGAGACTCTGAAGTATGTCAGGATTAATTTTAGAAGGCGATCTTGAAAAAAAGTTTGGTAAAACTTTTCCAACACCAATAATAGATCAAGTTTCTGTTTTTGATAATAGACTTGAGGTTGATGTCTCAATCTACTTTAGACTTCCTGATGGTGATTCTTCTGACGCTATGGAGTTTCTTAGAGTTTTTGACTCTCAAGAACTTCAGCTAGTAATAGGAGCACCGAAAAAAAATCTGTTTAATCCGGCCTCTTTTGATAGTTCATCCCCGATTAATGATTATTCAATAACAAACGACGCATTCGGCATGTTGTCAGATTTTAAAATTTTTAGCGCTCCTGTGAATATCAACTCAGTTGATGTTAATTTTGAAAAAGACATAAACATTTATACCGATACAGGCCAAAGATATTGTAGGCTAAAAACTACTGTCACTTTAATCTTGGTTTTTGGGGCGGAAGGGCGATTGCCGCCGATGCAGCGAGTAATACAAAATATAATCGCATTCACATACAGTAAAAATATCTATTCTTTTTTCTCCCCAATGAACGATAACTTAGGTAACTTTTTAGATGATTATCAAAACCTAAAGCCGTCCTTATTCAATACAAATGAAGAAAGCATTGACGAACTGAATTTGTTAACAACACAAACTAGTGATATTAGTCATGTTAAGGTTTTCAACTCTGCTGGAGGTATAGAACAAACAAAAATTAACGTATTTTTAGATGAAAACGAACAAGTTTATTCTGGACAAGTTTTATATTCTTTAGCAAGGACATACCACAAAGCCATAGACTTTACTAAAGAAACAATTGAAACTGGTGTGAAAGCAATTGTTTCAAATTATGAACAAATAGTTTCTGAAGATACTCCTCTAGAAGACTCAATGAATAATATTCTTTTCCTGTTAGAAACAGAGAAGGACAACCCGAAACTTTTAACCATTCTTAACGACGCCAACAAGGCATCTCCATATAAGTCTTCAGCGATGCCGGTTGGTAAGTTTTACAAAGATTTAAACACGTTCTTTTTTGAGAGTAACAGGAGAGTCATTGCACAAGAAGAACTCACATTAAGACAATTTGATAATGTCAATATTGTAGATTTTAGAGAGGTTGATTTACCACAAGAAGTGGTTGACTCTGAATTTTATTATCAAGAGGAGTCTGATCTTATCTTTATTACCAAAGAAATGTGTGTAAGAAGTCTTAGCGACTTTAACGGCGCTGGCCGAGACCAAGCGGTATTGGCACCAACAAACTTAAATGACACTCTATTTTTTGTTGATGTTGATAAAGCTATAGCAGAAAAAAGCGAAATTTCAAAATTTGTAAATACTACATTCATCAATATATTGTTTAATAATAAGGATATAAATAATTTCTTTTATCCTTCTGAAGTGGTGGTCAAAAAAAGTAGCACTCCGCTTTCTAGGCTGGGTGGTATCTCGCAATATACATTAGATCCTATCACAAAGCATCTTACTTATGAAGTTTTTGAGGGCGGCAAGAGGAACCAAACATCATGTGCCTTTTTTTACAACCCTGGCCGAAACGAGTTCAGGCTCCCCTTTTTAGCAGAAAGAAATGTCCACCTCAACCGGAGAGAAGTGGAAATAAATTCCAGAAATTATGTAAGAGATATAAGAACATACAATATTTTCGAAGGTGGAGGTGGGCTGAAATGGGATGATGACTATTATTATCATATCACTGTCAAGTTCACTGATAATACGATGACTTTCTATGATTATGCAATCAGAAGAAGATATCTGGACATTCTAAACAAACTAAGAAGATACGAAGATCTTGCAGATGACTTTTGTAGTTCTAACAACCTAGATGGTTCTTTTAATGATTTCTTTAAAAACAGTATTGAGGCTCAATTTTCTGAGCCTTATCCTTGGGTAGAGGCACCATACTTTTATACCCTTATCTATCAGCTTTTGCTCAGTGAAGGTAGGCAAGATCCGTCTTCATATCCATTTGAAAATGGGGAGATACAAGTCCCTAATCTAACTGCCCTTCGTTCTCTGGCTTTTGAGCTTACCGATGGTATTTCACCTAATTCAGGAAATCTAAACAATTTACGAAATTTTGTAATTGCAATGGAACAACTGTACAGTAGAAATCTTGCACAAGGCAATGGCCTAGATAGCGAAAATGAGATTTATCTGGAAGACTCTGATTATGAAATCAAAAAGCCAGAGATTATCCATGCTAAAGTGAAATCTTTTGAGTTGCCTAAGACTTTATCATTTGGTGCTGAATTTTATGACCTTATAGATTATGCCTACATTAGTAATTTTAAAAACTACAGAGTTTCGACTAGTGCTGAGACCGTTATCGTTTCAGATATAGAATTTTTTAATTATACAGAGTTTAGGAACAAATATGAAGAATTTGGTGGACATACCACATTTATAAGAATTCTTAATAAATTTGTGAATCTATTTATTCAGTCCAGCGCTTCAGGGGGTACTCCTTCTGTAATATATCCTTTGAGGGCTGCTTTTGGCCTTGATGGTAAAAAATACAAAAGCGAGATGGGGGGGGAATTTACCCAGGACATTAGATCAGGATTACTCTACTTCTTTAATAATGCAAATGTTTCATTAATTGAAACAATGAATGAAAATATGTTCTCTCTCTTGTTTTTAACTTATTTACAGTATTTACAGGATAATGTTATATATCCAAAAGAGGGGATTCATTTTGCATTTGACTTTTTGGCTTCTTCGTTGGATGATACAGAGTATGCTGAGTTTTTTGAAATTTTAACTGCTAGCGATAAGTATTTGGAAAACGCCATATGGTTTGCGGAAAAATATAGCAAATTTGATTTACTGGAAGACTTGTTGGATAAGCAGAATCCTTATAGAAACGTGTCTTTTGGAGATACAATAGCTACAGGCCCAGGGACAGCGCGAGATGGAAAAATTTCAGCCTTTGGTCACAGTGATGCAGGTGCAGTCATTTACGATTAGGAACTAAATTATGTCTGAAAAAATAATATCAAGAGAAAAGCTTCTCAGAACCAAGCTATTTAAAAAGCCAAGGTCTCCGTTTTCAATCAGAGTGACGACCGGCCTTTCTGTAGCTAAAGAAAAAGTCGGTAAAGACTTAAGTTTACTTGATAATGCTAATCTTAAAGTTACAGAAGGGGTCAAGCTGATTAAAAATGATACAAAACTTAATCTTAATATAAAAGACAAAAAAGTTATGAAAGTAGAAAAAGACACTTCTTTAGAAGATTTAAATATTGCTCTTAATGATCCTATTTCTGAATTAGATGAGCCGGCCTCCACCAATCAAGCAAAAATGCTTAGTTCAAGGCAATTTGGCCTAAATTCTAGAGTAAAGATAAGAGGACAAAAATGACTACTTTAATGGACTTAGAACAAACAAAGAGTATTTTTAAAGGGACCAAATCCGATGGAAGCCCAGATATAGCTCAAGAGCGATACCTTTTTGTAAACTCGAATATGGCAGGCTTTTTGGACTTCGACCCAAATGGTATACTTGTTTTTCCTACAGATTTTGACCCAGGCACAGTTTTCTCATTTCTTGAAGCTGTGGGCCGGTCTGAAAACAGAGTGGCTGCTTATTATTTGTCCCACGACATTGCTTTTTATTCTGCTAATGGTATGACTTTATATTTTGATAATGTATTACACTATGATGATAATGACGACACAACTGAATATAAAGTAACTTATCGTAATGGTGAGGGAGAGACATCTAAAGAGCAGGAATATTTTGACAATAGAGATAAGAACACTCTAGCTGGGCCTGTAATGATGGCAGTTTCCACAACAGAAATGAGCCTTTCTTCTGCTAAAGAAGAAAAGATTCTTTCCCTCATAAGTGATATAGTTGTGCCTAGTAAAAGTGAAGTAAACTTTACAACCAACCCCCTCAACCAGACACTACAAAAAAATATTTCATTTTCAACTGAATCTGTTTTAGGAACACAATTAGATGAAAGCAGCTTTAGTGTTACAATCACAGAAGGCACAGAAATAGAAACACCAGCACCTACAACCTCTACAACTGATTTAACAACTTCCACTGGAACAGGCACTGCCTCGCCTTCTGCTGGAACAGCAATCTCTGGCTATGGTGGGAGAAGTGCCGCCGTTGGTTCTTCTGGGGGTAGTTACTCATGAAAAGCTTTATTTTTAAAGATCTAAACACACTATCAGGCTCCTCCGAGTTGCTCCGTAAAGAATTAGGATTTTCTTACATAACAAACTCAAGAGGACTTCTTGACAGTCAAAAATTAGAAATGTCAGACAAGCTGCAAGGTGTAAATTTTGCTGAATTTAGGTCAACTATAACAACTGGAGAAAGTATATTCCCTAGTATTAGAGTGCCCGTTAGAGTTGTAGGAACATCACAAGATGATTCTCCATCTGGCTTTTCCGATGATCAAGATTGGAGAAAGTATTTAATTGGTGGTGTTTTTGGTGCTAACAACTACCCTGGCATATACAACGAAAATGTCTACTTCAACCATAACCTGATAAGCAAGATAGGAAAAACAAGAGATTTTAATTTACCTTATTTTTCCAATGAAGTAAAATCTATCAACTCAACCAATAGCCAAGTAGGTATCACAACAGAATATTTTCAACATTATTCTCAATTTCAAAATTATGCACAAACAGTAGAGTCCTTAACATCACTCCCGAATGTTTACACACTTTATCATATTTCTTCAAGCTTATTTGATGAGATAAGTGGTGTTGATTTTGTTGATAATCGCTACGACACTTTAAAAAATTACTATAATATTGACCTTGTACAATCTGATAATGAACCAGTTGAATCCAAACAAAATATTTTAATTTCTGATTATACAGAGACCAATACAATATATGATTTTAACGTAGACGCTAAAGAAGCGGACACCTCTGGTGCTGTTTTTGTCGATAGGGATTTGCACAAGAAATATTCACTATCACCATTTGCTATAAAAATAGAAATACAAAAGCTCATGCTAGGCCAAAAACCTAGCAGCCTAGTCCTGCCAGGAATGCTGAGTGCGGCTATTACCACTCCTTTTCCTTTCGCTGGACAGCCTTATAAGGCCGCTCTAAATACAAAAAACTTAGAACATTTATTTTTAAGATTGTTAAAAGAAGCATACAATGGTGACAGCCAAACAGCCCCGTCAGATCTACAATTTGTAACAACGGTAGAACAAGACGTACAAGTTAATGAACAATCATTTTTAAATAATTCAATAACTACATCTACACAAACTTTAAGAGTTCTCGACTTCCCAACCCTTTTACAAAATTCTTTAATTACTCCATTTGCATCTAATAATAACATTTCAACAATTGAAGAAAATGAAGATAAAAGCTTTGATACCGAAGGGTTTTATAGATCCTTTAATTCTGAAGGATCTTTTGAGCTTCTTAATCTATTAAACAGAAGAGCTAATTTAAAAATAGATGGCCTATTAAGCACCCCCAACACTGTAGAGCAGTTTTTAGAGCCAGACAACCACTATGAACAGGTAGCATTCAGAATAGAGAAACTGGGTGGTGCTCCGACCGGAGACAACAGAAACAACGGTATTTTACAAAACTTCTGGTTTTTCAACCGTGACGAGGCATTTAAATTCTTAGATACCCAAGTAAAATACAATACACAATACACATACAAACTTTATACTTACCTGATAGTGGAAGGCTTAAAGTATAAAACCGACACACTTAGAGCGACAAGGTTGTTAGCTTCTAGCGATTCTGATGAAAATTGTTTAGAGTTCTATGATCCCTACACAGGGATTACTGAGCACCAACTATTTTCTGATGAAAATTTGAGAGGACTGTTTGATGATAATGAAGAATTAAGAGCACAAATTAACAACAAGCTGGCAGCGATCTCTGGGCATCAAAACAGAATTTCCGCCATTCAAGACAATATAAGAACCAAGCTAGATGTTGCCTTGCTGGATGCTAAAAATGCATATGCCGGCACACTCTCTTATGAATATAAAATGATTGAGTTTATTGAAGCGGTAAAGTGTGCGAATCCGCGCCTAGGGTGTACTAGGGTTAAGAACACTTTGGATTATATTGATTACTATACCAACATCCACACTTTAATAATGAGGCATTTCGTTCCTGGTTTGAGTGAATATGCTGCTTTCAATAGTGAAAATATGGAAGAATTTGATTTTGAAGATGGTATGATAACTGCCACTCGCTTTGAAGACCTGATAAACGCACTTATAGGCTTACCTACAGTCGGTTCCCCCTCTATGCAGGAAGCCGTTGCTGGTACATACTATGGAATTCTTAACTCGTTAATATCTGACATTTTAGACTATTTTTCTGAAATATTAGAAATACTTCCAGTTATAAGCGCGCTGGAATCTGAAATTAACGACCTTAGAGAAGACATAAATGTGTTTGAAAACGAATTAGCTACCAATGCACAAGTATTTTCAAGTAACAGATACATGGCTGATTTTTATATTTATGCTGAGCCTTCTTTTAAAATTGTTGAGATTCCTTTGGGCGAGAAAACAGTAAACATTGTTGATCACCCGCCTGTTGGTCTGCTTGTAGAGCCAACCTATTACAAGAACGGAAGCAAAAAACTGTTATTTAATATAAAGAGAGACGTGTTTTCTTATAATTATTTACCGTACCCAACAACTCTAACAGAACTTGATATAGAAAATAAAGCCAACTATATGCAAGGCAAAGACTTAATTTCGACAAGCAATCTGAGAGAGCGATCGGTTTCACCGGAAAGGTTTGTTGAAGTTTACAGAATGTCTGAAAAGCCTTCTAGCTATCAAGATTTTTTTGGCAATCTACGACAAACAATTGACTTAAAAGATGAACTAAGTGGTGATTTCTATGGAACTGCGCTGTTCGAAGAAAGGGTTGCGACAAATACGAAGTTTTACTACACTTTCAGATTGATTAACGAAAATGGAGTTTCTGGCCCGTTCACTCCAATATATGAGTCAGTCTTGGTTGATGATGGTGGTTATATCTACGGAGACTTTGTTCAGTTAGAAGAATCAGAATTAATAGAAAATAGGGCCAGTAAAATATCAATTCCAATTAAAAAACTACTTAATATTGTTCCACAACAAGAACATTTAGAAATAAACTTTGCTGACTTCGATTATAGTGATACTTCATTAAATCAAATTGCCGGCGCATCTCTTGGGCAAAATGTTGATGATCCACTAATAAATTCTGCGGGAAGAAAGTTTAAATTTAGACTGACATCTAAGAAAACACAAAAGAAAGTAGACATCAACATCACCTTTGATTACATGACTAAATAAAAAAGTACAACTAATTACTTAAACGAGGATTAATAATGGCATTTTTGGATAACTCAGGAGACATCATACTTGATGCTGTCCTGACCGACATCGGCAGAAAAAAGATGGCCGATGGCAACTTTACGATTGAAACTTTCACTCTTGGCGATGATGAGATTGATTACAGTCTCTTCAACTCAGGCCATGCTAGTGGTAGTGCATACTATGATTTGGAGATCCTACAGACTCCTGTGATGGAGGCTGCAACAAAGCAAGCTTCTTCAATTAAGTATGGACTTATGAGCATAGAAAGAACCGATCTGCTTTTCATGCCGACAATGAAGGTAAATCAAAAGATCTCAGATGCTCTCGTAAAAAGTGGCAGTGTATTCCTCCTTGCTGCTAATACAAAAACCTATGATAACTTAAAAGCCTTCACAACAACAGTAGGTGAGAGTAAGGTCCTAAGCCCTTCTTCAGCCACTCCAGATCGCTCGATCGTGCTTGAAACTGGAATTGAAGACAGTACAAGGTCTGCTACAAGAGAAAACAGAACTGCCATGCTGTCTAGCACCAACCTGTTAGATAGAAACATTCAGATTAAATTTGATTCTCGTTTCTTGAGTGGAATTAGGACTGCAACATCTGGTAGGTTTGCCAACAATGAAAAAGGCGAGAAAGACATAGTTCTTTCAGCTTTCCAAGAAAGAAACGCCGTCGCCGCAGCAGATTTTATTGAGGAATATTCTACTGCTTTTGCAGCAACAATGCCCAACTTGGTTATCCAGAGGGATAGCTCTGATGGAACTGCTCAGTCAGAATTTGGCGGCCCAAGAGGAATAGCTTCTGCCTTTACATTGATACCAAGTGTTGATGTTAACTTAGAAGGCACAACTTCACCTTCAGCATACACCCTTTACGGTAAGACAAACAGAACTGAAGCCCAGCTTGGTTTTGGCTCTGGGGGCTCTAAGTATGACACAATCGACACCACTGTATATGCAGTAGGAGACTCCAGCGGAGCACAAGTTCAAATTCCAGTTAGAATAGTGAGATTAAGAGGATAACATGCCAATTTATTATGAACCAATCGACAGTAATACTGACGTAACAACAACCAGAACGCTTCTTCATGAGGTTATTCCTATAACAGGATCTATTGTTAGTGGAACTTATGCAGATAAGAATGTTAAAGACTATTCACATGGCATGTTCCAGTCTGTTTATGATTACCCTTTCCTAAGCTCTTCAGCTAACCATATTTTTGATTTGACTCTTGGTTATGACGAGTCTTCAGGCCTTTCTGGCTCTGCTAACACTCTCATGAGAAGCAAGAAGATTAATCTTTATAATCAGTATTCTCAAGTGCTTCTTGGCTACACAGGCTCAGCAAACAACGTCAGAAAGTTTGAAAATGACTTAGATTTAGATGGTTCTGGCTCTATGAAAGAGGTTTTCTTTGTAAATTTCTCAAGACTGATTACAAAAGACGAGATTAAGAAAGGCTCGTTCTCTATTAAGTTTAGCACGGGGTCGTGGGCAGATACTAAAGTCACAGCCAAAGCAATCACTCTGTCTGACTCAGGGGCATCTGCCACAGGAGGCACAGCAAATACAGTAGGCGGCGATTATGGGATCCTATCAGGTTCTGGTCATCCGAACGCCGGGGTTGTCTTCTATCAAGCCGGTATAGCAGTTATTTCTGGCTCTCTTTTTGCTGGTGTTGCCCAATTCCATAGCGACTCTGCTGGTTACAAACCGTTTACTAACGCAGCAGTTAGTAGTTCCATTTCTGGTGCTTGTGATTCTTTGAGAAGAAGATTGCACAATATTCAGTTCAACAACACGACTGAAATCAACTCTAAGATTTATTTCTGTCGTGTTTCTAACAACAAGTTCAACTACTCTGCAAACCCAACATATCTTTCTAGCGGCAAAATTAGAGTCAAGGGCGATCAAAGAAGCAGACCACCAGTCTCCTACATTACTACCATCGGTCTCTACAACTCTGATAGAGAGCTTCTTGCGGTTGCTAAACTTTCAGAACCACTCAGAAAGGATCCCACCAACGAACTAACATTGCGTGTCCGACTCGACTACTAGAGGAGGATAAATGTCACTAAAAAAGTTTGACAGAAGCGACATAATAAGAAACACAATAAGATCTTACCCAAAGACTAAGTTTTTTATTTATCAAAGCAAGGTTTATTATAACAATAAGAGTATTGAATCTGGTTCCTTCTCTAGCGATATAGAAGGAGCCAGTGGGAGCTTAAGCCTTTTTGAATACAATATCGATAAACAAGGCACTACATCTTTCCTCGGGAGACAAGAAGGTTCAAAATCTCTTACCGGAAAAAACTCCCCTATTATTCCTTATGTTATTAAAGGAAGCAGCAAAAACTTTATCAAAGCGTCCAACAGAAGAAGAGTACTCACAGAAGGCTCTACGGGCAGTTACGAAATCACAGCCTCTGGCCCACTTCAAGATGTTATAGATGGTTACCTTACAACAGGCGATGGCTTAGTTCTAACCGGCTCTACATATTCGCTAACTTCGTCTCTAATAAGACAGTATATGGCAACTGCTGGCGCTACTACCTCTAAGCATGGTGGGACTGCTACTGTGCCAACAAATAGGGAGTACTTTGCCCTTAAGCCAAGTCTTGATTTTTATGCCACAAGAAGCCCCCACTATGCGGTTGAATTTAGCGCAAACGACATAGGAACGTGGAACAAAGATAATCAAGCAATTAATCTTTTGAAGATACCAAAGATATTTTATGGAACAAGGATTG
>Ga0209232_1001576_pt1 | contig 12140 bp, 20 predicted proteins | sample ETNvirenome_2_60_FD_184066 | JGI IMG/M metagenome (GOLD analysis project Ga0209232, IMG submission 184066) | Marine viral communities from the Pacific Ocean - ETNP_2_60 (SPAdes) (version 2) | ecosystem: Environmental > Aquatic > Marine > Oceanic | place: Pacific Ocean | collected 2013-06-22
TTACAGGCCACTTTTGCAGCCTTAACGTCGTCGTGAATCGCCGCCAGAATAAAGCCATAACTTAATGTTATGAAATATCTGGAGTTCACGGCGAACATTTGTTTAGTTTTTGCCAATTGTCAATTTGCTTTTGTGTAGGAATTTCAATACGCAAAGGAGTGCCTTCTTTTTTGAAGACTTCATTCATCTTTTTATAAGTCTCAGGGGTAACTTTAATCATTCTTCAGAAAGCAGTTGATAATCAAGTAATGCTTTTCTTAATCCCAACTGTACTAGCTTTATTTTTTCTTGCTCATCTGGGTGACCGCCTGGCCATTTTTCAACATACTTATCCATCGCCCTGACGATATAACGCAAGGCTTCTCCATTGACTTCAAAATTAAAGAAAATTTCATCAGACATAAGCATATTATATTTATAAACTGCCTAATATCAACAACAAAAAAGCAAATATAACCCAAAGGGCTAATGCTACATATGTCGACCACAGCCAAGCAGGAATCAAAGGTCTAAAATTGAACCTGCATTAATCATGTTAATGTCGTTGATATTATTTTTACGAGCAAGCTCTTCAACTGTTGTATTGTAAGCAGATGCAATGCTTGAAAGAGTATCACCTGCATTGACTGTGTATGATCCACTAGATGCAGGAGTTGAAGAATCTAGAGTTTCAAAGACATCATCCATAGAGCTGATATTGCCTGGCATTTCAGTAAGACCAATCCGCATGGCAAGAGGTCCTACATTATTATTACTATCAAAATCAATATCGTGAGTTGTTACTCCAGATTTTTGAGACTGGGCAAGACTTGCCTCAACAGGTTTATAATAAGTTTTTAAATTTAAAGGATTAAACTCACTTAAAGCTTCTTCAACTGTTTTGTCTGTGTCATAAACTTGGCTAAAGCCTGTGACTTCGCCTGCATCGTTACGAGTAAACTCGTCTTGCCCTATCCGACCCATAGTCAGTCGAGCAGCAAGTCCTCCCGGAGTAGTGGAATCGTAATGTTTATAATCAACATTAACGCCTTCAGATTCCGCTTTCTTCTGAGCATCTTTAATAGCTGTTACCATGCGTGGGTCAATACTAGTGTCTGTGCGACTAACTCCTCCCATGCCCATAGTGATTGCAGGCAGGGCTTCTGAAGCACTGATCATCACAGCCTCAGGAGCTGCCATATATTTTTTAACAGTATCTGTACGTTCAGCCCCACCTGGCAAAATCCCTCCTAGAGATTTATCTAACGCACCGTATGCTTTTTTAGTTGCTTGATCAAAGTTACTAAAAGCGTCTCCTACAATTCCAAAAGGCATGATATACCGTTATATACTATTAATATTTTATCAATGGGTTGCAGCCCAGTTAGAGCCTACAGATGATGCTGCTGCAATGGGTACTTTGAAGCTGTAGTACTCGCCTGCTCTAGGCGCTGCTTCGACCAGTATTCTTGCAACACGATCAGCTTCCGAAGGAACGACTGAGAGTTGTTGTTCGTCATGGACATATGCGCATCTTGTGTAATCGATATTGTATGTAAGGCCAGCATCATCAATCATGTCTTGAGAAATGACCAGCCAACGCTTGCTTAGAATTGCTCCCGCACTCTGAAGCAGGTAGTTAAGCGAGGCATGTTCTGCTTTACAGAAAATAGGTCTACCATCTAAGCCTTTTAGCTTTCCAGTACTACGTACTTTAAGTTTGACTGCATTAATCAGCGGCTCAAGGCCGGGGATTGCGTCGAGAAACTTTCTCCTAAGCTCTCCACCGAGAGCCTTCTTCTGTGCGTCAGACAGCTCAGGATGTAATGAGTGGCCAAGCTTTGCGTCACCAGCCCCATAAATGAAAGCATAAGTGATAGTCTTGACTTCTTTACGAGTACAGCCAACACGATCAGCGTTCTGCTGGTGAATATCACCATTGAGTACAACGTCAGCAAAGTTGCCATTATCAAATCTCGATAGATAGCCCCCAAGGCATCTCAGCTCTAAGCCTTCCAGGTCAGCACCAACCATGACGTGACCAGGATGAGGCACAAAGAGCTCACGTGCCCAAGGAGCACTGACCACTTGTCCGAGATTTGGACCCCGGTGGGCTTGGCGGCCTGTTTGTGTGGCAAGTGAACAACTGTGATGAATACAGCCGTCATCTTCGATTGTATTGAACCAGGAATTAGAACCCTCAGAAAGCTGTCCTAGCCACTTCTGAAGTGTCAGCAAACGAATAAACATCTCACATTCATCATGTAGGAGCTGATTACCTTGGCCGAGTGCAATGTCCTTCATTTCGGACATCACAGCCTCGTCAACCTTAGGCTTACCAGTTTCAGTTACTTTGATGAATCGAGCGCCGCGATGGTTCTGTAATGCCCAGGCAATGTGCTGCCTACTGGTTGGATTGAATTCAACCAACCGTGTCATCGGAGCACCAGCAACATAGTAATTACGTTTATCATTGCGCTTAGGTGTAAACACTTTGCCAGGGACATATACAAATCGCTGTTTGATAGTCTGCTCTAGCTGCAGCATCTCTTCACGGAGCTCTTCACGCACACGCTCAGCAGCATTGACATCAAAGCGAAAGCCCGAATGCTCTTGCTGCGTCATGATTTGAGCCATACGCATTTCTAGCTCAACACAATCAATCATTGCTGTCATCAACACTATCCTCAGATTTATTAAACCCGAACGCTATAGACCTGTCTTTCAACAGTTGATTAGCTCTGTTCTTATGGCCAAGCTTAGCAACACTTTCCATAATTTTCAATGTATCCTCAGTCGTAGCACCTTTTGGCATACGGCTATGGACTTCATTGAACAAAGGGAAGAATGTGTCTGCTGCTTTTTGAACTTCCTCAAGAGTGAGGGGATCGGTTTTATTAGGTGTTTTAGTCATTTGTCTTTGTAGTAAGGTTTTTCCAGTTAGATTCCCAGTTATTAAATCTGTAGACAACACCGTCTACATCTTCGGTTTGTTTGAAATAGTCAAGAGGACACTGGTCAAGCCAGTCATAAAATTCTTTAGGCATAATCAGCCATCCTGCGCTGCAATAGTTGGTAGAGTTTTAGAGTTACTTCGGTATCTTGAATGCAGTAGTCAAGCATTTCAGGTGTGTAAACATCCCAAGCCGCTTCATGCTTGCCGAAGTCACCTTTGAAGCACTTAAGCCTGTAGCCCCATGCCTCTAGGCTATGGCGACCGTACAGTTTTTGTGGCATGCCTTGAGGGCGACGTTCATAGTCACGCTCACGTACATGTGGATAAAACAGTCTACTCAGCACTAAGGTGTCAATGATGTCTCCTTTAGGTGCAAAGTCAGGGTGCTGCTCTTGGATCAAAGGAATGTCATAGCCAATAATGTTGTGACCAACAAGAGTATCTGCTTGTTCTAATTGTTTGATTCCTTGAATGATAGTTTGAGCAGGGCGATGATCAAACACAAGAGGTTTGTCGTCGTCAGCACCACGCATAACCAGGCAGTGGATGCGTGAGCCTTGTCGTAGTAAGCCAGTAGATTCCAGATCAAATAGTAACTCCATCTTCGTCGGGGATTTCGTTTGCATGCTGCGGATCATAGTCATCTGTCTCGAACGGGTTTTTGCGCGAGGACTGAGGAGATCCTTCAAATCTTTGGTCAGCTGTGTCAAAATAAGTTTCAATATTTAGGTTTAGTTCACGAGACAATCGGCCTGCTCGACGGAACTCGTCTTTGTAGAAAGGTTCCCACTCGTGTGCAAGCACAACAAGTTTGTTGATACCCATTTGATAACACTGAAACAGTGGTGTGGTAAATGGATAACGAGTGGTATAAATGGTGGCACCAACAGTGGGTGTACCACGTTTAGATGTTGCGCCGATAGCCACAGATATACAATCTATTTCTATCTTTGACCCTGTCAGTATAGCTCTGCCTTCGCCCAAAATCTCACGATCACGTACGATTACACAAGCAGCAGGTGCTACAGGGTGTGTTGAGGCTTTAGCAATTGACTTAGCAACGTCAATAAAGAATGCTTCTTTGTTTTTAATATAAAGAGGATCACAAACTGGCGATGGCATATACAAAGAGTCGTTTTCTGTAGTATAGTTAATAAGAATCATTGATGTGAATATGGACGACAAATTCAACTTAAGCAGAAACACTAAGCTTTGGGTAACAATGCCTGAGAAAAATAGTTTAGTAAATAGCCCTTCGCACTACACTAATGGTAGTGTAGATGTTATTGATGTAATCGAAGACGCGGTCAAATGCGCAGACGATCCAGCAGCAGCTGTACTGCAGGCAAATGTAATTAAATACCTCTTGCGTATGTGGCTCAAAGGTAATGCACTACAAGATGCTCAAAAAGCAGAGTGGTACCTGAAGCGTTTGATTGAACGTATTGAAATTAACAACGAATAAACGTCAATTTACTTCCCAAGTGAATAAGAGTTTCGTGAGGTAATATATGGTTTTGAAGTGTGTCATACACATCGTCATCATTTAATTTTGTATGCGTAAATGTTACTCGTATGCCTTCACTATGATTCTCCGTTTCAGGGTCATACCAGAGAGTAGGTCTTAGGCACTGCCATGGATCTAATCCTTGTGATACCCAAGCATTAAGCTCCTCTAAACGCTGAGCTGTCTTGACGATGTGTGCTTCATGTGCATGCGTCTGGGGCAATGAAGTAAATGCATTGTCAGCAAGTAACGCATGCTTCCACATAAGTGTGCCATCACGAATGATTAATCTGCAAGGATGTACAGATATTCCTGACGGCAGTATGTACAAATAATTTTTATCAATATTCTTACTCATCAAAGTTGATCCTTATGCTCTTCGTAATAAGCAAGATCTTCTTGCCAATTGTCACCAGCATATTCATTGAAGATTACACGGCCAATGTCTCGAAAAGTGTTGTAGAACAATGATGTCTTATCAATATCAGAGATGACCTGATTGGTCGGTGGGCCATAGACAATTACATTCCACGTTGACGGGCTAACAGATTCAAAGCCTTTAGTTGTAGCTCTGAGCTGCTTAACACGTTTGAATGGAATGCAGATAGGGTAGTCCCAAATTGTAGGTTCAGCCCTTAAAATCTCTGATGCGCTAGTGAAGAAAATAAAGCTTTTAATCTTGTCATTACGGTACTCACTGATTGTTTTCTCAAACCACAGACGAGTATTACGCACTGCACCTTTAGGTGATACAAACACATTACCTTTCCATTCAATCTGTAGAGGGTTGTGCTCAATTGATGGAACTGAAGCAGCTTCAACTAACACCTGTTGTACAGGATCAGATGTTGGGTCAAAATCAATTGATCCCATGACCTCTCTTGCTCGTCGGATAATTGACGGCGTAGGGTAAAGAGGCAGCTTTAATCCAGAAGCTTCTAGTTTGTTAAGTGAGTTCTCCCGAGAGCGCTCGGAGGCTCTCTTGGCTCCCTCCTGCTTCAACTGCAAAAGTTCTTGTTCCGGCATCGGATATCAATGTAATGAGTACGTTTTTAGACCAATCATTATCATTGACACGTTGAAGAAGATCTAGCATAAAGTCATAAACTTCAGTGTCTTCTTCCCGTTCAGCCATCCGAAGGTCCACTTCAATGTCATTACCTGACATGTAAGTTGTACTGTCATTTTGCAAATTGATGATTAATGAACCGGCACCACTTTGTTCCAAACCATTGGTTGCAATTTCAATAAAATCGGTAAGAATTAGTTCGGCAGTGGCCGCAAGAAATCGCTGCTCCTGCTCTTTCTCTTCTCCCCACTTGTCGGATTGAAGTAGTGATTGTAGTAGATCTGTTCGGCGTGACATATAATAAATAAGCCTTTAATAAGGATAAGTAATTTAATAATCAGATGTGGGGTTATCCTCATCATCTTCAGGCTTTCGGGTTAGCCCAGGACTATCTTTTTCTGTTTGGGAAATGTGCCTTCCCAGTAAAAGATCTTGAATAGCAGCTTCAAATCGATCAGCGTATCCAGTATCAGGGTTCATTAGCAATGCTGCACGTTCATCAATCTCAGCAGATTGATCAATAATTGATTCGGCTTTAAGTGCCTGCTCCATAACGTACTCAGCTACTTGCTGCTTAAGAGATTGCAACTGACATGCCATTTCAAAACTTTCAATATAACTGTCTTGGTCTACAAACACTCCAATCTTTTGAGGAATCAAATGAAAGGGATTACAGCACAGTCGATTGCCACAGATGGGCTTAACTTGAGTAATGCCTAAGTCACCCCAGCTAAGCCACATAGCTACGCGCTGTGGATGATGCTGAGTTGATGTAGAAACACCTAATCGTCTAAAGGAAAACTGAGGTGATTTCGTTCGTTTGTTAATGCAACCCTTCCAATCCCAGCATTCATCAAGCGAACCGATATCTACTTGAGACCAGAATCGCAAAGCTTTAGGGCGATGTGTGGCCATCAATCGTTCAATGTCAAGTGATAGCCGTCCTTCCCTTGCCGCTGCAACACAACGCACACAAGCATGGTGGCTGTCGTATCTCATTGATGATGATGAGAACCGACCAAGTGAATGGCCGCTATATAAACACAGTTCACCTTCTACAGATGTATTTGACAGCTGCTCATGCCGACGACTGTAATCTTTAGCCATTAGATACCTTCATTGCTGTTATGTGTCCCGCCAAAATGCGGGTACTGATCTTTAGTAGGCAATAATTCTAGATTAACATTGATCATATGTTCGTAGCGGGTTGAGTTTTCATATTTAATCCGAACTAATTTAGCTCGTGGTGTGTAATACTCAGGTTTTCCTACAACTAATGCAGTCATGCCATTAGTAGATACTCGGACGCGCTGCCCGATTTCGATGTCTTTTGCATGCATGATATATAAGTGAAATTAAAAATCATTGAGAATATGCTCTTCAGTAAGAGGATCATCTTTAGGACGCTGCCACAGCCGAACAGATTTTGATTTACCTGTGACTGAATCTTTTCGTGTAGTGACTAGACGACGCCAACCCATTGATTGAAGTACATCTACAACACGTCGAGATTCACGACGACTTTGCTGACGTGGGTCAAGTTCCAGTGCATTAGAGAGGACCTCTGCAGCTGTTACTTCCTCACGGATAGCAATGTAGGTAGCAACTTTTTCAACCCAAGGATCAGGATCTCCAAACTCTTGGATGTAATCAGCAATTGCTGCGATCTCACCACTGTCAAACTCGTAGTTCTGACCATTGCGGTAAGCATGCACAGCAGCTGCCCAAATGCTATCGCGCTCTTCTTTCAGTCTTTTCCAAGGAACTTGAAAGCCTGCACCAATTTCTAGTGGTACAAAACGACGATTACCTGTGCTGTCAACTAGGAACTGGTTCCTGTTAGTCGTGCCAATCATCACAAACCGACGATTCAGTTTGGATGGAAGTGCAGCGTATGGATATCTTACCTCATCCATCCTAGTAGTGATGAGATTTTTGAAGTTCTCAATATTCTTTGTCTGAAAATAATTGTCAATTTCTGGTAACTCAAGCAACCAAGCAACATGCAGTCGATATTGTTCACGCATCAGTGTCTCTAAAGGAGTTGTGATCTCAGAGAACAAATCATGCGGTACTAGATTGCGGCTGAACATTGACTTACCAACGCCCTGAGCACCGACAAGAATTGGTAGCCAGGACATGCTGCAGCCGGGGCTATAAGCACGTGCTACAGCGCCAATCATCATGCGTTGCATGGCTAATGTGGCTAGATGGTGAGAGTTACCTAAGAAGGTCTTGCCAATAGATTCCCAGTCAGAATGAGGTTTAGCATGTGCAGCACAGTGATCTAAATAACGACGAATTGGGCAGTAAGTATTTCGATTAGCTGCGTACTGAATAGCAGTCTTGACCCGCGCTTCAGGTATGAATACACCGTTCTCACAGCTCAGCTTTGTAGTCATCAGCTCCAAGTCATTGCCTTGAAGAATGACAGTACGGCTATTGTTATCGGTATATTCAATTGAGCCAGTTAGTTCATTTTTACGAAGATCATGCAAGATTTCCTTTACTTTTTTTACGTCGTCTTCTCTTTGTTTGGCTAAGTCATCGCCATTCTTTTTAGGACGACCACGACGCTTGACTTGTTGCACATCAGGCAACGGTTCCAACTCAACAACATTATCAGGTTGTGCTGTCATCTTTCCTCCTAAGAAATTATCAAAATCCATCAATGGATCTACTTCGGTATAACCAACAGCAGATCCTAAAGCACGAAAAGTCAACTCAGATGGGAGCTGACGTGTCCAATTAGCGTCTTGCTTTTTAGCAAGCGAATACAGTGTAGTATGTCCAGAGTAGTTACCGAGACCCCGCCATTTAAACGGCCTAATATTCTCTTCTTTACTTCCATGATGACCACGTAATACCCAATCTACCCAGTCATCAAAGAGCTCTTTCCCTACGCCAGCACATGCTGCCATAACAGGTACGTAATAAGACTCATACTCTCCGTCATCAGAAGGGCGTAAGATATCACGCAAAATGTATTGGCAGCGCTTGACATCAATTTCGGATATGTCAGCTGCAATAAAATCATTTGATTCCTCATAGTCAATGTCGTCTAGTAAAAATGCAGGGACAAAATTGCCATGATGAATATCAAACACTGCATTAGTATTACCGTACCAAAGACGCTCAGGTTTTTGACCACAATTATCCTTTAAGTCTTTAATCCCTAATTCAACTAGGAGTCGGTTTACAACCAGCCAATAGGCACCACGGTGCTGTGCTGTCGATGTAAGTTCTTTCTCTAAAGGAAACAGCGCACGAAAGCGGTGCTCCTCCTCAGTGTGACTAGCAGATGTGTATGTTGCAGCACACCAGTTGCGTGCTGTATCTGTTTGCCAGAATCTACCAAGTGTTGTATCACCATCAATATCAACAACAACAAGGTTGCTGCCACGTGCATTGTCACTACGACGATGACGATCAACAAAGTGAGTAGCACACCAGCCATAGCCAGAGCTTACCCACCCTTGAAGCCAGTCAATAGGCTCATTGATATTTAACCAGCCGAGAGCTGTATCAGTTACGTTCTCTTTATTGAAGCAGTGCTTGTTCACTGCAATTTTGAGTTTCATCATTATCTATTTCGTGAAATTGCTGCGCTCGCTTCAGGAAACGAGATTCGTACAACGATAATTGATCGCCGTCTATAAATATACCTTGTGTAGTCTCTTCAGTAGAAACAATGATCAAGGCAACGTCACACATGAAGCCTGTGCGCTCATGCAAAGCATAGCGATAAGCAGCCATCTGTTGCGCACACTTTTGAAATTTCCTAAAACCACCGAAGCCCATGCGGTCTCCTCTGTCAGGAAAAGTATTACGGTAAGGAGCGTTTGATGTTTTGAAATCAGCAATGACCTTAACACCGCCAATCTCACCAATCAAGTCAGGACACCCGGCATATTTATGCTCAGTTGACCATACAAAAGCGACTTCTTTATCGTCACTACGTAGGTGATTCCAGTCAGGACGCAGTGGGCGCTCTGACCAATGGATCACATCAAACCAATCAAGGTACTCATTCATTCCATTCCAGAACCCTTGATATTCTTCAGGAACATCTGGTGGAAGACCTCGCAGATAGTTTTCGCATCCAAGGTGAATAGCAGAGCCACGTGTACTAGCAGCTTCGAGGCCACCAGGGTTGTTGCGCTGCCAAGTTTGCAATGATTTCTTAGCTTTTTCTGTCTCAGTTGCGGACAACACTGTTGTCACTGAGGGTAAATAAAGGCCACTGCAAAGATATTTACGGTGGCCAGCAGGAGTTTGAATACGGTAAGGTTTACTTACTTCTTCTGTATTATTTGTCATTAGTATGAGTGATCAATACTCTTCTTGTTCTTGTTCTTGCCTCGGCGCTTGAAAATTTGAGCTGAAACTTGAAGGTTGGGTTTGCTCTTGAAACATGGCATACATCTGCCCGACAGCATTGCCTACTGCCTCGCTTACTTGCCCTACAGCGTTCACTTGTTTACGTAATTCAGCAACTTCTTGCCGCAGCGCAATGACGTGATCCATCAGTGAAGGTGGGCGAACGACAGGTGCTGTTTGCTGAGGCTGCTCAAGTGCAGCTACAGGAGCTGATTGCGTAGGTGAAGCAACAGCGGCGGCAGTAGCAGCTGTTTGATTTTGTGCAGCTTGATTCACAATGTTATTGATGCGCTCTTGCAACTCAGGTGGCAGAGCTTGAAAGTTTTCGTTCATGATTAAAATTCAGTTTGAGTTTCTTCTTTTTTAATAGCTTTTTTAGGTGTTACGGTTGAGCCTAATTTATCTATTCCACCAGCAGGTAAACCTTTTTCGTCCACCTGCTTACCATCGAAAGGATCTTTACCCTCAAAAAAGTTGGGTAGCCAGATGGAGTTCTTTTGATTGGTCCATTCATCTGCAATCTTTGCAGGCACTTTCCGTACCTTAGGTAGGATGCTGTATGAAGTTTCCAAGCCAGTTCCCTTACGGCTAATCTTAATCGAGAAATTAGCGAGACCTTCATCGGTCCATGTGTAGTCTTCATCTTCTTGCAGGATTTCTGTAAGTTGCTCACGCAAAGATTTTTGTTCAATAAAAATAACTTCGAGACGACCACGGGAAGCAGATGTAGCGACCCACGCTAGGAATCGTCGTGGTTTGACGTAAGAGCCGTCGATTTTAGGCCGGTCTGGCTTAGACCAATCGGTTTCTCTTGCAATATCGTCTGGATTTCCAGGATGACTGCGAGTAACAACATAGCCATTAAACCGCAGCTCACCGTCATTACCTTTGGCCTCTGAAGCATATTGCCAACCCATGATGGCGTGTCCTGTTTCGTAACATCCGAGTAAACGGAATTCTTCGCTTTCTCCATCGCCAAGGCTGCTTGGTTTCCAATAAGGTTGTGGTTCTTTAGTTTCAATTCGATCTTTAGATTGTTCCAGAAGTTCTGGCGGTAATACTTGTAAGGCCATATGTATTCATTAGTGACCTTACAAATATAAGTAATACAATAGATAAACGTGGGCTAAAAACCAATGACTAGGATGGCTGGTGACTACATGCTTAAGAGTAATAATCTCTACTGTAAAGGTGAGAGTTTATTGAACGCAGGTAGCGTGCTGCCATTTGATGCACAGCCAGAAGAACTAGCAGAGCACAAAGCGATTGCAAAAAACCAGAGACGTAAATAGGCTCCAATTTTTTCTAACCAGTTTTTAAGGTCCTATAGCGATTTATATTATTTATAAATAGGGTTTTCGTACCAAAATGGTGGCTTCATTCGAGCTGTAGGTATTTCAGTAATCGGGGGTCGGATCAACTTCCGCATAGCCCTTCGCTGTACCGTTCGTCTGCGGATTGCGTCCAGACTTCCTTTGCTCACTTCTAGTACTGAAATCAGACGCAACAATTGCCCGATAAGGACTGTCATTGTCATCTTTGCGATACTCACGAATATAACCTTGGACACAGATAGGGCGTCCTTTACGAATTCTTTCATTGAGTTTTTTCTTGCGTGATTCATATGTTTCCATAAATAGCCATGTTGTGATATCGGAATTATCCAAGGTAGTTCCAATTTTAACTGCGAGTTGACCATTCTTACGCTCTTTAATTTCATCAGAACCAAAGAAAGCATTACCTAAGACGACTTGGTTGCAGTACATATCATTAGGAATATTAGGCTCAATAGTAGTGATAATCAAATCCAATGGTTGCGTTGGATCGTCAGAGAAGACAAGATTACCTGTAATGAGTGCTCGTCCTTTTTCTCTTTCCCAATCAATGAAAGTCTCAAGTTTAGGTCCAGGATTGTCGTAACACAAAACCCGAAAACGCACATCACCACTTGTATTACCGCTAGGAATGGTGCCAATAGCACCGCAATAGTTAAGACCATATGCTTTGATTGGTTCCGTTGCAATAGATTCTTTAAACTCGACAGTGGCTGCTATGAAATTCATTATGACTAATAATTTTATCAGTCATAATCATAAACGTTAACCCCACATTGCGCGAGATATTGTAGGTAACTCTGTGTCTAGAATTTCGCCAACAGAACGAGCGATTGACATATGCTCTCGCTGAGTACCGTTGTCTCCACGGAGGTCAACATAATGCAGCCAGCTACGGATAGTCCCAGACATATA
>Ga0209232_1001577_pt1 | contig 12128 bp, 10 predicted proteins | sample ETNvirenome_2_60_FD_184066 | JGI IMG/M metagenome (GOLD analysis project Ga0209232, IMG submission 184066) | Marine viral communities from the Pacific Ocean - ETNP_2_60 (SPAdes) (version 2) | ecosystem: Environmental > Aquatic > Marine > Oceanic | place: Pacific Ocean | collected 2013-06-22
ATTAATAGAAAAAATCACAATATGAGGCAAGATAAAAACATCACAGATTATTTTTCAGAAAAAAGGTCTAGTATAGAATACTATGCTAAAGCATACAAGCCTGAATCAGGGTTTTTATTTGAAGATGGAGTGTATAAAAATAATCTTTTAGGAGCAAATAGAAGACTTACATCAAAACCACATAAAGAAATAGAAGAAAGAGGCATCACATCTGTATTTGGTTCAAAAATGTTTGATGCTGATATTCTACCTCATAATTTTAATGCTCTCTTACCATTAGACGAAAGAGAAGAGAGTGTAGGGTTTGATTATGATTTTTTCCCTTCACAAACACCTAATGACGCTGACGCAGACGGTAATTTGACAATAACTTATCTTAGGCCAACATTTGATAATTTCAAAACAAAGTCCTGTTTAGAAATAAGAGATACAACTGCTGATAGAATGTTTTTATTTAGTGTTTCTGATTTAAAACCTGCATATCCAAAAAAAGGCCCAAAAAGTATTATGCGAAGTGGTTATACTAGAAGCACTACGGATTATGGTATCATTGGTATAGGTTCTCCTGATATTATTTCTTCTCCTCAAGTAAAGGACAATGATGGAGTTAATACTTCTTTAATTACTTACAAAGACAAAGATTACTCTTTATCTTCAATACAATCTACAAATAAAGAAATAAATACATTACAAATGTTTAGTATGATGCGACTAACAGAACTCGTTTTAGATTTTGCTTTTAATCCAATAAATGTAGAACACGAAGATTCTCCTGAAAAGGTTATTCCTCCTTTTACTGTGCCTAATCACAATATAACACAATATATAGGAAATAACAAAACTGTCACTCTTGAGTCTTCGGGAAATCACATATATACAGGTTCAGGTTTTGTAACCTCACAGGATTTATTGGCAAATTTTCCTTTAGAAGAGGGAGATATTATCTGCACTCCTAATGGTATTTTTATTGGAGAAGTTCGCTCTCGTTCATATGATTCAGGCACAAGTGAAACTACTGTTGAATTTGTTCACCCTCCATATCGTGTAGAAAACGGAAACCTCTACTATGGTCAGATTAAAAGAATTAAAAATACAGACATTGTAAATACTCCCCGTTTCATGGGTTCAGGAAATAAAGATACTTTTGCTAATATGGATAGCAGTCCTAGTTTATCAAAAACAGTTGTTGCTAAATATTTATCTTCGGGAAATATACTAAATGCTGCAACCATTCAATTTAAGGTGAGTTTTTGGTCAGGGCATCAACAACAATTCCAGACAATTTTTTCAGGAGCATATATTGAAATTGTTGTCCCAACAAGCAATACTAGTGGTAGTCAAACCTATCGTTTTGAATTAACTCCCGATAACAATCCACAATCGTCTGTTCCTAACCCGAAAACTGATATTGGGATAGCCGGAGATGATTGGGCTAGAGGAGAACCATCTACTAGAATATTACATAAATTCATAGAAGCATTAAAGTCTACTGACATTTTAGATTATGTTTCAATATCAGGAAGTTCACCAAACAGTCTAACTTTGTTGTTTAAATATGCTAATAGTGGGACTTCTGCATCTATTGATGTATTACCTGCTTCTAATACCCTCGTTGGGTCTTTAGTAAAAGCAAATCCAGCAACAACCAATACTTTTACTGATGGGTTTGGCGGTTCAGTTAATGGTTCAGATAGCATATATGAACAACCTGAAAGCGACCCACAACATACTAGTTTTGGTTCAAGATTAGGAGGAGCATTTGGAGCAGATAGATTGGGTCAAACCATTTTTCCTTTTGTCACTCAATGGGGGCATAATAGTAATTTAGGCAATCATATTAGAACAACCTTTGATTTCAATGAAAATAAAGAAACTAATTCATTTTTATTCAGACATTTGTTTATGTGTAATACAATAGACACAACTTTACCGTTTGGGGCAACCACTCATAAGAGTGAACTATTCATGAAAAATTTCTTACCTATTGTCTTAGGGACATTTTCCGCAGAAGAAGAAAGCCAAATAGAATTAGATTATGGAACTGTAGGAAGAAGTGTTACCGGCATTTCTAGAAATGAATTTACTACAAACGATGAATTAATGACATTTACTATGGGGCTTAAAGGAGGAGTGGGTATTCTTAGTTCATATGCAAGAGGAAATTTAAATTCTGATATGGAAGCCAAAGGAGTTCATTTAGGATTTAAGCCTGTTTTAGAAATGCCTAGCGGTTCATCAAGTATATATGATAACAACAATACCAATGGATATTATGAAACAAGGGCATTAGGCGGAGAAACACTTTACAATTATCTTATTCAAACAGGAACAGGTGCAAACTCGGTAACGGCATTGGGAAACCAACATGCGTGGTTAGATTTAGTAGATTTGACAGGGTGTTATTTGGTAAGTTCAAGAGGGCATACTGTAGATGTTAATAATGAACCCATAGAAAGAGCCGCTAATCATAACTTTAGTATGAATAATATTACCCCATATAAAATGGCTTATGTTGTTTCTCATGAAATTGATACAACCGATGTAAGCACAAGACATTGGATTACTGTTGATTGTAAATTAGATACAGACAAGTATAGAATTATGCAACCTAACCATGTTTGTTTTAATGATGAAAATGTAAAAGACATTAATCTGTATGAATTGAGTTCTAGATATACATTAAACCCAATAACAGGAAAACCCTATAATGGAATTAAATCATTTTCTGTTAAAAATAAAAAAGGCCAATTAATTGAAGGAGATAATGAAGCCGCACTTTCTATGTATGTTTTGATAGATAATAGCAATATGCATCATCATGTAGATACTACAGTAGTAGGAACATATGAGGCTAGTAATAGAGATACTAAGTTTTTGGTAGTTAGAGATGTTCAGGGAAAAACATATGGAAGTGCAAAATTTACTAAACTAGATGATTTGATGGGTAATTTACCATTAACAATGGTCTTTTCTGATGGAGATGAATTTGTTAAATCTTCTATTGTATATACTCAAACAAACAACACAGGAAGTCAAAGTTTTATTACTCATTCTATCCGATTAGGAGATATTAAGAAACTAAAAGGAGTTGTAAGTGTTTCTGAACCAATGACGCTACAAGTAACTAATGATTTTGATTCTAATTCTAAAAGATGTTTAATAGGTAATACTGTTAAAATATGTCATGAAACAAATGATTTAGTAAATAAATTATTAGAAGAAGAAGGAATAGACTTTAAAATTACATCTGAGGACGATTATCCTTTATTTGTTGCTCCTGATATTAGAGGAAAATCTCTTTTAGATACTTTAAATCTAATTTTGTCTAAAAAGAATAAAAATATAATTTACTACGATAACAAGTTTATTATTAGAAATAAAAATAATAGCGACAATTATCCACAAATAGAACTAAGCGAAGATTCAGGTATTAAAATATATGAATACAGTAAAGATAAATCTATGTTTGATATTTACAATGAAATTACTGTTTATGGTTCTAGTCATAGAGCAATAAGAAGAAATATCAAAAGCCAAAACAAAATAGGAAGAAAAAGTTTAGAACATTTTAGTGATGAATTAACTACTCAAGAAGAAGTAGATGCTAAAGCCGTAGAACTTCTCAAAATACATAGTGAATTATCTGAAACATTTATTTTCAAGATAGGGCATAATAATGTTTCTCAACTAAGAGCAGGAGATATTATTACTGTTTCGCTACCAAGAGAAAACATACATACCAATCAATATATTGTTCTAGAAATGGAACACACTATTGATAGCCTAATTAAATTAAAAATAGGTAAATACTCCAAAGAAATAGCAGATAGATTTATTGAAGTTTTATTAGAAACTAAAAAACAAAAGAACTATTTTAAGAGAAGAAACTTTGTTGATAAGACTGAAAGTTTTACCACCTTTGATGACTTAAACTTAAACTTGCTAAGAATGAAAATTAGAAAATTCACAAGTTCGGGAGGCAACTACTTAGGTTTCAATACAACATTAAATACAAGCACTACACCATTTGGTTTCGTAGGCGGGTCTACTACATTTACTGATTTAGCGGAGGAAGAATTTTGATAACAGATAAGATGAAGGAACTAGTGGCTAATTATGTTCAAGGCATAATTAACGATGGAGATTTTGGAATGGGAGGAAACTCTACAAGCCCGATTGCTACAGGTCTAGATGTTCCGCTATCGTTATCTATTACACCTTCGGTAGTGAAATCAGCAGACAATGTTTTGGAGGTAAGGCTAAGTATTTCAGGGGCTACTTCGGCATTAAATGGTAAAGTTTTGAGAGAAGCAGGAATATTTAATGGAAGCAATTTATTGGCTAGAAGTAATTTTAATGGAATTGGGCCTTTTTCTTCATCTGAAACATTAGAATTATTTTTTATTATAGAGGTTGAGTGATATGGCTACAGAAACGAATCCGAATACTTTTGCTACTGTTGAACAAGGAGGAGGAAATACTCCTCCTATTGCTATCCAAGATGGGGTAGATTTTCCACATACAGGACTAATTAAAGCCCTTCAACAAGGAATGCAAGGAAACTATGCTATCAAAGGAGCAGCAAATGAATTTGATATTACCCAACAAAGTAGCGACCCTGTTCTATCAGTTAGCGCAGGAAACATATATCAAGATAATTTACTAACTCCTGTTACGAATAATTTGACCTTTAATGCTAGTGATTTTAACAAAGCCACAAACAACTATCATTTGCTTGTAGCAGAAAGAGTTGGTAGTAGTGCTAGATTAGCCATAAGAAAATTTGCTTCGCCTACTGTGGATAAAGTTCCTCCTATCAATCAAGGAGATGCGGTAATTGCTTTAATCAAATATACAGGTAGTGATGCGTCAAACGGGCTAGGGGTTATGCAAGTTCAATACCTCACAACTTCCAAAATACAAAATCAACTGTCTATATCACAAGGCTCATCAGGAGATACTGTTTTTACAGAAGCGGCTAGATTAGTAGGAGGGGGAACAACAGTAGATTTTGTTACGCAAGGAAATAGAAACCTAGCAATTACCCCCGATGGAACAGGTAAATTAATTCTTGACGGGTTAAATTGGCCTACTTCTGATGGGTCTGCTGATTTTGTTATAAAAACAGACGGAGCAGGGCAATTATCTTTTACTAATCAACCTACCCAATATAATGATTCAAATGCGGTTGCCGCAGTTGAGGCACATACTCCTACGCTTTCCTTAACAGGAGCATTAACTTCACAAGGAAGTATAACAGGAGCAACGGGTCTTGTTGCGACTACGGGAGGAATTACCGCTAGTGCAGGAGATATTAATGCAAGTGCGGGTTCAATAAATGCTAATGTAGGTTTAACTGCATCTACAGGAAATATTATAGCAGTTCAAGGAGATGTTGCAGGTGGAAGTATTTCACAAACAAATATACTTGGAGGCCTACAAAGCGTAGGAAAAAGAACCAAGAGTAGGATTTTAGCGGCTAATGCGACACATGGAGGATATGGTAGTCTTTATGCATATCCTTCTATTGAGGCTATTGCTAATCTAATAACACAATTTGGTGGCCCTGCTCTTAACCCTGTTAGAGAACATTATTACATAGGCTTTAATTCTCAAAGTGTAAACAATGTTGCTTCTAATTCTCATTCTGTTGGTGGGGTATTAATAGACCCAACTACAACACCCCCTGTTGGTAGTAATAGTGTTTATGAAGCATTGACTAAAGCAAACTCTTCAATTAAACTTTCAACTCAAGCAAATGCCGAAGATAAATTAATAGACTATGGTTATAATCCAGAAGAATCATTTGGTAATGGGGCTTTATTTTTTCCTTTAGGAAAACCAGAAGATAATACCCACAGAACAGTAACTTTGCATAATATAACATCATTTGCTATGTATATTGTAATAGTAGATAATGACGCTAACGACCCATCTTTAGGATTTCTTAAAAATAAAGTAAATGGAGGATATAGACCACAAGAATTCTTTTTTAATCAAGAAGGAAATGAGAAATGCGTTGATATGAGCGAAATACTCTTAGATAGTCAATTATATCCGTCTAATAATGATATTGACAGGGACGCTATTTTACTAAAACCAAGAGAATCAATTACTTTACAAGCAATAGCAGTTGTTCCACAAGAAGTAGGGGCGCAACCTCCGAACCATTCACATGAAAATGATGTATTTGCTCAACAAGGATTATTTGCAGGGCCAAATGCAAATTCACCCGACCCAAGCCAATGGTTTATTACAAGTTCAACAGGTAATAATGGTAATGCTAATGTAGTTAGGCTTAATGACGCATTAAGACATATTCCTGTTCATTTGACAGGAACTACTTTTATTTGCACAGGAACTAATCACATAATGCTACCGAATAGGCCACCTATAGGAACGCAATACTCTTTCTTAATTCCACAAGGCACTACTAATATAGATAGACCTATATTTTCAGGAAATGAAAAAACTTATTTCTCTACTAAAGGATTAACGAATATGCCAAATGTAGACGAGTTTTACGAATTGTCTACAACACCTGTTTCTACTTTACCTCTAGCAATAACCGCAGGAAATGGTAAAACTTTCATTTATACTCAAAATCAACAATGGCAAATTATTGGGTGATTAAATGGATAACCCGTTATTTCTTGTTAATAATGGCCTCTTGTTAAAAGGGTCAGGAAGTGGAAGCGGTGGAAGCGGTGGAGGAGGCGGTAGTGGAACAGGTGTTTATTTCGCTATTAATTCAACAGTTGGTTCTCCTCAAGCAATTGCACCCTATATGTGGAGAAATACTTTAATTGTAAACCCAATTTTAGGAACTGGCTTTAGTGGTAATGGTCATTTGTTGCTATTTGTTTCTTCACCTGTTCATTCTCAAATCTCAAGTAATGAGTGGCAAACAGATTTAAGCATCGCTTTAAATGATTTAATTACATTTGCTGATGCCGCAATAGTAGGACAACCTAATCCTTTTGAAGAAGCAGAAGAAGAAGACCCTATAGGTGGTGGAGGTATAATAATAGGGCCACCGGGCGGTGGTGGTGTTATTGGTGGCGGTTTAAATCAGCCTGACGAGATTTTCTTTAATGTCGCTACTTATTTACACGCTCCAAACGGGCTTCAAACATTAAATCGTTATGAAATAGATAATATGAATATGGGTTGGACGGGATTTCAGGCTAGACCTGTAGTAGGTTTTGCTTTTCCGCCATCAGCAGTATGTGTTGGTGCTAATTATCCATTACAAGATTCATTAGCAATATCCACTACTTATCCAGACCCCGGTTTTGTGAGTGGTGTTGGTATTAGTAGTGATTGGGGGATTTGTGGAACAGGCACTCTAAATACGGCTACAACCAATAATTCTAATTCTCAGCCAATTACAATGCTTAATTTTAGAGATTTTAGGCAAATTCTTGGCCCACCACAAGTAGGACAAACATTTACCATACGATATAAAGCAGAAATTGTAAATACCGCAGGTGTAACTGAAACTGCTTTTCATACAGTTGTTATTACAATAACATGAAACCCTCTCATTTAGCCGAACAAAAAATTGCTCCTAATTAAAAAGCCAAAAAAAAAGAGGGAGGCCGAAACCCCCCTCAATTATTTTGTTTTCATTTCTAATTCACCGTTTTAACAGACCATATTCCCTTACAAGCACGACACTCCCACAATTTTACTTGTTCGGGAGAACCGACATAAAACCCTAACAATCTCTTAGCAACTGTTAGTTCCTTACAATAAGGACAAACCTGTTTTAGTTTCATCAGTTTCCGCCTTTTTCATCTCGCATAAGACGCTTCATATATTCTTCAACGCTTTCATCGGTGATATTAGTTCCACCAAAAGCGGCAAAGAAAAGAAGCATCAGTATAACGACAAAAACAAATAGGCCAAACCATTCCCAACCTGTCATTACCAACTCACCTCCAATTCCTTAAATTCGCCTTTTTCAATTGAAAAGGCCTTTACAAAACCATTATCCTGACCATACTTCCAAAGGTCATATACTAACTGTGTGTCTTTCATACAGTATTCTACAACTTCATCATATTGACCCATTTTCCATAACTTAGGAGCATCAGCACTATCCATTAGTTTAAAGTCGTCCATAGTGCATTTAACTAGGTTCTTTAGTTGAAATCGCTCTTTATGCTCTTTCAAAAGAATCTTAGATGTATCTATGTATTGCTTCTCATTAACATATTTATTAATGCAATAAATATCCATAGAGTCCCTAAGAATGGGTAAATCAAAAGCCGCTATATTATGTCCTAAGAGTAATCCACCTTTTTCAAAATGCTCGTCCAAATCATACTTTAAATCTCTAAGAGATTTAATGACATGGCCTGATTTAGCAAAACCATCTACAGGCTCATCAACATAGACAGTTCCCGTATTACCGTCCCAAGTAGCAACAGTAGATACTTGAAACATATGCGTATTACCGAAACCGCCTATGTCATAAGACATATTTTTGGTTTCTAAGTCAATTGCTAAAATTGACATTTAGCATCATTCCTTAGATGGATTAGCCCAAAGTTTTGCTACCTTAGCCTCTTCTTTATTCACCTTTGGTTCTTCAACATCTGTTCTCCTTTTTAGGAAACAAACGATTTGAGAACCTGCAACAATTAGTTGAGAACAACATTCCCAACCATCATTACCATAGGTGTTTAAGGTATCAATAATTACTTTCGGCCCTTTTGCTACTTCAAATACTAAATATGTATTTTCCCACTTCATTCTTCATCACTCCTATTATATTTTACATACACACTTCTTCCGACTCTCATTTCATCATATTTATGTCTTATAACTTCATAATGTCGGTATATTTGTGCCTGAGATTTTTTTGCTTTGTTTCTAACTTCCTTTAAGAAAAGACTCTTATTCACAAAACCTTCATCGTCTTTATCCATTTTATCATATACATTTGTAAAAACAGTTTCCAAAGAATTTTCTGTGATGCTTTGCCTACGCACTCTTAGGCTTCGTTCTAGCCAATCTACCAATGTCATATAACATTGTCGCACGATAGTAGCCGCTTGTCTAACATTATGTCCTCCGACTCTAAAGCGGTCTTCTTTATTAGTAATGGACGGGGCAGAAGCCACGCTACAAAGAACGGACATTTTAATCAGAATCTTCATCAAACGAGTTGTAAAGTTAGAAGCAATAGCAGATACATCGGGTCTTGTATTCTGTAGATATGCTCTCATATTCTCATATTCTAATTGAAGAACATCATTGAAATCTCTTGTGAAAACCATTGTCTTGATAGGGTCGCCACCGACTTCATCAAATCTCTCTTTTGTAACTTGATATAGTTTCATAAAAGCCTTCACATACTGCTCAATAGGCTGATTAATCTCCTCAATTGTTCCTGCTTTAGCATTTTGTTCTGTTCTCATTTTATGTTGTAAAAACTCAGGAACTTCCCAAACAAACAGAAGCATTCTTTGTAATACACCTTTTTCTGCCATAACAGAATTAAGATTATTCGGAGGATAAGTCATAGCCAAAACTGAACGCTCACAAAAACATTCCATAACTTGATTATCATAAGAAGTAAGTGCTTTAGAAATAATCCAAGATTCTCCTGATAGACTGTTCATCAAAGTATTAAGATATACAATTGAATTTTCTTTGTGTTGGGATTGCTTGAAAATACCTGAATATTCAAATTCGTCCCAATGGGCTAATCCGCTACCTTCCAAAAGGCCGGGTTTTCTTTCCCAACAAACATCTCCATCTTCATCTTCGTCTTTGTCGTATCTACCAATTAGAACTGAATCAGTATAATCAGTCACTCCAAATGTATTGAAAGTCCTAGCCATAGGAACTCCATCTTTGTTCATAAAAGCAGGGTGTTGATTTAGTGCGTTAATCTTCTCAAAGGTTCTATTAGCAACAGGGCCAACAAAATTCCATAGAGTTGATTTACCCGTTCCACTTGTTTGAACCCAACAGAAATGAACTCTAGTATCTTCATGATTTCTACCATTAGGAATCACAATGAAGTCTTTTACAATTTGTCCTAGTATTGTAAAGAAACTAATTCCTGCGGGTATTTCATTATAATGAGATACTTCAACTGCCGACTTTTGAAAATCTCTAACGACTTTCGGTAATGCCTCCTTGAAAACACCTGCATTAGTTTCAAGTGTTTCCAAATATTCTTCTTCTTCTTTATTCATATTTTCACCTTCTCTTCCGAGTTTAATGTGGAGATTATTCTTTTGGCTAAGGTTTCTCCTATTCCCTCAATGGCTTGTAATTCAAATTCTGAACACTCGCCTATTTCCATAATAGAGCCGAATTGTTTTATTAGTTCTTTTGCTTTTTTAATTGATACGCCTTTAATGCTGCTTAGTAGGTCTAATCTTAAATCATCTGTTGTTATTCTTTTGAATACTTGCGGTGCTATGGTATCTCTTGTTATCGGTTTCATTTTACTTACTGCTGTTATAATTAATGATGCTTCTTCTTCTGTTTGAACCCAAAAGGGCTTTATGTCTGTATCTAATACTATTCTCCCTATTGCTCCAAGAAACTTATTATTTAACATAATAGTTCTAGTTCCTATTGGCATTTTACTAGGGGAGTTTGAAATTACATTATGTATGGCTTCTTCCATTTCACCATAAATAATTACTATGTTGGTTTGATAATGTCTATCCATATTATCTAATTGAGTCCACAATCTCTTTGTCATTACTGAACCCAAGAAATCAGTAGTGGACTTTGCTTCAAAACAAACATCATCATAAACATAGTCGCCTATCTCAATCCATTTTTTCTCACATGGTATTCTAAGGGCTTTCGCCTTTTGCATAACCAACTTAGATAGGCGGGAGTTTTCTCTTGAATCAACTATCAACATCAGGAAACCTCCAACATTTACCAACACAGAATCCTTCGCTAATTAGTTTATCACAATGAGGAGCATTGTAATTATTGAAGACTGTAAACTTGGCGTGTTTCTTTGTAGTGTGTTTGTCCCAATCTAGCCATACAGAATCCGAATCAGCGAATACTCTTTCCAACTCCTCAACTACAAGGTTTAGAGTCTTTTCCTTATCATCAAGATTTTCCAAATCCTGATAGCCTGAAATCAAATCCCGATACCAAGATACTAGGTATGCTCTCGCAATATGCGAAGGGTTCTCAACCATGACCGCATTATACAGACATGGAAGCATAGGCAACTTACCAACGCTAGAAGGCACAGATACCTCTCCTTTCATGGCCTCAATAGGGGGTGCTTTTGGAAAAATTACCTTCGTATTTCCGCACTTCTTGAACGGTATCATTCGTTGTTGTTTCGCTAATGTTAGTATATCCGTAAGGTTACGGCTTAAGTCTTCTTTAACCAACGGTATGCAAAAATAAGGATTTCCGTCTTCATCAGAAGAAGCCATATTAACAGTATTAGGAACTCTTCTTAATCTTGTATGTTGGCCAACTCTATCATCAAGAGAATTATCTTTACCGACTTTAGAAATTAAATATTCTTTTATCTCTTTGAATAGAGTTTGAATGTTTCTCATATCTTGAGTTTCTTCACCAAACAGAAATAAATGAAATCCTCTACCTGAGAAAAAGAAAGTATGTTCATAATCTCTTTTATGAATCAATCCCATTACCACTTTCAAATCCCTCCAAGCCATTTCTAAATTATCTTCATGAGCATCAAAGTCTAAGAATATTCTATCTCGTATAACAGAAGAATCTACTTTCGCTTTTTCACTAAACTCCCTAAAGTCATAGACTGTAGTATAGACATTCGTTTTATTATTCTGAGCATGAACAAACTTAGCATATTCATTCCTCGTTAGAACTATTTTTCTTGCCATCTGTGGGGCGTTTTTTATTTGACTTCCCGCCCATACTTCTCTCGGATATTTCATTATTACCACCAAAATTTACTGTTGCCGTATTTAGCATCTCTTTAATTATCCCTGCTATTTCACCTTGTAGAGTTATTTGGACTGCTTCTCTAATACAGTCTTCAAATGTATGTCCTACAAAATGCTCGTTAATTCTTATTTCTCTTAAGGAATCAAATCTTTCTTGAAGAGTCATTTCAGAATATATCTCTTTTGACAAAC
>Ga0209232_1001579_pt1 | contig 12123 bp, 13 predicted proteins | sample ETNvirenome_2_60_FD_184066 | JGI IMG/M metagenome (GOLD analysis project Ga0209232, IMG submission 184066) | Marine viral communities from the Pacific Ocean - ETNP_2_60 (SPAdes) (version 2) | ecosystem: Environmental > Aquatic > Marine > Oceanic | place: Pacific Ocean | collected 2013-06-22
ACACAGTGAATTGATGTCGCGCTACGCACCAAATAATCAATCCGATCCACAGCCGCAGCAGTGGTGCTTAACGTTGGTGCGGTGCCGCCAGTGAAGTCGTAATAGCTGCCATACGCCAAAGTGCGACTGCCCGTACCGTCCTGAACAATAAAGATTGATCCGCTTTGGCCAGCAACAATATTGGTCGGGTTAGCAAGCGTTCTATTGCCAGCCAATGTCACCGTAAAATTATTTGACGCCGCTAAATCAACGCTGATACTGGCAGCATCGGTCAGCGTTGTAATCTCACCGCGTTGACCAGCCGTAAAGGTTTGGGCTGCCGCTAACGTTGCCGCTCCAGTTAACTGAGTGCTAACAAGCGCAGCGCCTTCTTTCACATACAACTTGTCCTGATCTGTTGCGTAAACAACCTCGCCCTCTTGCAGGTCCGAAAGACTGCTGTTTAAGTTGCTGTAGGTGCCCCTGGCTAGCCGGACAGGCGTTCTAGTTGCTGGTGTTGGCATTAGTCGAACGAGCCCCCGTTAATAGCCGTTGAAGTTGTAGCGATTGAACTTCCATTAGCGAAGTTCCCTCCGTCCACAATAACGACACCTGAGGCATCAGCCCAACTAATTGCCCCTGATGCTCCACCACTTGTCAAGACCTGACCGCTTGCGCCGTAATTCGCTCCAGCAATGCCAACTTGACCCGCAGGGCCGATGCGAAGCCGTTCAGCATTTTCAGTCGTAACAACAAAACGGCCATCGCTGCCAGTGTCTATAACTTCGGCCTTGCTATCGCCTTCTGATATTGAATCACTAGAAAAGCTGTAAGCAAGCGAACTCCAAGCAGTAGAACCATCGCCAACTTTCCATTTCCCAGTGTCTGACTCATATCCCAGCTCACCACTTAAAAGCGTTGGGTTTGCGCTGGCCCAGTTTGCAGCGGTATCCCGCCGCTGCTGCATCTGAACTCGAACGTTTGTAGCAGTCATAATGAAGCGCCCCCGGCATTCAGTATAAAGCTGGTAGCAACAGCAGGATCAGCGTCATCGGCATCCAAGATGAAAGGCGCAGTACCTGAAAAAACATAACTATCAAAAGCAGCCAAACTGCCCAGCTGAGCAGGCTCGCCAACCAAAATGAACTGGATTAGGACTCCTTCAATTGCGCGTATAGAAATAGTGACGTTATACCGCTGAAAGCCAATATGCTCTTCAGTTGGAGTTGTTGTATATCGATAAATGCTTGTGGAATTAATTGCATTGACGCCGCCAACTACCGCAGTTGGAACAGAAAATTCTCCCGCCGTACCGCTGTTGTCTGAATAGTGAGTACGCAGTAGCTCAATCGAGGTTTGGTCGAGCGCTTGATATTTAAGGCTGAAAGTTTGGCCATTTATATAGTCTGTATGCCTAAAACGTATCGGGCCTATGCCGAAAGCGGAATATTCACTAATCTGCGGCGTACCAAAATCAAAGTCAATTGAGTTTGGTATAAGAGTTGGGAAAATGCTCATGTCAAATATTGTATGGAGCCACTAGCAGTAATTCTACTGACACTCTGATAACACCTGGATCGTAAACAACCGTAGGGGCCTTTGCATAAATCCATTGATACCCTGTCGGGAAAGTCAAGCCGGAATCCTGCAAGACAGAAGTAGGCAAATCAAATGGCTGAAAACGATTTTGAATTGCATAATGCGAAAAAATCTGATTCTGTTGAGATGTTGATCCACTAGTAAATGTAAATCTTAGTTTGTAATCAATAGCAGCATTTGTTCGACGAACAGTGACCTCTTCCCCCGAAAGTGTCTTAGAACGACGTACCGCAAACGAACCAGGCGTGTAGCTTCTGCTTTGCGGCGATAGCGAAGGAAAATCAGCCATGATTAATTACCACTTTCAACATAGGGATCACCATTGTCATCGGTCCCCAGCCATTCAGCCAATACAGTTGATCCGTCATTGCTAAATTCCCATTTACCTTGGACATTAATGGTTCTTAGTGGTGAGTTTATGATATTATTTGGATACAAGAAAGCAAAAAATTCAGGCGTGTTAGAGAGATCTTGGAATGGGTTAGGAGGACTCATACCGTAACCGCTGCCTCCTATGTCTCCCATATATACTCCCGTGCTCCCAGAGCCTGTGAATCTGCGAGCACTAGCACTCACGTGAGCACGCCAAGGTACGCCGCTAAGAGCAGGATTCCCTACGTATTGCTCTGTGACTGGATCGTAATAATTTACCATCGGACTCCACTTAAGAAAGTTTCCATTACTGGTATAAGGATTTGGCAAATATGGATCTATAGGCACAACGTTATAGATATAACCTCCAATACCGCTCCATGCCGTTCCAACAGTCATATAAGGATCTACCGTTGTGCCGTCATAAGCTTTCCACGATGTAGTTATAGCTTGTGTTACAAGGTCGCCCGATGGGAATGCGTATGTCAGCATCGTTCCAACAAAACGCACATAACCATATTGACTTGGATTAGGGATTACAACCGGAGTCTCGCCAAGTGGGACTGGAGTGCCATAACCAGTATCAGTTGAAGGGTCTGGACACTCGCCCTCCACTACAATCGCATAATTAATGTCTGCAGTTGTAATAAAAGAACTAAACTTGCCAGCTATAGGTTCTGTTTTGCATTCGCGTAACGTTTTAACGCCTGTCGCTTTGTCTAATCTGTAGTAACAGACGCGCCCATTAGGGCAAGCTAAGGCAGTGGTTGAAACTTCTACCGCATTTCCAGGAGTGGAGGAACTACCTCCATACCCTGTATTAGAACCTGTAGTTGCGGCTGTTTCCGCTATAGGCTGATCAATTGGATCTGCTGGGTTAGAGATAATGTTTGGATACAGTGAGTCTTGATCATTTGTTCCTGGAGTGGGAATACTGCTTTCTGTGTCACTAGGCGATGGAGGATTACCCTGCGTCGATGTAGTCGTTCCAACAACGGTTGTGCTTGTTGCACTGTTGGTGTCGCAGTCGTGCGTACTCCGTCCCACGTTAATAACGTTGCCCGCCCCAACAGCATCGTTAACAGCTTTAGCCACAATGCTTCGGCCTTGGTTGTCTATCGGGAAATGCGTCAAGTCATACTTGATCAAACTGCCAAAAGTTTTTTCAATTCTGGCAATCTCATATACCTTGTCGTGATGCTGAATTTCCCCTTCTGAAGTTTCTCGCTGCAAACGTACGCGAACAATGTCTCCTACCTCAAGCGTACTGTTGTAGTTTCTTTCACGAACTTTTAAACGCAGATGATGCGTAACGTGTTTGCGCGTAGCAAGCTTATATGTTGCAGCCTTGATAGCGTGATTCTCTGTTACGCAGTAACCGCTTAAATCCATCGACACAAATGGACCAGATGCTGCTTCACCCTGATACCGAACATTTATTGTCCGTACCAAACCAAAATCAGCCTCGGGCTGCTGCCGCCATTGCGCTACGACGCAGACAGGCTCCCTATCCTCCAAACTAACAAAATCAATCTCGAAACCATCACCAAGAACATGATCCTCCGTAAAAATAAATTCTGGCGTGATCGTTGTTGTTTTAATTGTATAGTTTGTGTTGTACGGTAAACGCGGTCTTAGCCCAAACTTGCCATTAGTATTTGTCAAACGCAGCAGAAAATTGTACGAAGTTTTTTGCAACCAATCAGATAGGTTTTCGCTTTTGGCTAGAACGCCATTAAACAAGAAGTTATTAGCGTCAGTAAAATTGGCCGCAATACTAAGCGATGAGTCATCAATTAAATCGCTCGGCAACCTTCCGCTTTGCAGCATCAAATATTTTGCTAAATCGACAAAATTGTCAGATGAACCCAATGTGCTATCAACTATTCTTGTGACTTGAAGACCTTCTCTTACAAAAGCACTAATCTGTTTATTCCAATCTGTGCTTCCAGCTAAAGTTATTTCGAAGCTTAATGTCGTTAAGCCACTGTAACTTCCAGACGTCCCACAAAATGTAGGCATCTTGTGTTCTTGGTAGTTGAGAAAAATGACCACTATGTCCCCCGCCGCATTTATAGTGGTCTTCCTGTAAAGACTGTTGCCGAGCCTATACACTTTGTCTGTGATTAAGTTGGACGGTAACGGGTAAAACCCGCCTGAATCTTGAGGGATAGTTGCTTCTATGTAATCATCAATTGTGTTGCTAGGCGACCAATTGCCTGCACGCGCATCATACCCTTGATTGTACGTTCCACGGCGGCAATTTCCGTAGAACATATCTCTAATTTGAATTGTACCAATTTGACCTTGGCTAACAACAAGCAGCAGCTTTACGTAGATTTCTTCTGTCAATGACGAGCTAGTCCACGTCCCATTAACTTTTAATTTATTAGTGACTACATCATTAGAAAAAGCGCCTTCACTTGCTTTTGGAGCGATCATTGCTCCGCCTGTTTCCACTGAATTAATGGTTTTACGACGGCAAAAAACAATTGGGATGGGTTCGCCTGTCTTTAAAATTGCTTGAGGCCCTGAAATATCTGGATTACCCTCTGCAGCTTGCGCCTGCAGCTCGGATACAGACAAGCCAGTCTGCGCTGACAGTAAAAATAGAGGTTCGGTAAATTCGAGAGTCATATCTGGATAGGGACTCCAACTAAAGCGTTAGTTGCGGTAAGTGGCGGGATCTGCGCTCCAATAGGCGCAAGCGTTGAACCAAGCTCTACTCTAAGCGCAGTAAACGAACCATTCATCCTAGACACATACCCCACAAAGCTTGCAATCAAAATTTGTGCTGATTGAGGGCTGGCAACACCTAGCCGAGTGTCAAACTCGTAAACGTTTAATTCGCACAAATATTTCAATCTTGACGCATCTTGAAATGCGTTGACGGCCAAGGAAGTCGCGGGAAACTTTACTTGTATTGATCGCCCTCCTAAAGCAGAAGTCTCTGTAATACCGTCACAAGTAAAAGGGAAAAAGCTGTATGACTTAGAAGATACAGTGACGTTCTGATTTACATAGAAGTTCTGCCACAGCTGGTAGTCCGCTCCACCTGGAGCGTGGACCCTTAAATACTGAGCTTGGCCTCTAAAACTCATTATGAGATCCCCTGGAACTGACGTGAGCCATAACTCCGACCACCACGTGCAAGAGATTCCGTCAATTCTCGCATCCCTTCTTCAAATTGACCCATTGTTAGGTATGTCTGGTTATCTTGCTGCATCACAGGCCCAGTCTGGATATTGATTGACCCGGTATAACCACCCTCGGCATAACGAGGAATCGCACCCGCTCCACGAGCACCCATCAGATAATTAGTTGCGAATGCAGCTGCTTTCTTTTCTGGAACAACGTACTCAGGGCCTTTTTCCCCGATCATTGCAAGCCCCGCCTTAGTGGCAGCTGATCCCGCTCTAGTGGAAACTGATCCCATCTGAGCTGCGCCAATAGATGATGATGCCTTTTGTGCGATTCGCTCGTCTCTAGCAATCCTTGCGTCCTTATTAGCCTGCGCCTTGTCCAAGGCATTAATAAGATCTAAAGGGTTTTTATAGCCAAACGCGGGAGCCCTTCGCAAGACTTCTTCATGGACATCAGCGTCGATACGCCTTGAAGTTGACATTGTTTGAGTCGAACTCATCGCATCAGAACCTGATCCAGAGCTTGTGGCACTAGCTGCAGCTTTTGCACTTCTCGCGATTGCTGCTGCATGAACAGCTCGTCTTGCATCTACCCGCTCCGCTTCAATTGACTCCAACTTGCCGTCACGTAAATGCTTAGCACTTTGTAGTTGATACTTAGCGATTTCTTTTGCAGAAGCTAAGCTCTTGTCTGCACTTATCGTCATCTGCTTTGCGATCTCTGCCGAAATCTTTGCTTGCTGATTAATTCGAGCCAGGCTTTCCAGCTTCTTCTGTGTATCCTCAATCTCCTCCGCTTGCAGTCGTAATAACTCAATCTGAAGATCAATTTTCTGAACCTGGAACCTTACGGCCTGCCGCTCCAGTTCAGCCTTAGTAACCATCTGTTTGATGGATTGCCCTGCAACTTTGAATTCAATTTCTGCCTGTTTCTTTCTGTTTTTAGCAATTTTGTCAATTATGTCGCGTTGCTTGTTGTAAAAACCGTCAATGCGTTGAAGATTTGCAAGCTGACGTTGCAGCCTGGACTCTTCAAGCTTTAATGCACTTAACTCAGCCTCGTTTCGAGCTTGCGTTACCGCAAATACGCTTTGAGCAGCTTGGGCCTGCAGGTTAAAGATTTGGATCTGGCCATCTAAAAGAGTTGTTTGCGCTTGAATCGCTCCTTGAGCTATTTTGTGCTGTTGAATCTTTTCCTTTAACTGTTCTTTTGCTATTTTTTCAATCTCTCTTTGACGATCAAGTTCTATACTTTGTTTTTTAAGCTCGAGTGTTCTATTAATCGCTTGTTGTTCTAGCTTGGCGTTATCTTCAATCTTCATTTTAGAGTACGCAAGATCTATTTGACCATTTCTGTCAGTAACATGACCATACTCTTGATTAAGCGCCAATATCTCGCCTTGAGTCTTGACAGAAAGCTTCTCTGAATCCTTTCTGTGGTCAATCTCTGCGTTTATTAATTTTTCAGCGGCAGTTCTGCCTCCGGTTCGGTCTTTTTCAATATCAAAAAGTTTTTTGTTCTGAGCGTATTCACGGTCTAATCCTTCTGTTTTCTTTGCCAGCGCGGCCAAGCTTTTTTCTTCCTCTTCGACGATGCCTTTAGTCGCATTTCCAATTGCATCAAGTATTGGCTTCATTCCGGGTATCAAATTTATCAATTCAACTGCCCTTTTAAGCACGATTCCTATTCCACTAGCAATAAGGTTTACGAACTTAAATGCTTCTGCTACCCCCTTAAGGATAAGGGTTAAAGCGGTTAAAAACGGAGTGGCCAAAATACTAACCAGCCCGGAAACCGTTCCAACAACTTCATCCCATACGTTTGACAGTAAATTTAAATTGTTAGTAATGTCGCCAACAGCTTCCGGCAAAACGCCAGTTTGCTTAAAAGTCTCATTTGCTGCAACAGAGACTGCCGCTTGAGCGTTGCCTGCTTCAACCAATTGCCGCACTAAAGTTCTTGCTTCTTCAGTCACCGTGATGAAACTGCTCGCCAAGGCGTCCATGCTTAGCGAGTTAATTGCATTACCTACATCCTTAAAACGAGTAATAAGCTCTTCGGCCTTGCCTATAATTGCTGATAATCCAATCTGAAGGCCCATCGCGGCCTGTCCCGCCAAGCCAAACGCTCCAGCTAACGCAGTGCCGAGGCCGCCACCAATAACTTGTCCCGCCCCACCGCCAAACAACAGCGGGAATCCTGTGCCAAGGCCAAATTCACCAGCTGTCTGTAATGCACCAGATTTAGAGCCTTTGCCCGAACCTCCAGAGCCACGTCCAGCAGCTGCAAGCTTTTGCCGCTTGCGTAATATACTTTGCTTGACTTTTTCTTGGCGAATTATCTCATTGTTTTTGGCAATCTCCTCCGCTTTTATATTTAGAATTCGGTTGTTGTCTGCGACAGCTGCGGCATCTAAGCCTCTTGATTTTTGCTGCAAGCCTATTAAAGCTCTTTCGAGCTGCAACTCGCCTTTTTTTATTTCTAATATTCGCTTTATTCGTCCTTCAACAGCTGACGACTGACCACCAAGAATTGAAGAAGCCGGGCCAGGGCCTATTGGTCCAGCAAATTGGGTTGTTCCACGAGCCTGACCTGGCCTTAAATATTGACCAGCCATGCTGCCTGATTGTCGCGGTCCAGCAGCAGCAGCGTTGTACTTTTTCAGTTCTTGAGTAGCTAGTCCTCTTTTTGCAATTTCTTGGTCAATCAGTCTGTTTTGGCGTACTTGAGCTGCATTCGCCGCGCCAACAGCTGTCACATAATCCCTAATCGCATCAGTTTCGTCCTGAGTGTTTATTCTTGCTTTTCGTAAGGTATCTGAAGCTACTCTGACAGCGTCAGAATATCTTTTTACGGACTGTATGCCTTTGCTAAAGGCATTCTCAATTCCATCAACTTTCTGGTTTAAACTGGTTACTTGTTTTCTTAGCTTATCTAGTTCAGCAACGCCCTTTACGCCAATCTGGATCTCGGTCTTATAAGCCACGAAGGTCCACTACGACAATATCCCCATATTAACGGACTCGACGCTTCGCGTCCTGATACGCCTTCTCCTCTTGCTCCGCTCGATACGTGAAATATGCGTGCCAGCCAAACATCTCTTCTTGCCCCATTCGAGCGCGAAGCTCACCAAGCGTCATCTTCAGCTCTGCCGCTAGAAAGAACTGAAATTGCAGAGAAGGATCCTTCTTGATCTCACTCTGCAGTGCTTTTCATGTCGCTTTCGGTGTCCTCGTTATCGTCCGAAAGAACAGCAAGCATCAAAACTTGCAGATCCTTGTCCTTGACCTCGTTCTTCAGGACATCGATTTCGCCAAACTTAAATAAAGGCTGACCAGTCTCATCCTTAGCTTTATTGATCAGCAGCTGGAGCGCAAAAGCTGTTGCGTCATCAGACTTTGCTTGCTTCTGAGCACGCTCACGCTCTGCCATCGTCAGCGGTGCTACCCACATTTCAAATACTGAACCATCTGAAAGTTCAACTTCCTTTTTGGCAGGTTCTAAATTCGCGGCTTTGCGTAAACGATCAATTGCGCGAAGAGCTGCAGCCATTTCAATGATTGTTTTATAGCTTTAGTGTAGCAGTTGAAAACAACAAATAAAAAACCCCGGCGAACCGGGGCGTTATATTCTCCGAATAATCGACTATCAGGACTTGCTGAGGTCGAAGGTAGGAGCAGCGCTAGGACGGAAAGCGATTTCCACGCTTTGTCCATCGTCTGGGTTCACGTTCAAGCTGGCCGAAGTCAAGATGACTGGAACTTCAATTGAACGACTTGTTGTATCGTCTGGCGTTCCAGAAGACAAAATGCGGTCGATGTAAAGCTTCATCGTCGCACCGTTCTGCTCACGCTTGATCACGTCTTCAATTAGACGGCTGGATAGCGTGGTGTCATCGTCGGTCGTGTAAACCGTGGCGGAACCCGATCCATCAGCAAATCCAGGGATATAAGCCCGGAAAGGTGCCGTGCCAGAAACCGTTTGACCAATAGTGGTTACATCGATCTCAGCACGAGTGATTTCAAAGCTCCACTCTCGGACCTGACCGACTGACTCTGCAGCTGTGTAGGTGATACTTGCTGTCCCACTTCCAAACGCTGTTGGTGCGGCAGAAGCTGACTCAGCAGAGCCGCCTACACTGGAACTAACAGTCATGACGCCAGTGGCTTCCACGTAGGTCAGGACAAAATAGTTGCCTGCAGCAATTGCTCCAGTGACACCCGCGCCAGATGGGTATGCAAGAGTTACTGGATCGTTGACTTTGAAGCCCAGGAAAGTACCGACGGTGATGTCACTACCACTGGCAGGAAAAGCACCAACTGCCAACGTGGTAACTGATGTACCGGCTGGCTTGTAATACAGGGCGCCGGAGGTGCCCGAAAGGACGGTGGCCATAGGGAAAACCTATTTGTTTTGGGTGTACGCGGGCACAGCCCGGCTCTTTACAGTTTAGCTCAAGCCTTCAATTAAGAAATCACCTGAGCTACAAAGCTGGTGTCAATTCTAGATATAAAAAATGGTGTAAGTGCTAACCGAGATTCAGTAGCGCCCGTCTCAGTGCCAAAACTTGGGCCATTTAACGCTCCAATACGCACGTAAATACCACTGCTCGCCTTGGCTTGATCACTCAGTGCCTGCAAAGTTGTGACTGCTGTATTGATCAATGTTTGGTTGCGAGCTGGGCCTTTTCCTTTTTCTGTGTACGCACGAATGACAATGGTGCCCCTGATGTAATCGCTTTGTGTCGTCAGCGTTGTTTCGGTCGTCAGGCCAAACTGCAAGTTGACAAGAATAAATTCAGTTTCAGCGTCTGAAACTGTATTAAAGGTGTTGTCGAAATAAACAGGGACAGCAGGGCTTAGTGCGCCGTATGCCGCATAGAGGTCTGATTCAAATTCAGCTCGAATGCCTTGATAATTCATCGTCTAAATCCTTTAAAACCTCGGCTATAAGCGCGTTTTACTGCCTCATCAGCCTTACCGCTACCTTGGTAATGGGAAAACCAGTCCAGTGGTGCGCTGCTGGAGTTACCAGCTCCTGATCCAGTAGGCCCAGCGGCAGAAAGATTTCCTCTCTCACCACCAACGGGTCTAACACCATATTTACGACCAAACTTAGTCCCAGCCCCAGCCTTCATGGCGGGAAGCTTGCCTGGAACGTATGGCGCCAGATCAGTCGCCTGGTCGGCATAACTCGCGGAATTGCCCACCGTAAATAGCCTTTTCGCTCCAGAACCTCCAAACACCCTATTAAAAAGTGCTGTTGCAGACTGGATTCCACTGATTTTCGGTGCTTGAACAGGCATCGCTTGACCAGGAGTACCTTGGCCACCTGCTTTTGTACCGTCTGGTGTCTCGATATACCAAGAGTTTCTGAATTTTCCGGTCCATGCAGGACTTAAATCTTGCAAGTCTTTGACGATTTCTTCCGCAGCTCTAGCACGACCATTAAAAGTTAAATTAACCGCTAATCGATCAAGATCTTGAAGCAATTCCTTCAGGTCGTTCTTAGCCATTACTGCGGCCTCAAAATTAAGTTGTGCATAATCGCATCGTCCCCACGGTAAGATTCCACGTCAACAATTCGACCTTCACGTGTTGACCCGGCTTCCGTATAACGCACTCGGTCACGAACGTTTGGATAATAATTACCTAGCTCGTCATTGCCAATGATGACCTTAATATCGTTTGTTTGATAGTTACCATTAAGCTCTTTTGGATTCAACTTCAAGATCACGCCCTTCAGTGCAACACTGGTTTCTGTCCCGCTAATTGTTCCAGTTGCTGGGTCATAAACCTCAGACGTTGCAGCTTTTACATAGGTCATGTCTAAACCCCACTGGTTTAACAGTGTTGTCGGTATCTGGCCAAAAACATCATCGATAAGTGCCATCTCAACCCCTCACCATACGAATTTGATAAGCGCCAGAGCCTCCAAGACAATAAGCACCAAGATAAGACTGCAGCCAAGGGTAAACGTCGAATACGTTATTGATAGTTCCAACAGCTTGGCTAGAAGTGTTGTACTTGACCTTGAGGTCTCCGAGTTCGACTTCTTCGTATAACCCCGTATCGCCGGTATTCCCTGTAATCGAGTCCGTGTCATTTGCTAATGCACGCGCCAGTTCATAAGTAGCGTACTTAATGTCTGCAGGGATAGCACCGCAAGTTAACTCAACTCGATCAACATGATAATTATTGCGAGGCCAGCTCAAAGCTTGGCTTGAATCGCAACGATCACCATAAAAATTCAACGTGTCGATCCAACGTGTCGCTGAGATCAAGGCACGAATTTTTTTATCGTCTTGCTTGTTATCCCACTGCGTTGAGCTTGGGACGGTTTCAAAATACGCATCTGCCTCCGCCAACGTCACAAAGCTGTTGGCTGTTGCGCTTTGGAGTGTGGCGTTAATCGTGGCAGCCATAAGGCAATAATAAGGTGGCCCCACCTAATGGTAGGGCCTTTGCTCTGATCAAGATCAGATGGTGCTGGTATCCAGCGGAGTGTTGACAGTCAACTGAACCATAGGGATCAAGTCGATGTCATAAGTGGCGGCCCACTTGTTAGCGGTAGCCAGGTTGGCGTTGGTGGGGTTGTCACCAGCGTCAGACCACTTAGTTCCCATCACGTGATAGGTGCTGTGATAATCCACAGAAAGCACGTCTTGCTTCGAGAGGACGTTGCGATCAGCTTCAATTCGAAGATCTTGCTGCACACCTTCAAGGATGGTGCCTGACTTAACCAGATAGCAGTAGAACTCTTTCTGGTGGCCAGAAGTGCCAGGAGCAACGGTGTTGACTGCAGAATCAACAACTACGCGCATACCGGCAAACTCACCAACTTCACGAGCGCCAATGCCTACGCCACCACCACCCCAGGTCACTGCGCCAGCAGCGGCGAGTGCTGAAGTAGAGAAGGTCAGCATTCCTACCTGATACAGGTAGTAAGCAACGGAAGGGTGAACAATCAGAGTGTCCAGCTCTTCACCACGCTCTCCAAGCTTGGAGCGGGCTTCTGCCACTGTTGCAG
>Ga0209232_1001581_pt1 | contig 12114 bp, 13 predicted proteins | sample ETNvirenome_2_60_FD_184066 | JGI IMG/M metagenome (GOLD analysis project Ga0209232, IMG submission 184066) | Marine viral communities from the Pacific Ocean - ETNP_2_60 (SPAdes) (version 2) | ecosystem: Environmental > Aquatic > Marine > Oceanic | place: Pacific Ocean | collected 2013-06-22
GATTACCATCGTATATTGCGGTACTGTTGTACAACGCTTCATTATAATAAGCTGCAGCACCTGTTGTTGTTAAATTAAAGTTAGTCGGATTAAGTGTGTCTACATCTTCATAATCATACACAGCCGACATAACTATTGAATTATCACCTTCAGATCTCAAGTATGTAGCTACAGTGTAAAATATCTTGCGTTGCTCTGGGTCTTGCATATGAAAGAATGGCGTTTGAAATAAACTAAATATGTCTGTTCCATCAAAGCTAGTGCCTTGTTCTTGTCTATGCACTTTACCATCTTGAGTACCGTGTATTACAAACTCATTCTGCCCTATATATCCACTATCTGCACAAGTAGCTGTAATACCTAATAGCTGTCCATATTCAAACTGTAGTCCATTTGGTGTTTGTCTAAATCCACCTATGACACCCTGTGAGTCTGCTGCACCAAAGAAATACCTAAACTGTGTCTTTTGTTTTATAGTTACAGCATTAAGACTGTTAAGATCAATGTCAAAAACAATGTCTGTAAATATAGACTGAATATCTTTTGACACCGTTTCTAAGTTTACATCGCCTATCTTTGCTGTTCCTGAGATAGGACGTAAGCCATCTTGAGATAAGAATAGTAAGTCACCACCAATTTCTATAACACTATCTGTTGCTAAACAACCAAGATCATCCGTAACAGTTTGCAACACAAAGTTAGCTAATGCAGTGCCACCTAGTTTCTTAATATTAGTTGAGCCAAATATAAACAGTTCGTTTCTAAATGATTTGATAGCAACTATAGGAAAACCTACATTTATAACTCCTGCCCCATTACCAGAATGAAAATCAGTTTCATCTAAAGGAGCACTAAAGAATAACTTTGTTGGGTGTGCAGGATCACCTGCTAAAAATAAATGATTTTGAAATACAGCAGAGTATTTAGGATCAGTAGGTGCGTGGGGATCTGTTATTTGTGTATATGTTGTACCATCATAAGTAGCTGCAGGATTTATACCGTCTGTTAAAACTACTTTTGGTGTTCCAAAGTTGAGCCTAGAGAATCTAACTTTAGTTACACCTGTCATAGTAGGTGAACCTGAAGTAGTTACAGCATTCCAAGCTGAACCAGAGTTACTCCAATAATGTAAATAGTTATTGCCTGTTGAAGGTTTTCTACAAGCTAGTATACCATCGTTTATACCATCTGCTACACAAACACCTAAAACTGGAGTGTTAGCTTGGCCTGTGACACTACCATAATTATTAGCAAAGCCACTTATTTTTCTATAGCCACCCGTAACAGCAGGTTCATAGTTAATTAAAGATATAGCTGATCCAGGCTGTGTCTCACCTTGAGACAACACATCCCTACTAGTATTAAGCCCACCTTGACAGAAGACTTTGAAGGAAGCTAGATTATCAGCCATTATATACCGCTAGTAAAGGAACTTGTTCTTGAATCACCCACAACAGTAGAGCGAACAAATAAAGTATCGTCAAAGGTAACTCTACGCATTGTCTTGATGCCATCTTCAAAGTTATTCTGATGCATAGCAGCACTCTGTTCATTGCTACGGAAACGCATCATAAACATCATAGCACCATCTATAACTACATGTTTAAAACGATCTGGTATAATTGCTACATCGTTAAAAGCAGTTAAGTCTGTAGGAAATTTCCAATATACATACTCTATCTCATAGGCTGCATCAGGTATAGGACTAACACCAAAAGCATTTCCTAATGTTTGATACACTAGTGCAGGAGGTCCATCTCCGTTTACTTGGTCACCTGTATCATCTGATGGACGCACATTCTGTATGTACTGCTCATAAGATATAGTGCTTAATGGCATAGGACTATTGTTTTCGGAGGATAGTTTCTTAAGATAGAATGTATCCCAATCTGTACTAGAGTAATCTGCAGGAAAAGCGTATTGTCTTGTACCTACACTAAGGGTCTGTGTAAAAGTTGTTTTGAGGAAAGGCCATTCCTGACCATCCTGTAGAATAAGTCTAATGCTACTATTTACTGCGTCTTTAGCTAGAGCTTGCACGTTTCTAACGGTGTCAAATCCATCTCCTAATGGATCGATGGTGACCTCATTTAACCGTCTTAGCAATTCATTTACTAATGTAACATAAGTAGCCATAGAGTTATCCTACTGTTTTATACGCTGAAGGGCAAGCTTGACATAGCTCGCCCAACAGTATATTTAGTATTAAGCAGCGTTGTAAACGGCTGACACCAATGCTTGAGGGCGCAAGATTTTGCGACCGTATAGGTGCATACCACGTACAATGTCTGCAAATGAGTCTGGATCACGGTAGTTTTCAACTTTGTTGATCTGCTCTGCAGAAGCAACCGCATCTTCCTGACCTGCTAAGATAACACCGTAGTTATCATCTTGTGCAGTTGAACCTGATGTACCTGCACCTGTACCTTTAGCAGGTAGGTTGTTAGATACATAAAGTCGGAAGCCGTGTAAGTTGTTAACAGCCAATCCGTTTTGTAAACCTGAGCCACCGAAATCAGAATTTAATAGACGTGAATCTTCGTCTTTTAAGATTTCCATGAACACTGGGTCAACAACGAGCCATCTGCCTCGTGAATCAACATTTGCTGTATCCATCTGACGAGCCATACGTGCAATCACAGTCAACGGAGATGTCACAGATGTAGACAACGCTGTTGCACCTGGAAGACGTGCAGCTAGAGGAATGGAGTCACCAGTTGTACCTGATGAAGCTGATGTTGTGATGTGTCCAATGTCGGACATATCTAAACGGTTAACTTTCAAAAATTCACCGTTAATTTCACTGCCTGTTGGGTGCTGTGCTGTACCTGAAACGGTAGTAGTAATTGCACCTGCAGCAGAGTGACCTGACATATACTGAAGTAAGTCTGCGTCCATTGCGTCAGCCATTTTGTATGCTGCTCTATCTGCAGCTAGGCTTACGAAGTCAACAGATGCGAACTGATCTTCGATGTCATCCATTTTAAAAGCAAAGTAGTTAGCTTTGTCAATGGTTAATGAAAACTCAGAATCGTCTAAGTCTTCTACGCTGATTGCAGTTTTACGCTCAAGAGCGTTGACTGTTACATCAGGCTCTTTCTGGATGCGAACTACATCACCTTGGTTTGCAATCTCTCCAAAGTATGAGTTGTTAGTGATTGCGTTTGCAACAGATGCTTTTCTTAGAGCGATCTGTGCTTGTTTGGAATAGATAATCGGGCTGAAATTGCCGTCAAATCCCGTTTTGCCAGAGGCAACTGCTATAGCCATAGTTAAATCTCCTTTATAGATATGGCGTGAGAATTGACACTACATATCCACTATAAAGAGGCTCTTGGTTGTAGGGTAGTCAGTTTACAGAAAGGTTGGCCTACCTATCTGCACTGGGCCTACACTTTGAGGTAAGTCTTTTTGTGGCTAGTGCTTGTTAAAGCATACACACAGTTATGGTGTATATGCCATAGTTTTACTTATGAAATTTGTTTTGTCAACTATTTTCTTGACATATCATAAATAAACTTTCCTGAGCGTTGGGCATCCATAATTTCTTCCTGACGCTTCTCGTACTCTTTCATAGTCATCTTAGCTACCTGAGATTCTCTAATATAAGTAGCTTCTTCATTATCACTAGGTGTCGTAGTACGTTTTGTTGTTACAGAAGCTGCTGCACCTTTGTCTTCAGTAGGCTTCTTTTTAGATGTGATACCTTTGTCTGCTTTGTACAAATCTATTACACGAGATACAGACTTAGCATCGTCTACGTTTTCATACAAAGCATCCTGTACCCACTTAGGTTGTTCCTTAGCCCACTCATGGAATGTATCATCCTCACGAATGGTGTTGAAGTCAGGATGCATCACAGCTAGTTCAGCTTCAGCTTTTTCACGTTTAGCTGTAACTCTTAGCTCTTCTACTTCTTTCAAACGCTTGTCTATATCTGATGAACGCTCTTGTGCTTTCTTATCTGCTATAGCTTCTACTATACCTGCTACATCAGGATACTTCTTAGACCAAGCTTCTATCTCTTTCTCTGACTTAGGTAGTACAAGCTCATTCTTAGTTGCAGATTCTAGCTGTGACTCTAGCTTTTCAAACTTGAGTTTCCACTCCTGTTCTTTATCTTTCATGTGCCGCCTGATGTCACCATAGCGTTGCTTGAAGGTTTTCTCTTCAGCACTCAGGTCATCATCGTCATCTGCTTCTTGTGCTTCTGCTTTAGGTTCTTCTTTTTGTTTGGAATCACCTTCTGCCTGTACTGGTTCAGCTTCAGGCTCTTTGCTATCGGGTTTAGCTTCAGCAGTTTCTTCTGGGGTTTCATCTTCCTGTGTGTACCCTGCTTCTTTTAGTATCTCACGTAGCTCCGCTTCATCCTTGTCGATTCTTGCTTGGTTACGCATATGAGATGCGGAATGCACCTCTACTTGTTCTACTTCAGCCATTTTGTTTTCTCCTTATGTTGGGGCCAGTAATTAAACTGGGTAGCCTTATAGTTATATGGAATTTTGTTTTTATTATATTGCTTCTTGATCTACTGTTGATGGGTCTATTGATCTTGAATCTTCTGCTGCTTTATCTTGTATTGATTGGTTAATTATATCAGACGCACTTGAGCCAGATGAGCTTGGTTTATTGTTATTATTGGGTTTCTTGTTATTTGATCCAGAGCTTCCACCCTTATCAGTATCACCATCTCTTCGTGATCCACCAAATGAATCTCTTAATCCATCGCCTTGTACACCTGCTTTACCATCAAAGCCTAGCAAGTCACCTAGCCACGTATCACCAAATGAAGCCCCTCCAGAACCATCTGAATCTTCTAGACCTTCAAATAAACTACCTTCACCACCGAAGATACTACCTTTTCTTTCAAAGCCATGATCAGTAACACCTTTACCTTCAAGTAGATCTATAGCATCATTATACTGTGCAACTGTAGCAGTATTTACTAATGCAGTTATAGGCACACCTACAGTAGTAGCTATAGCAGATGCAACAGTGTTCATAACACCTAGACCTTTTATAGTAGCTGTAAGTTGATCTATGTCCATATCTTCAAGAGGTATCTTTTCTTTTACTTCTTGCGGAGGTGCAGATCCTCCACCACCACCTTGAGGTTGTCCTACTTCAGTTTCTGTAGTTACTTTTACTTGCTCTGTTGAATAACCTTTTTCTATATATTCATCATACAAGTCTTGCTGTGCAGGTAAGAATAGAGTTACTACCTCACCGCCAGGGCCATAAAGTATTACACTGCTAGTTGCAGCAGAGTCTACAGGTGAATCAAGAAAGCTGAAGCCTGGAGCAAAAGCATTACGTAGTTGTTCATCTGTGTATGTAGGTTGTGTTGTATCTATGTCATCATCAGCAGTAACTACCGAACTTTCATTAAAGCCTTTTACTGTACCACCTGTGTTGTAACCTGCATTACCCATAGCAACAGGTGCACCTTGTCGGTACATCATCTGTTGTTGTTGATATGGATCTGGCATTGTAGACTGTGAAGGTTGTCCTGTGATGAAGCCACCTACTGCAGCACCTATGGAGTCTAGCTCTGCTTTCTCTTCGTCACTAAGCTCTTCATTAGGTATTGGCTCACCACCAATTCTACCTTCTCTATCCATACGAGCTAGTTCTATCTTAGCGTTTTCTCGTAGGTCTTCAAAAAACTTAACACCATAAAAACGAAGAACATCAGCAGGTACTACATATTCACCTTCAGATAAACGTGCAGGAATGTCATCACGTACTTCTTCAGGTAGTGAGCCTGGGGGTACTTCATTGCCTGATACTGGGTCTACCTCTTCAGCTTCTGTCATAAAAGCTAGTACCATTTGGTTGTCTTCATCTAGTGCCATTAAATTTTTCCCTCAAATATTTTAGTCTACGTAATGCACGAATGCCACCTTGCGTTTGGTGAATCTCTACTACGCTTTCTGATTGCTCTAAGCGTTTATGTAGATCTGTGATTTCTAAATCAATCTCTTCACAGAATGCATCCCACTCTGCTTTATTGTTTACGAAAGACTTAAGCGACATTACCGCTAAATCCTTGCTCTCCTGGAACTGGGGCTGTGCCTGTGCCTATGTTACCACCTCCTGCTCCTGTAGGATCTTGTACATCTGCTCCTGCAGGTGGTTCTTCTTGAAGTGGGCCTTGTGGTTGTTCAGGCATTGGCTGTTGGAAACCCTTCATTATCTCAGCTTGTATTGCAGCATCTGCCATAGAGTTTGTAACTTTGTCAGGGTCTAGATCCATGCTCTTAGCAATCTCTCGTACAATGTAATCCATCTTAGCAAACGGTGCTAACATTGGGTTAGATGCTACCTGTAAGAATTGCATCAAGCGTTGGCTGCGTACTTCGTTAGCCATAAGGCTTTCAGTACCGTTAGCTTTTACCTCTAGGTCACCACGTATACCTTCGTCAAAGTCAAACTGCATGTTGAACGCAAAGAATGCTCTACCTATGGGTGCTAGAAGATAATCATCTACGTTCTTTACAACAGTCCTAATGCTACCGTTGGCAGCAGACATAAGCATAGAAATACCAGAAGCAGTACGACCAACTCCACTAACGCCTGTTTGACCATGAGCGAAAGATGGGAAACCAGTTGATTCATCTGCTAATACTCTTGCTTTGTCAAATAGCTGCATGTTTTCACCTGCAACGTTTGGAAACTTAGTGCCGAAGATGGCTTGACCAGGAGCACCCCCCTGTCTGCGAAAGACCTTGCCAGGATACACACTCATGTCTTGGCCTGGCACTAGGTTAGTTTCATCTATCTCAATCAGAAGGTTACCAGAAAGTACAGCATTGTCAACAGCCATTCGCATGAAACCGTTCATCAACGTTTGTGTATCGTCCATGTTCTCAGCAATACCAACACCAAAGAAGCTGTATGGGTTATGCTCGTAAGGTACAGAGTAGTATGGAATGCGTGCAGGTTTGAATGGGTTTAGTACACAACGAATTACCTTGCCGTTTACTATCCATATGTTAGCACTTACTTCGTCTAAATCTTTCATGTCAGCGGGTATCTTGATGCCGTTCTCTTCTAGGATGTCTGTATCTACATAACCCCAGAACTCTAGGACTTGCCAACGCTCTGTGTCTGAAGGAGCAGTATCGTCATCCTCCATCTTCATTTCCCAATGCTTACGCACATAGTCTGGTCCTGCGTCTATAGCACTCTCAATATCTTCATCAATAAAGTATGGTCTGCCCTTCAATGCACGTAACTGATTGCGAGACATCTTATGTCTTTCAATTACGTACTCTGCATCATCCATAGAAGAAGCAACAGGATCAGGATAGAAGTTCCAAACTGATACATGATTTGTTGATGGCACAGTCTTAGTAAGAGGATCGTAATCACCATTGTCATCCCAGTTAGGATATTCTTTGTCTACAGCGAAGGGTCCTTTCATTACACCTGTGCCTAGCAATGCCATCTCAAATGCCATGCTGCGTAGATGTTTAGATGCGCCAGATTCGTTTAGCTGATCGTGTATTTTCTTTTCCATCTTCTTAGCTGCTACCATAGCAGGATGAAATGTTACACTTGTAGGTGTGCTGCCATCACCTTCTATTATCTTCTCAGATACAGGATCTACTTTATCTTCTACTGGACCTAGCCTACGTCTAAGATCAGCCATAGTTTCGCCTGGCTTTAACTCAGTGTCTGGTCCTATAAGGTATGGCTTTGTTGCCTCTTTAGTGAAAGAGTCACGTAATACATCCGTAGCTTTTTCAGCATTCGGATCAATATTAATGTGAACAGCATCTGCTACCCCATCAGGTAGAACAGATGGATTGATAGTAAGTGGGAACTTGTTGTTACCAAAAAGTACGTCTACGATTTGTCCATAAGCTGCTAGGGTTTTAGTCTTAGTAACCTTTACAAATACTTTTGACTTCTCACTAGAAGTAAACTGCACATCTGGTCCGTACACACCACGATAGTTTCTGTAAGCTCTTAACCAACGTTCTTCATCTGCGTTACGAGCATCCTCTGCACGTTTGTATCGATCATTTACAAATGTAACTACATTACTTACGTTTTCAAAGAGCGTATCTTCTTGCCCTTCTGCAGCAACTACATCATCTGTCTCAAATGATAAATCGTCTATTTCTGCCATTATCTGTCATCCTTATCAAAACAGTCAAATTGTAAACCGTAGTATTCGTTTGTTTCATGCTTCTGCCAGTTAGAGCTTTTTACAATCTGTTGGCATTGTTCTTGAGTAAATAGTTCTTGCATAACGTACTGATTACCTGTGTAGACCCACTCTGTTCCTGTGTTACCCCACATGCTTATAACAACTACAAATGTTTTCATGTTTAGTATCCAAAAGTGGAATCTGACATTTGAAAGCCAGAGCGTTGTGTTGCAGGGTTATAATCCCATATAGAACTTCTTGGTCTGGTCATTATACCATAACGTAGTGCGTCATACAAGTGATCTTCAGCGTGTGTGTCTACGTCTTCAGGGTTCTTCTTGTCTAGCGGAATCGCAGGGATTTGCGCTATTGTATTCGTGCAGGTGGAAAAGAACACAAGCCTTGGCTCTTCGGTGAACTCGTCCACCTGCAACCTACGGTGTATCTCGTTCTTACCTGCAACCCTTGAGCCACGAGAGCGATCTGATGGACGCCAACGGCAACCCTTCATGTTCATTTGCTCTGCAAGTGATGGGCCAGTATCACCTCTTTTGTGCCAGAGGGATGAATCTAGTACACCGTATCTTATAGTGCCGTCATCAGCCTCTGCTTCTATTATCATATCTGCTAGATCAGTAGCTGTAACTTTAGAACAATATAGCTCTCTGTAGACAACCAATTGCTCACTTGGTGATACAGCGAACCAGAGTACTCCAGTGTAGGAACCGTAACCATAGTCGCAAGCTCTAAACTTAGCCCATCCACTAGGTATGTCGATAGGTTCCACAACGTGTATGTTTCTGTTAAATTCAGGGAATGCTGCCCCTTCGTTAATATCCCAGTTACCTTCTAGCAACTGCTTTCTTTGGTGCTCTGGCAATGAGAGTAGCATTGCTTCGTAGTCACCACTATCTGCTAGGTATGGATTATCAAACAAACTAGCAGGTATAAACCTACGCCTAAATAAGGGTTCACCTTCACGGCTATGCCCTTTAGGAAATCTTATAGTGTCACCAGTTTCAATGTTTGTTGCCCAGAAAGGATCATTGGCAGGGGCAGGATCAATAAACATTTTCTTGACCCACTGGTGTCCGTTGCCACCCGGGTTTGTGGTAGCTCTCATGTACAAACCTAGCTGAGAACTAAACGCTGAACGAAGTCGTGACCGCATATAATCCCAAGCGTAGGGTGTAGGCCACTGTGTAAGTTCGTCAAAGCCAATCCAGTTAAACGCTTGACCTTGGTATCGTGTTACATCCATGTCTTTGTCGAGGTACGACATCCATAGTCTACCACCTCTAGGTGCAATCCACTGTGACTTACGTTCACTCCACTTGATGCCAGGAATAGCTTTAGGATAAAGTTCTTGACTCTTCTGTATAAGTTCCCTAAGTTCTTCCGTAGTATGACGAACTAGTAGACCACTAAAGTTTGGATCGTTCAAACCGTGAAGTGGGTCAGCAAGCATTGCAAAGCTCTTACCACCACCTGCTGCCCCACCATACAAGACTTCTCTTTCAGATGCGGATAAGAAGCTTGTCTGTGGACCTGGGTTTGGTTTAAATACTACCTCTTGGGCAATATCAACATCAAACTCAGGTGCTATTACTTCGGCTGCTACAACTTGAGGTTCAGGCTGTTGCTGCGTTGGGCTTGATTGCGTAGGCTCCGATACATTCTTCTTCGAGCTTTTGGATCTCTTGTAACGTTTCTTCGAGCCTTTTGGCAAGCTTGCGTTTAATTGTAGCTGCTTTCTTACGTTTTCGCTCAATGTCTACTCTCTTCTTTAGCCCTGTATCAGATATGTACCTACCTGTTTGTTTTGTTAGCCACAGTGCTACTTCTCTATAAGAGTACTGCATGAGATGTTTCTTTGCAAGTTCTAATGCTTCTAGCTCTGTAACTATGGGCTGAAGTATTTTATCATTGTCAGGATGCACTTCGTAACCGAATGGTATTGTTCTAGTTACTCTGGCGATTATGTGCCAGTCTCTTTCTGCACCCTTGTGTGGTCTAGGTAGCTCCCAATATCCAAGGGATTCACGGTTTACACTTATTCGTTTGTTCCTTCTTTCGAGGGTAATATGAATACACCACCACTGCTTGACCCTACGTCAATCTTCTCTACCTTACCAAGTCCTGCTCTGTCAAGCAAGTCTTTAGCTGCTGACATCTTATCTCGTATGCCTAGCTCTGTCGGATCATGCAAAGCACCTACCATAGCCATTGCAGCTTTCGGTGCTGTACGTGCAAAGTAACTACGTGTACGATCACCTATCTCATCTTTCAATGATTCCACAATGGCAGTAGTGCTAGACTGTTCACCATACCCTGCTAGTTTCTTAGCTTGTACAACATCTCCACCTGCCTCATCAAATAAGACATCTAGGAACTTCTGTTGTTTTTCTGTTAGGTTTCTTGCCATTATGCCACCATGTAAATTATAAACCCTAGCATTCCTGCTCCAGTTAGTACTATTAAAATAGAGAGAGTCCAAGTAACTATTGCTTCTTGTATCTCTGCTTTGCGATACTCTTGGTCTTTCTTCTGCTTACGTATCCTACCTTCAGTAGCTACAAGTTCATCCCATGCAGACGGACCCATGCTGAAACTGATCCAATCTTTTAGCTCTTTTCTCATAGCTTCAGCTTTTCTTTTAGCTGTAAATATAGCTAGAGCTTCTGCTTCGACAGACCCTCCATTGAGTGCTTTCCACCAAGGAGGATTCTTGTTTTTCTGTTCAGCGTAGGACAAATCACTCATGCAACCTGCCCATTGGGTCAACTGTCCTGACATATCTTGTAGGTCTTTACCTACCTGAAAGCCTTTCTTCAACGCATTGAAAGCTACGGTAGCTCCACCGATAATTGTTACTGGATCCACGAGCCTCCTCCAAAAGTACTCCTAGTATCATTAAAGAACTGATTGTGTTTTTCAAAGAGCTTTACCTGTCAGTATAACTCTTTCTATATCACATCTGCCAATACCTAAGTCTCGTAGTTCTCTGTCAGTCATTCTGTAAAGTTGCAAACGTGCAATCTTACGTCTAGCTGATTCTGTTCTTGCCTCTACTATTCTATTAAATAATCGTTTAAACATTTTATGCTCCTATGTTGTATGCCTTTAGTGGCAGTTACATAGTTATACATAAATAATGTTAGGTTAGTAGAGACAATACGGAATAGCCGTTATGCCTTTTTTGTACCCTTAACTTTCTTGACCATCTTAGTTGTCCAAGCTTCGTTCTCTGGTGTATTAGGATCATCTTTGATGTAGTGACCTTTATCGTTACGAGCACGTACCGCTACTTCTTCCATCTCTTCATCTTGTACTACAGGAGCAGCTTTCTTCTTTGCTTTAGCAGGTTTAGCTTCTTGCTGTCTGCACAACTCTGTTACGTTAGGATCTTTGCATTGCACATTTCCGTAGGCATCTTCTGCTGCTGCTTGGTTTCCCATAGAGTCACGGACACATCCACTTTCTTCTACAGTGTAGCCGTTAGCTTCTAGTACTTCTCTATATTGTTCATAAAATTTTGCCATGTTATCTCTTACTTAGGTAATACGTGTTTAAAGTTTCTTTTGCCGCCTACTGCTCCACCCTTAGAGTAGCCCTTCTTTTTCTTAGACATGCCGCCTTTGTTCATCTTGCCTTTACCGTCAGCAGCATAGAACGGAACCATACTTCCATCTTTACCTTTGACCATCTTCAAGCCACCTGCTGCATAGCCTTTCTTTTTCATGCCACCCATTGCGTAACCTTTTTTCTTCATCTTCATTGTTCTTCCTCACTGTATAAGTTGTTAAACACTCGTTGCGTATCCCATACATAGTCTACGTCTTCTTTTGAATTATAAGTATGTTGGTTTGGTTTAAAGTCTGGTGCACCTTCTCCTGTTTCAAACCATGCAGGGTGAGTTACTCTCACTCTATTATTGGGCAACGCAACCATGTTAC
>Ga0209232_1001582_pt1 | contig 12102 bp, 7 predicted proteins | sample ETNvirenome_2_60_FD_184066 | JGI IMG/M metagenome (GOLD analysis project Ga0209232, IMG submission 184066) | Marine viral communities from the Pacific Ocean - ETNP_2_60 (SPAdes) (version 2) | ecosystem: Environmental > Aquatic > Marine > Oceanic | place: Pacific Ocean | collected 2013-06-22
ACCACTATGCGATACTTTTATTATACACTATATATAGTATATTGATGTTTATTCTTCTATTAATCCTGTAACTCTACGACCTTGTCTAGCAGCACCACCAACAGGAGCAAACCTAGATTCTTCTTCTCTTTCTAATCTTCGTATTTCCTCTAATTCTTCAGGTGATTGAAATACTGCTGCTTCTGTAAATTCCTCTAATGTAAATTGTTCAGGATCAGTTACCCCACCTCTACTTTGTAACTCTTGTAATCTTGGTAACTCTGTTTCAGCAGATGTAAACAACTGTCTAGCTTGTGCTTGTGATATACCAGCTCTTTGTAATCTCTGTGCAAAATCACCTGTAATAGTGAATCCTGCTCTTGCTGCTTCTCCACCAATTTGTGCAGTAGTTATTCTACCTGCAACTATTTCCTCACCTACTGATGGGTCTAATGCACCTAACAATATAGCTTCAGGTGTTAGTTCTATACCAAAGTCTAAATAAAACGCTTGTACTTCTGGTATGTTTTCTTGTATGCCCTGATATGCAGCATCTACTCTCTGTGCAAATTCTCTAGCAGATACTTCACCCTCTATAAGTCCTGTAAATCTAGGTGTTAGTAAATCAACTGATGTGTTTCTTGGAATACCATACTCTTGTAATGTACCTATGTAACTTTCTTTTAATCCTGTATAAGTTATTTCATCAAACTTTACTGTACCATCAGGTCTTTTGTTACCTGGAAATGCTATCTCATAAACATCACTTCTTCTTACTTCTGCAATAGCAACTTGTGGATCACCTGTTCTTGCCCACTCATTAGCAAACAATGCTAAAACATCAGGTGGCATATTAGGATATAAACTCTGTGCTAATTCAGCGTATGTTGCCATTATACATTAACTCCTGACTGGCTTACTGTGCCTTGTCCTAGTGCTTGTTGTAATGCTTGTGTTGCATCTGTTGTAACTTGTGTAATATCTTGTTCTAAACCTTTTTCTCTAAGTGTATTTTGTGCTTGTGCAAAGTCATTAGATTTAACCATTTCCTGCCACCAACCCTGTGTTTCATCTGCTGTCTGACCCCATACAGAAGTTGTTAAGTTTCTCCAAGGTCTTGCAATATCTTCATATGTAAGTTCTGGATTTGTGTATGCACTAAACGCAGCAAGTCGTGATTGTTTTAATGATTGTACTAACTGGTCTTGATAGTCAGGGTCATCTCTTAATCTACCTGCAATTTCTGCTGCTTCTTGGTCAGTTAATTTACCAAGAGTAGGTCCTAACCATTTGATATATAACTCTCTTACTTCATTTTCTCTCTCTGTAGTTCTATCTACACCTGTCAAAGCAGTAGAAGATAAATAGTTTTCAAAACTTTCATCTCTTTTACCTGTAGCATATGGGTCAGCAAATAAACTAATTTGTTCTGTTGTATATGTCTGCGACCATTCTCCTGATACAAACTTACCTGCAACCCAATTAATCAATGCTTCTGGTGCGTTAGATACACCTGCTGCTTGTAATGAGTTAGCAACTGATATTTGTGAATCTGTTGTAAGTTGTGTTGCAGTTGATGGATCAGAGTAATAAGTTCTTAACCAATCTCTTTCAGTTTGGTTGTGTGTCTGATACCAGTTGGTTGTTTGCCATTCTGCATCTGTAACTGTTCTATCCTCTATTGCAGCTTCTGCAAGTAATGCAATCATTTCAGGGTCTGTAATCCAAGGTGCTACTTGTGATTGTTCTGTAATTGTTTCTACAAAACTAGCAAATGGATTATCTATTAATGCAGATAATTGGTTAGTATTTCCTGCGACAACAGAAGTATTATTAAAAAAAGTTTTATCTACTATTGCATTAGGTTGAGGTGCTGTTTCTCCTTCTGTTAATAATCCTGCTTTATATATGTCATTATCTATAACTTCATAAGCCATATAGACAGGACTACCTTCATACACTTCACCATTAGCACCAGGAACTTCATAAACAATATATAACGAACCTTCAACATCCCATAATAATCCTTCATTTGGAATGTTATTAAATTCTATTGTTTCTGTGTTAACTTGTTCCCCACTACCTGTATCTTCTCCAAACTTACCTTGATCTTCAACTGGCTCTGGGTCTGGGTCGCCAATATTAGTAACGCCTGGGTTATTACCATAACCTGGTCTATCATAAAACTTATATTCGTAACCATCATTACTTTGTCCTGTGATTCCTAATTGCCCAATAGCATTCCAAGATTTTCCTGGTGGAACAGATTCTTCTTCTACAACTTCTACTGTTGGTTTTTCTGTTAAATTATATCCACCTTGTTTAGCATAATATTCTTCAGTTGGATTATTTACTATAGATTCTTCACCATCAGCGTTGTAATATGTTTTAGGAAAACCTGTTGTTGTTTCAGTTTCTTCTTCAATTTCTTCTTCAGGTTCTTCTTCAATTTCTTCTTCAATTTCTTCTACAGTTTCTTCCTCACTAGCATTAAATTCTTGTATAAATTCCTCTGTAATTGGTTCTTGCTGAATATTATATATTCCTATTAAATCTTTATTTTCCCACGCATTGTTTAAATATTTATTAACAAAATCTTCAATTATTTTCAATTTAATTTCTTCTCTAGTTTGAAATTCACTACCTTCTTCCCCTAAACCAGATGTGTTAATATTATATTTGTTAGCAAAAGCAAAAAATTCATTTAATTTATTATTAAAAGTTAAATTAAACTGTGAAATTATATTTTCAAATACTAATTTTTTATTAGAATCAAACCACACAGGGATTGCATTTTCTGATATATTGTATGCTGCCCCTAATTGATTTGAAATCTGAACACCATTAACTTTACCTAATGATGGAATTATATTTCCTGGTAATTTTTCTTCTGTTACTGTGTTATACCAATACATACCGTTAGGATCAACAACATTACCTGGTTTAAATTCTAGTATAGTTTTAGCAACCGAATCATAATACTGTTTATCAATTAAAATCCACATTATAAAATCTTAGCTCCTGCACTACCAGTTGCTTTATTTTTCTTAGATTTTGCTTGTTCAAACATTTTTTCTTCTTGTACTCCAGGTTGTATTTTTTGTGTCGTTTCCATTGTATCAGTATTTTTAGCTGATGATGTCATATAAGCATATCCTGAAGCTGTACCTTCTCCTTCAAATTCTTCAGCTTTTTCTTGTACATAATCTATAGCAATTTCAGTAGGCATTACTTTTTCACCTTTTTCTAATGTTTCCATAGCATATTCAAAATCAATATCGTATTCAGAAACACTTAATACTGGTAAGCCAATAATACGAAGTGGTGCATCTATAGGTCTGCCTTGTGATAAATTGTAACTTCTCAATATTGTATTTTTAACAATTTTTGGTATTTCATCTATTTCATTATATGCAATAGCACCAGCAACTAAAGCAAGAACGCCTATTTCCCAAATATCAACTGCATCTAGTATTCCACCTGGAGTTGCAACTTGTCGTGCAAGTCGTGTTAATCTATTATCTGCTGCATTTAAAAACATATCTTTTACAGGTTTTACTAAAGGTAAGTTATCTACAAAACTTGTAGTTGTATTTGCATAGTTATCTACCCAACTGTCAAATACTAATGGATCGTTTAACTTAGCTGCACCAAGAGAACCACTAGGTGTATCTGTGGGTGGTTTAATAACTAATTCATCTAGTTGATTTACTTGTCTATCATTTTGTAAAAATTCTTCAATATTAGAATCTACAATATTAACTTTTGTGCCAACATTTAATGTATCGTTTGGGTCTAATAATATAATTTCCATTTGAAAAGCCTGACTACCTTGATAATATACAACTCCTTCATATCCTGCTTGTCTTAAACCTTTATACATAGTACGATAGTCTATTCCTTGTTCTGCTGCTTGTGTTGCAAGTTTAGAGTGAAAATTTAGATAACCTACAGGTGGTTTATCTATTGAAAAATATTCATCAACCCAAGATATATCCATTCCTGTATTTTGTTGAAAAGAGTTCCAATCAATTTTTTCTAATACCTGTTGATTAAAATCCACTCCAGGTCCTTGTATTAATAAATTATTTGTATCAAGTTGTACTTTATAATAATTTTCTGTTGGCAATATACCACCACCTGAAGCCATATCACCTGGACTTAAACCACCTATAGGTTCTGTATAAAACCCTGGAGCTTGGCTTGTGTAAGGTATAGTATTTGCTGTGCCTTCATTTGGAAGTCTGAATATTATATTTTCAGCAGGTACATTAACGTTTGATACTTGTCTTAAATAAAATTCTACAGGTCCATCACTATTTTTTAAATCGCTAAAAAATCTATTGTTAAATTCTGTTCTTTGTTCAGGAGTAATTTTTACTGCAGCAGATGTAGCTGCACTTGGTGTATATATACTATCTAAAGTTTGTTGTACACCAAAATCTGTAAAAGCACCACGATTAATTCCTATATCTGTATAACCAAATTTACTTGCAAAGTCAGGAGTAATACCACCTATAAGGTTAGGACCCATTTTTACTTCTGCAATAACTCCTTCTTTAATATTTTTAATTAATGTTTCTGCTGTTTCCTCACTTAAACCTTTTTCATTAATTAAAAACTCTTGAAAATCTGAATATTGTAATAATGATTTTTGACCACCCATTGGTCCTGAAACTAATTTTTCTTCCTTTTTAAATTTAAAATATGCTTCATCAAACCATTGATTTATAGTTCCTTTATTTTTGATTGCATTATCTACTACATTTGTAGGTGTGTCTGGTTTTAATATATATTGATTACCTTCTTTTACAAAACCTTCTTTTTTAACTAAATCTTCTAATTCTCCAACAAATGGTGTAGTAGTAATAGATAAATTATTATTGTTTGCAAATTCTTTTATACGATTAAATACTTCTGTTCCTAAACCTTGATTTCTATAATTTTCATCTATAACAAATTCTGTAATATCTATAAATTTGCCATCATCTGATAAAGTTAATGTCAAAGGATTTACTGCTAAATCTGTACTTCTTGAAGGATTTTCTAAAATTATTTCATTAAGATAATCGTTAATATTATCTTGTAATTTAATTACATCATCTACTACATTTGTAGGTGTGTTATCTTCAGCCATTGTTTACTGCATCCAAGTATTGTTGAAATGCCTGTTCTACAGTTTGTGCGTATTGATTAACCTCTTGTACTGGATCTACACCAATATCTCCTCTTTTGACTTGTGTTTCCACAATCGCATCATCAAAACTTCCTGCCTGTGCTGGAACTTGTGATTCAAAGCTAGGTCGCATACCACCTGCATTTGCATTAGTCATAGCATTTAATACTTGTGCAGCAAATACTTCATTAGCATTTTTTTGTTGCATTAGCTGTAATGGAACTGGTGGACCTTTAACTGTTCCTGGTCTAATAAATGTTTCCATTGGAACTTCCATAGTCATTAATTCTTCACCAATTTTTGTATTCATTTCATCTACATAATCTTCAATAGTTTGACCATTAGCATCTGCTAAATCATAATTTATAGTTCCATTGTTTACTAACTCATTAGCTTTTCCAGCACCTGCAAACCACGCAACTGATACAGCATCCCAAGAACCATATTTATTAAAATATTGTTGTGCTTTAAATTTAGCAACTGCATCTTGTGCTTTAGGATCGTGCCAATCTGCACCTTCAAATCCTGCTTCTTTTGCCCACTTATCCCAATTAATATCTAATATTCCGTAACCACCTAAACCTTGAACTCTAATAGGTTTACCTGTTGCAAAATCTTCTATTATTGATGGTGTATGTAATACTTGATAATTACCAGAACTTTCCTGCATTAACAATGCTTTCATATAAATATCTATTAAAGCTGGGTTTGTGTCATTGTTCATATCATTTTCCATAATACTACCTTGGAGCGCCTGTAATGCTATTAAGAATGATACGATTAGTGGCTTGAATATCACGATTCGCACCTAACCTTTCCTGTTCTTTTTCTGTTACTTTATTAAATGTATCTAACATTCTAGCACCAGGATCAATCGCTGTAACCCCTTCTTGTACTTTTGGTTGCGTGTGATTACCATAATCTTCTAATGTTTCTGGTGTTACATCTACATCTATAGGTGTTTCTAATGCCACTTTTTGTTCGTATGATTTTTTAGCATTTGCAGAATATGTATCTGCTAGTAGTTTTAATTCATATTCTTTAGGTTTTCTGCCTAATTCTTGTTCAAACAATCCCTCAATACTATTTGCAATAGAGTTGTAATCAGGTGGTAAATACGCATTAATTTTTTCTGGTTCTTGTATTGGATTGTCTAAATACAACTGTAAAGAATATCTCCAACCATCTTCTGCTTTGCCTTTACCCATTACATTAGCTTGTGTCATTAAATCATACATAGCTCTACCTTCTATGTTTGGATTCCAAACACCAGGTCTAAATGGTCTATTTACTTTACTACCTAATAGTCCAGCGTTAATTAAATCTGCCTGTAACTCTCGTATTTCATTAGGCATTAAATTAGAAAATACATTTTGGTCGCCATCCATATAAAAGTTTTCTCCAACTTCTCCAATAGTTGTAGTTACACCTTCATAAACAATAGTTTGTGTTCCATCAACACCAATAAAACCTTGTTGTCCTTGTGCTAATGCGTTTGCTATTGCTTGTTCTATTTGACTTTGTTCTTGTATTCCTTCTTGACCTTCTGCCACAATTACTTCATTTACATAATCAGCCCAACCATAATTTACTGCAATTTTCATAGCTTCATCTTTATTTTCAGCAGCATTTAATTCTGTTATTTGTTCTTCTGTAGGAACTATAGGATTTTCACCTGCTGATACTGGTGTTTTAACAAGTGCTAATAATGCTGATATAAACTTTTCTTTTTCTGTCATTGTCCTAATCCTAATTGTACTAGCAAATTATCTTCATATTCTGGTTCAATCTCTCTTGCCAATAACTGGTCAAACATTGGACCAAAACTTGGATTATCTCTAATTAATTTGTCAGCTTCATTTCTAAGTGCTGCACGAACACCAGCATATTTGCTTGATGTTCTCCAAATAGTTTCAGACAATCCTGCTGCAACAAAACTATCAATTACTTGTTGTCTTGCTTCTAAATAAAGTTTTGCACTCTTGATTGTATCAAAATTTTGTAGGTCAGGGTCGTTTACCATTTTAATTAACTGATCTATTTGCATATCAATAGAAGGTTGAGTTGCAGAACCTACAATTCCTGGTTGTCCATAACCCCAATATCTTTGTTCTAATTCTTTTTTCTTAGCATCTCGTAATGCTTTTGCACCTGCTGTGTTATTTCCAAAGATACCTGTTTGTCTTTCATATTGTTCTAAAGCAATAGAACCTAATAATTTATTTTTAGCAACAGCCCATTGTTCTGGTGTTCTATATTCTCTTGCACCTTCTAACAATGCTTTTTTGTAAGCATCATAGGAAAACTCTGAATATATTGGAGCTGGTTCTAAATACCACGCAACTAATGGATATTCTTCATATATATCCATATTTTGTTTCATCCAATCTGCACCTTCAGCAGTAGTTGGTCTTTTTTCTATTGATACAGTTTTTGATACAGTAAGAGGTAGTGGATTAATCCCATATGTTTCTACAAATTGTTGTGTGGCTAAAGCATCATCATAATTGTTAGCAATCTTTAATGTTCTATATTCATCTGCTAATGTTTCTAACATAAAGTAATTAAAGTTCTTATCTGTAATTTCAAATGTTGGAGATGCTGCACCAGCAGGTCCTAAGAATTGTGATATTGCTCTAACTAAAAATATAACTTTTGCATTATCTACAGCTTTTTGCATACCTTCTTTAGCCAATTCTTCTGTACTGTCATCAATCATTCCTGCATACAACATAGCTTTATAAGTATCTATAACTGTATTACCAAATACACCTTGTGAGTTTTCTCCTTTGTTAAAAGCTACTTTTATAAATTTGTCTGCCCAAGAAGGTACAAATCCTAATGTTTTAAACCATTCAGATCTATCTTTAGGATTCATTGGTGGAAAATCACCAAACACTAATCGTGTAATAAAACTTTCTTCTGGAAAATTATCAAACATAAAAGCAGCAGGAAATGTTACTACAGGACCAAAACCAGGAATAAATGATGCTGCTATGTTTATAGATTGTGCATACACAGGCATATTTATTCTAACATCTGTTTCTGATACATTATCTTTAAACATCCAATTTTGTAATATATCTGTTCCTGGATAGTTAAATACTACTTTGCCGTTAGCAGGGTTTTTGTAAAAGAAACCTTTTCCTGTTGGATCAAGTGTGTCATTCTCTTGTGCTGCACCATCCCAAGTAGTTTGAAACCTTGCAGCTACTTGTGGATTTCTTTTAACAATTCCAAGCCAAGTTGTTATTACCTCTTGATAAGCATTACCAAAAGGAAACAACCAACGACTAGCTTCCCAAAATCTACGATTCTCTGTTATATCATATAACAAACTTTTAACTTTACCTACAGCAAAACCTTTAGCTAGATTTTCTATTAATACAGCATCATCAATACCCTTTTCTCCTGCTGACTTAATATCATCCATACGCTTAATAACCTTTTCTCCTATACCTGCTTCTCTTGCACCTTTAATTATTTTCTGTTTAACTTTTTCAGAACTAATAGGAATTAACTCTGCTGACTTATTCCAATAAGATGATTTGAATACAGGAATACGAGATAAACTATTTGTTGGATTTGTCATTAACCATTTAAACAAATTTTCTGTTGTTCTATCTAAAAATCCTTTATCTGTTGTAAAAGGTTTTGTTTTCCATTTAACTGATTGTGGTAATATTTCTTTACCACCAAACTTTTTAAAATAATTATCATATACTTTGTTTGTTGCTTGGTCTATTAAACCTTGTAACTTATCTGCTTCTTTATTTGATAAAGCATCTTCATCAAGTAATTTTAAATCTGATTGACTAATCTTTGCAGTTCTTGTTAAATCTAAATCTAATACTTCATCTCCTACTTTAAATTTACCTGTTGCTACTACTTCATATAATTCTCTGTTTACATTTTTACCTGTTGCAGATAAAGATTGTCTTAATTCTTCACGCATTAAACCAATAAATTCATCTATGACTTTGTTATATTCAGCAGGTGTAAGTGCATCTGATCCTCTTAATATTCTGTAAGGATTATGCGTACCAGAAGTTAAGTTAAGCATTAACTCTCTATATGTATTACCTTCTTCTTTTAAATCTTTTGCTAAATCTGCAAAAAACTTTTTTTTGTTTTTAACTAACTCACCTTGTGCAACTTTACGCATTAAAACATCATAATAAAAATTGTTTATTACTCTCCATTGTCCTTCTTTCCATCTTTCAGGAGATGTTGCTAATTCTACAGTTTCGTATTTAATACTAGGTGTAATGCTTTGTCTTTTTAATGCTTTTAGACTTCTTGTATCTCCTGTTGTTGATTCAGATATACCTAACTTCCAAGCAGTAGTATCTAAACCCCAACCTGATTGTGCATAACTAGGTCTAGCACCTACATTATCAAATAACCTTGCTAATAATCCTATTGGGTGGTCTAATGGTGCTAATACACCATCTGCTACAGCTCTTAATTGTTCTTCTGCTATAACTCGCACAGTCCAAGCAGGTCTAAGAAGAACTAATGGTTTAAATAATTGACCTACATAAAAATCAAGAAATCTTGATATGCCTTCTCCACCAACTATTTTTTGTGCTTCTTCAAATCTACCTCTCATATTTTTTGCAAGTCTATTAGATAATTTAATAACTTCACTTGGATTAGTTAAATATATATCTTGTGATAGAGTTGTTTCTAATAATGGTTGGCTATATATTGTGTCAAATGCTTGTTCTAATGTTTCATCATTTACACCTCTACTAAATTCTTCATCTTGTTTTAATAATTTTTTCCACGCTTTTTTCATACCTAAAGGAACTTGATTTAGATTTGTATATCTAGTTATTTCTCCTGTTATTTTTCCCTGTTCATCTACAACTTTTATTAATGCAGAGAATACATTATCAACTAATTGTTCATTTTTTTCTAATGTTCCTGCTTTAACTAATTCATCTTTGTAAATTGTTCTCAAACTTGTAAAATCATCTAATACTTGTGTAACAATAGCATTAGAACGAACATTAGGGTTTTTAGGAAGTTCATCTAATTTAGTAATCATATCTTTTACTCTTTGATTACGATTAACAACTTGATCTTTAGGGTCTAGTAATCGTAAAAACTTTGTGTACTCTACAATTAAATTATCTGGATTGTTTCCACTTAATCTTGTTTTATATAATGGTCCAAAGTAATCTCCTACACTTTGTCTAAACCTACCTAGCTTTTGTATTTGTGGTACTTCACCTGCTGTTCCAACTGCTAATACTTTTCCTAATGCTGTTTCATCTGTTACTAAATTTTTAACAGCTTGTATTGCAGATACATCATCAAGACCATCTTCTAAAGAAAATAAACCTTTTGTAAAATTATTGAACTCATCACTTATTGCTTTGTTTTCAACAACATATTTATTTACTAAACTAAAATTAGATTTTTCCATAATGTCTGCTGGTTTATCTTTATTTTTATAGAAAAACAAAAATAATTCATCCCCTAACTTTCCATTAATTACTTCTTCAACAGTAGTTCTACTAAATGATTTTCTTACAAAACCATTAAGCAAACCTAATCCATCTGCTGCTTCATCTGATAATGCTAATAATTTAGAACCAGCTTTTACTCCTTTTGCTGCTTTACCAGCAATAAATGTAGGGTCTAATAACTGTAATCCAAAATCTACTAAACCTGTAAAGAAATCATAAGCTCTATCTTCTGGACCAATAATAAATTCAAAAGGTTTAAATAACACACGACCAGGTGTTGCGTGAGGACTTTTACCTCTAGCAATTAATGCTGCTGCTCTATCACCTTGAAATACTGTTTTTTGTTCTTCTTCAAATATTTTATCAAAAACATTATATCCTAACTGTGCTGCTGCTGCCCTTCTTGCTTCTATTGGATTAACTCCTCTGTCTATTAATTCTTGGTATGTTTCTGTTTTTTCAGGATCAGTTGCTTGAAATAAAGCATTACCTAAATCTATTTTTTCTCCTCTTTCTACTGCTTCTTTCCAATATCTAAAAGGGTCTATTGCAGATTTTTTCCAGGCTTCAGATACAGATGCACCTTGTTGTACATTTTCTATTGTTCTAATAGGTCTAGCAATAACATCTTCATAAACAGCTCTAACACCTAACATTCCACCTTTAATTGCTAATTCACCAAAACCACCTGTTTCAGGATTTACATTTAGTTGATTAAATATTGCATTTTTTATACGACCATATGTTGCTGCTGTTGCTTTAGAAAACCATTCTGTTAAAGAATCAAAAAAACCATTTTCTGCATTATCTTTAACACCTTGCACCATAACACTTGCAGGTATATTAGTTGTTCCTTGTTGTACTGCACTTAATCTATCTGCTTGGTCTTGTGTTACTTGTACTCTACCTGTTCGTTCTCTTTTTTCTAACAGGTAATCTACATTTACATTGTCTGAAAATGATGACATTACAAATACTCTAGTAAACTATCATCCCCAGTTTGCACCCAAGTTTGATATATAAAATCTCGTATATTTTCTGCTTGGTAAATTTGTTCTTCAGGTTTTGGTGTTACTCCTGGACCAAAAGGTAAACCTGCTGTAACAGGTTCTGTTGATCTTTGTGTTTCTGCAAATATATCCATTTGTGGCATAGGTCTTGCAAAGCTAGGTTGTGCCTGTGGCATTGTAGTTTTTAGTAATGGTGCAGCTTGTTGTTGTTCTGTTAATGCTTTTTGTTCACCATAATCCATACCAGGTATTCTACGAACTGCTTGTGTTGTATCTTGTGTATTTCTTGCTGGTGGTGGTACATTTAATGCTCTTTTATCAGTACCTTTATTACTAGAACTCCTCGTTGCCATCTTGCTCCTCATCATCATCAAAAAACATAAAAGTAGAACTTATAATCATATATCCAAAAGGAAAAGCAAGTGGTGGCATTTGATCTCTAAACATTCTTGGTTGCAGT
>Ga0209232_1001583_pt1 | contig 12100 bp, 17 predicted proteins | sample ETNvirenome_2_60_FD_184066 | JGI IMG/M metagenome (GOLD analysis project Ga0209232, IMG submission 184066) | Marine viral communities from the Pacific Ocean - ETNP_2_60 (SPAdes) (version 2) | ecosystem: Environmental > Aquatic > Marine > Oceanic | place: Pacific Ocean | collected 2013-06-22
GCTTTATAATAGGGAGTGCTCGCCCAAACGTGTTCGGCACCCCAAGGCTTTTCACTAATCATCCTTATCCTCTTAACAGTTTCTTGCCGGGGGAACTCAATTTACTGGCCACCTTGTTGACATCGCCCACCACAATGTGGGTCTCTGACACGTTACCTTGATTTACCGTTACCGCAGTAAACGTGTGCTCCTGCGACAGATCTCCTGGGAGCTGACCCTCGTGCAACATCCTAGTATATTCTACAGCCTGACGAATATTAACCACAAATTCCTTATTAATCCACACCTCGCCTAGTTCAAAACGGGGGACCGATGTGCGTTCCATTCGGGGGTTTCTATCTGTCCTGTTGATAACTTCTACAAACCTAATCATCTTTCTTCTCCGACACTATACACATTGCGCGCGCGTACTGACCACACCTCACCATCACACAGAACGTTTATGTAGTCCTCCCAATCATGTGGGGACTCGGCCACCACGGCTATTTTAGGACTCTTTGTTTTCTGAAATCTAAGAGGGATATTTATTTGTGCGCCATCACTAGTGCAATCAAGTAGCTCGACTGCCTGGGGGATATGAACCAAATCCCCTATCACATATTCTGTTTTCATCTAGTCTGCCCCGAATGCCTCTGCCTCATAAGCTGTCGATTCAATAGATACAGCTGGCTTCTTCTGCTCGCGGCGATACTGCTCATAGCCCTCGATAATTTCGGTTATTTCCTGTAGTCGCGTGTCTACTTCGAGTAGCGCCTTGCGATAGTCCTCAATCATATCGAGAACCTTAGTGGTGTTTACAGGCTCATCGTCTGTCCCCTGTAGTTCTGTTTGAATAAGCTGAAACATATCAATGGCATGCTTCATGTCATCCTGCGAAAGTCCCAGGATCTTTGCAGTCTCCGGAAGGATCTGCTCTTCGTCAACTGTGTACGCTAACTTAACTCTCATCGTTTATCTCCTAAAATAGCGCTTTCCACGCGGTTTGTATAACAAGTCCCACCACAGAGCCGCCGACAATCCACATCACTCGGCTGTTGGTAGCCTTCCAATTCTCAATGTGTTGGATACGAATATCTAGTTCTTTGAGGCGGGCGTAAAGTCCGGAGTCCGGGTTGTAAACAGCCTCCTTGATCTTGCTGATGTTCTCGGCGAGTTCATCCTGCTTATCTAGAAGGGTTTGTACTTTGCTGGATAACTCCACCATCATAACGGTTAGTTTTTGCTGCTCGTCTTCGCTCATACCTACAGCCTCCCTACACCCCTAAGTAGACCTAGATTTCTATAATGGCGTGCGAAGTTGTTATTAATGTTCCGGCAGCAGATGCAGCATTCCGTAGGGCTGTGCATGTAACCTTTGCCGGGTCAATGACGCCCGTCTCCAACATATCTACCATCTCATCGGTGCGGAAGTTATAACCAATATTCCCTTCCTCTGCTTCGACGCGAGCAAGGACCAGATCCGGGGATAGTCCACAGTTTTCTGCCATCTGACGCAAGGGTGCCTTAACAGCTTCCCTAACTATCTCGATGCCAAAAACCTGATCTTCATTCTCCGCCCCAATGCTCCAATTAATATTGTTGGAGGCACGCACCAAAGCCACACCACCTCCAGGCACAATGCCCAGATCCTGGGCAGACTTAACAGCCTCAAGTGCATCTTCGATACGATGTTTCTTTTCAATCATTTCAACTTCAGTAGCTGCACCGACACGAATAACTGCTACACCAGAAGCCAACTTAGTAATACGTTCCTGAATCTTGTCACATTCGCGCATGTCTTCTGTCTCCGTCATCTCCGCCTTAAGCAGTTCGATGCGGCGATCAATTTCCTCAATGTCACCCTTACCACCAATCACTGTGGTGTTGCCCTTGGTGATATCAATAGAACGAGCCTGTCCAAAGTCTGCCAGCTTAATATCTCGTAAGGTAGTTTCAGAATCACGAGAGAAGAACTCAGCGCCGGTGGAGAGCGCTAGATCCAAAAGACCATTGCGGCGGCGTTCTCCATAGAATGGTGCTTTGACTGCAGCAATCTTCATGGATCCTCGCACTGTATTCATAATAAGAGCGGCTAGCGCCTGTCCTTCTATCTCCTCAGCGACAATAACCAGGGGTCGTCCGTCACGAGATACGATCTCCAGGGCGGGCAAGATTTGGTCCACGGTGTCAATTTTATTATCAGTGATAAGCATCAGAGGACTCTCGTAGTGAACGGCTCCTCGGCGCTCGTCTGTCACAAATGCACTCGCAGCATAGCCAGCTTCCAGACGGAAGCCTTCGATAACGTCCAAAGTGGTGCTGACTGTCTTAGATTCCTCTATAGTAATAGAGCCATCCTTACCAGCCTGATCCACCGCAGTGGCGACTAGCTTGCCGATAGTTGTATCGTTGTTAGCAGAAATAGTGGCAATGCTCTCAACATCATGGAGAGTCTCGATGTGAGTTGCAGTATCTTCCAGGCGCTGAGTGAGCTTCTCTACGGCAACATCGATGCCTCGCTTAAGCTCCGTAGGGGAAGCCCCAGCGGTAATGTATCGCTGCGCTTTTACAAGAATCTCTCTTGCGAGCACAGTGGCTGTGGTTGTACCGTCACCTGCGACGTTGTTGGTCTGGGCGGTTGCTTGCTTAAGGATCTGCGCGGCGGCATTCTCAAACTCATCGTCCAGAAACACAAACTGGGACACTGTTACACCATCCTTGGTGATAATAGGGTCCTTTCCTTTTTGATGAAGGATAACATTTCGACCCTTAGGTCCGAGTGTGGTGGCCACGTTATCAGCCAACTTGTTCACACCATCTAATACTTTCTGATTCAGACCTCCGCGGTCCTCAAACTTGCACTCGGGCACAAGTCACCTCTCTTTCTTATTGTTTTATTATAACACAGAAGTTTGTAATGTCAAACTATTTTTCGCTTTTTAGTTCGGTGGTCTTTTCTTCGATGTCCTGGGCGCTCTCGATAGCCGTCATTGCTTTGCTGTTGTCGGCTAAGCCGCCGGCAAAGAAGCCATTAAGGTTGTCAGACAAGCTCTTGAGTGATGTAAAAACACTAAAGATCTCCTGATTAAGTATGTCTGACACCTGGGTAAGCATTGCCTCCACGTAAGCGCCTCCGATTCGAAGCTCGCCTAGATATTCAGCGTTAACGGGATAGTCGGGATTGGTTGCTTGTTTATCGTTAAGGTCCCACTGTGTGATACCCCCGGCTCCACCGACAACCATACCATAAGTATTCTTAAGAGCTTCGATCTTACCGGCTTCGTCGAGACCATTATAGTAATCCCTAATAGCGTCATGGTTGGCGCTAATCTGAGCATTGTACTCTTCTTCTGCTTTCTTTCCGAACTTGACCGAGGTCCAATCCACATTCTTAAGAGCATCGGCGCGTGCCTTGGCTACTTCAGATGACCCAAAACTTTCCACCATCGCGTCATGCTTGCTTTTGATAGATTTGGCAAGATCTTTAATAAATGCCACGACGCGTTGTCGGGCTGCATTACTTCGGAGACCCTGCCAGGCAGAAGCCTCTCCGTACTTAGGCATAAAAACCTCATCGAAGATAAATTGCTGTAGTTTACTGACAGACCCCATCTTCGTGTACGCCAATCCATTCCAGTTCTTGGCAAACAACTCTTTATGTCCCCCGTTGGCATATTGCATTACTTTGAAAATACCATCCGGACCGTTTACAAAGTTGTCAATAGAGAAATTTGGATCGATCTCTGCCATTACAGGAGAGACTGTAACCTCATCAATATTATCGCCTACTGCATTGATGAGGGCTCTTTCCAGCTCCTCATTAGGCGGAACCCTATCAGCGCTAGGGATCTTGTCTGCTATCGCCTCGCCGCCGGCGATCATGGATGCGGGCATCTTTACGATGTCAGGGTGCATTGACGCTAACATCATATCAACAATATTATCGAGAGTAATGTCGAACTGGTAGAGTTTGATTTCGCCCTTTTGATCTAGACCTTCACCACTCAGTATCTTAATGCCCGAGATGTATCGCATCGCGCGACCCTTGGGGTGGCTGAATTTAGGATCGATAAGGTCTCCTACCAAATCCCTCCAAGAGCCGCCAACGTGGAGCTTAGTATAAAGTTTAAGAGAGATGGGCACACCGTCTCCGGTGATAAAGTCTGCAATCGTACCCGTGTTCGCCGGGACCTGTTGTCCGTCTAGTAATACCGCAAGAAAGGATTCAAAACTAAACCCAGCAGAGGCAGCATTAAAGTTTGTCACCACCTTGGTCAATGTCTTGTAGAAAACCAGATATGAAATGAGCTGAGATATGGCTTCGGCATTATTTGATGCCTGTTCTGTTACCATCTTGGGTCCAGCGGGACCATAAAACTCCTCAAGAGATTTGATCTGCTCCTCAAAAGAAGCGCCAGGGGAACCAATATTGTCCAGATACTGCTGCAGCAGGGCGCGTTGCTCGGAGGGAATATCTACCCCCTCCTCTGTGGTGCTTACATCGGACCACCCAATCTCGGAGACTGGGATGTCCGGGATCATAGACCAGTCAAAGCGCGCCTTTGGTGGCATCTTAGCATCTTGCTCTGTCAGCAGGAGCTTCAAAACTTCAGCAACAATATTCTCTGTTTCGTCTTTCTTAGAGTAAAAACTCTCGACCAGGGCATCAATATTCATTTTCTATCCTCGGGAACTAATACTAATTAGATGATTTTATCGACAATACCCATTTCTAATGCATCCTCAGCAGAGAAAAACTCATCGGTATTGCGGGAGAGGATGTTGTGAATCTCTCCAACAGAAAGGTCGGAGTTGTCAGCAATGGCGCGAACCATCATGTCCTCCACAGTCTTCATCTCCTGAAAGCTCGTACGAATATCAGCCTGTGTGCCCGCTGTGCTAGTGGAGCAGTGGTGCATCATAAGTCTTGCATTGTGTGCCATGTAGCGCTTTCCCTTAGTGCCGTTAGCCAAGAGGGGAACTGCTGCAGAATAGATCTTTCCAAATCCAAACGTCGCAATGTCGCGGTTCGGCTTTACGATATTCATGATATCATATACACTAAACATATCATTGACTGACCCACCTCCGGAGGAGATATAAAACTCAATATCTGAGTCATCATCCAGGTCTTCCCTATCAGCCAGGATCCTGCCTCCATTGTACTGCAGGAGGACCATCGCCAGGTTTTGGGCGGCAGATTCAGACAGGTCCCCTCCGAGACCCATCAGTGGGGGTTCCTCGTCTCCCACCGCCGCCATCACAGCTGCGACTTCTTCCGGGGTTAACTCTTGCTGCTCTTCTTCATTTCCAAAAATCATTTTGCTCTCTCTTCTCGAAACGTCTCATTCATAAAGCTAATCGCTTGGTTCCAGCTTTTGAATGGCAACATGCCCCGAAAGTGTCGGGGGGATCGACTTACTAAAGATAGTATAACTGTGTCCTTCCAGTTTGTCAAGAACTTGTCGTCAGTTTCTTCAAAGACTTTAATCTGTTCCGGGGTGAGCTGTGCCTCCTCCATCGCTGATCTCTTGAGTTGGCGCAGGAAGTAAATGTCTTCCGTCATCTTGGCCAACATCCAAATCAAGTGAATGACTGTCTCTTGCACCATGCGATGCAAATGAACAACTTCAAAAAAACGACTCAGAAAGACACTGATAAACACACCACAACAGAATCCTAGAGCCACAAAGATAGTAAGCTCTTCCATGGTTACTTCATACATAATTATTCCAAACTAAAAAGGCTGTGGGGGTTACCCACAGCCTTTAGTATATGTTAGGAGCGCTTGAAAATCAAGCGTTATTTTTACTTCTTAGTGAGTGCGCTCTTCAGAATGCGGGCAGCCACACGCTTTGTGATCTGCTCCACGAGTTCGTCAGTGGCAACACCTTCCTGAGTAGGAACGGGATCACCGGCTTTGCCAGCAGCGCGTCGGGCACCACGCATCTCCTTGCGTCGATCCTTCATGCTCTGCTTCTTGCCGGATTCCTTGCCGTCCTTGGCGCCGAGGTGCTCGTCCTCACGGTCGTCAGCACCCTGCTTCTTTTCCTCTTCCATGTAGTCGCGCTTCGAGCGCATCTCGTCGCCCTTGTTGCCACCGTACTTCTGACGCTCATCGAGTTCATCGTCCTCGTGGGCGCCCTCGTCCATATAGTCACGGTCGCTTCGGCGCTCGTCGCCCTTGTTACCGCCGTACTTCTGGCGCTCTTCAAGATCAACATCGAGGTCAACGTCTTCTACATCGTCTGCAGCGTCCAACTCAACATCAGCCTCGACCTCGTCCTCGACGCTAGCCTCAACTGGCTGACCTGTGACGTCCTCAAGTGCACTCTCAAGTGCGCTCAGGAGGTCGCCGACCGAGATCATCTGGTCGCCACCATCAGCCATGGCATCAAGCTCGTCTGCCTCTTCATCGGCAACCTCGTCTTCGTGACCAAGCTCATCTTCAGTGGCGTGAAGCTCAGCTTCCTCGTGCTCACCTTCGTCAAGGTTATCCACGGCTCGACCGCCGCCGCGGTGAGGTGCTGGGGACTTGTTGAGTTCGTTAGCGCCTCGACCGTGACCCTCATCGAGGTCGTCGTCCTTAGCGTGGCGCATCTCTCTCATATCTTCGTCTTCGTCACGGTATGCTGGCATGCCGCGCTCCTCAAGATCCTGAGCTGTTCTCTCGGTCAGACCCTCTACAAAACCCGGGGTCAGGGGGGTAAGCTTTGCAAGCTTCATGAACTGGCGAACCTGGGATTCGCTCAAAAGTGTTTTTTTCGAATTCGACATTTTCGTTTAATCTCCTAACATTATCGCGAAATATGCTATCTTTAAATAGTATTTTCCCTCTTCAATGTCTTTTTTAATTTTAACAAGGCGGCATCGACCAGTTGCTTGGCGCGAACGGTGCTGACCTGATGGCGCTTTCCTATCTCTTCTAGAGTCATGGGACCATGTTTCTGGATGGCGATTGAGGTACAATTATAGTCCTCGGGGTACTCTATGTGTAAGCGACACTCCCTATTCTCACATAGTGTACTTTTTAAATAACATTCTGCTGCACAATCTTTCATCATAATATCCTTTATAAGTCTGGTAAATCCTCTTCTAGTATATCGAAGATGTTTTCAATCTCTTCTTCTGTAAGAGCTAAGTCTCTCATGAGCTGGTCGCCCTTTTGTCTTAATTTTCGTGACTTGTTCACTTTTCGTTTAGCTTGAACTTTCTTATTAATTTTATATTCATCTAAAAATTCCATGAACAACTTGTCTTGACTTAAGTACGATTCCACACACATCCTAAAAAACTCTGATTGCGTCTTGATGTCATCATAGTACAATCGAATCTTCAAGTCCTCGTGCAACTTTGAATGAAGCCCAAAGGACAAGATAGAGTGAGTTTTAGGAATTGGTTTCATCGGCTTAAGATGTGAGTGGCGCTCTCTACTTGCCCGCTGCTTGTCTGGCGCACAAAGTGTGCTTTTGCTTGTAGTTCGGAAATGCTGCGCGCGCCTGAATAGGACAATCCGCTCCGGATTCCTCGCTCAAGCTCTGCCAGCACATCCGCGACCGGTCCCTTGCATGCCACCGTGGTGGCGATACCCTCTAGGGATGCCGTCTTACCTCGCCATTCTACCTGGGCATCCTTACTTGCCATACCTCGGTAAGCCTTAAACTTACCATCGCGAGTGTTTAGGATATCTCCAGGAGTTTCATCAGTACCGGATAACAAAGACCCAAGCATAACAAAGTCAGCGCCAGCTGCAAGAGCCTTAACAATATCACCCGAGTTTCGGATTCCGCCGTCAGCAATGATGGGGACGTCCCGGTCTGACTGCGCACAATCAAATATTGTTTGAAGTCCTGGCATGCCGTGGCCAGTCTGAACCCTAGTTGAACAAATAGAACCGCCGCCAATATTGCAACGCACACTATCGGCTCCCCAATCGACCAAATCATTATAACCCTCCAAGGTGGCAACATTGCCAGCCATTATGTGAACGTCGTCTCTAAAAGCCTTGCGTAATTCACTAAGAGCCGTCTTCATTAGTACATGATGCCCATGGGCTACGTCCACACACAGAATGCGCACACCGGCTGCATACAAGGCTGTCGCTCTATCTAAATAGTCTCCCGAAGTACCTATCGCGGCGGCGACAGTGGCGCCCTGTAGGCTTGCCTTGTCGCTTTGCAGCCTCTGTTCGTGGATAGAGTTGTATCTGTGAATGATCGCCAGACCTCCATTTGCTGACATAGCCGCAGCCATTTCAGACTCACTAACTGTATCCATTGGACTGGCAACAATTGGAAGCCGCAGCTCCACATCGCCTAAGCGGGAAGTAAGGGATACTTCTTTTCGTGATTTGATGTCAGAGTACTGAGGTACTAACAGAACATCATTATAAGTTAATGTTTCTCTCACTGTTCTTTCTCTAATCTTTCTAATACTAAATCCCAGCAACGTGGGCAGGTAAGGCGCACCCGGTCTTCGTTAACCATGACTTGCCATGTCTTAACTGTTTCAGCATTTCGCTCGAACTCAGTCCCACAAACAGCACATTCCATGGAGTGATCAAGAAAGGCAGCTGCGCGCTTTTGCAGTTCAGCTTGCGCTTCTCGGCGCTCTTGCTTGCGTTGTCCTGGTTTGATTCTACGTAGCTTTTTCATTTATCTTTAAAAACTCTCTATATTCTTTACTAAGTTTATCATAGTATCCTGTTTGGCGCAAGGACTTATGAGCCTTATTTAACACTTTTTTATCTGCAATATTAATCAGAAAATAGGGCGCCTTTGATCTCGGGTTAAATCCATTGATAGATACCCTATCCTTTGGATTAAAGCATATTGATTTATAGTCGCGTAATCCATGAAACCTCAACAACTTGTTTACGAATATCTGAAACGCTTTTGTCTCATCCTTTGTCAGCTCTTCTTCAAGTGCAAACAGGGCAGACTCATAATCAGACTCAGCAAATTCCATCATCAACTGTTCTAGGTTCTTGTCTCCTATCACGCCAATCATTAGCTTATTAGCATCTAGCTCAGGTCCAGCAAAAGGACACACAGCCATGTTATTAAACTCTGGTCTCTTTTGATTGAGAACATTATTGATGTAATCAGCTATTTTTTGTTTGTACGAACTTGACATGACGCTTTAGGTACCACTCCGCTTTCTTTAAATCTTCAATATTATCTTCTGATTTCTTGCCGGCTCTTGAAATGTATTTGACGACATTACCAAGATGAAAGTTTAAATCCCACGCTTCAATAACTTTAATTGCTTCATAAGTGTTGTCCTCGCCGCCATAATGTCCTGGGTGATTTACTTTTTCAGTCACTCTTCATCCCCTAAATAATCCCGTCAATAACACCGAGTTCAAGGGCTTCCTTCGCTGTCATATACCAGTCAACCTTGTTCTTGAGGACTTCCTTAAGTTTCTTCTTTGGAATCTCAGTGCGAGCGAGGGTGATCTTTTCAATCATCTTTTGGAGTCTCTTTGTTTCTTCAAGGCTTTCCTCCATGTCCTGCACCTTACCACGGAACCCCGTAGAGACCTGATGGTAGAGTGGGGTGGAGAGCTTATAGCCAAACCGCTTGTGTCCGGAAATAAGAATCATAAATCCGCAAGACATGGCACACCCCGTGACAATCGTATGAACCGGAGTTTTACTCTTCTCCATGACACCCAGAAGCCCCATGCACTGATAGACAGCGCCACCATAGGAATCAATATAGATCTCGATAGGCTTGGGCACATAGTCAATATCATTAATGGCATAAAGTTTCTTGAGGTAAGCATCACTCTTATTGATTTCAATAATCGACTTAGTGAGTTTGTTCATGGACTCCTGGCTTACCTGTTCAGGAAGATACAAGGTCCTTGCTCGTGGCTTAGGTAGCGTGCTGCTCATTTGCCCGTGCTCCCCAGGGCACCATCACCTCTGTTCGAAATGGTAATGGGGTGCCATTCGTAAATGTCTGGTGTTGCCGAAGCAACGAATCGGGCGTGAACCACCGGGACGATGACCGCCTGGGCAACCTTATCGCCGGGCTCAATAACACGAGCAATCTTCCCGATGTTATGGAGATTAACAAACACCTCTCCATCATAGCCACTATCCACCACACAGGCACCCACCAAGAGTTGATTCTTGGCAGCCATGCTGGAGCGGTTCTTAACCTCCATCATGTATCCATGTGGAATGGCAAACCGACAGCCGGTAGGGACCAGAACACTTTCGCCTGGTTCAATACGCATTCCTCGAACGGATGCGTCCTCCGGACTCCATCTGAGGTCCAGCCCTGCATCACTGGGGTTAGAGCGTGTTGGGGGAAATACATTCCCGTGAATCATATGGTACTGCAAAATCACTTTATTCTCCTATGCTAGCAATCTTAAGTTTCGCCGAATTGATCGGGTGGAAAAGCCCCATGTTGGATCATACTCCAGTCGAGCCATGTAGGGTCGATTAACAAAGATCTTATCCTTGCCTTCAATAATACCCCAACATCTGAACTTTGTCAACACCGAGTTTGAATCAATTACTGAAACAATCCAATAGGGCTTTCCGTTCTTTGTTTTCTTTTTGATAATCTCGCGTGGAATAAACCACACCAATCCCAACTCGGGATCATAATCCGAAATCGCGGGAACAAAATAGTTCTCCAGCTTCGTGCGCACCGAATCGGTCATCACCAGGTGCATTGGGAAAATTCCGGTCAATGTGGTGAGATTATCAATCTCCTCTTCGACCGAAAATTCGCCTTCGTCTCGATACTCCTCGATGTTCTCCAGGAACTTCTTCTTGCTGTAGACTCGATCCACCGCAACTGCGGACCAGAAGTGCTTGCGACCGGAGAATCGTTCATCGATAAGACTATTCATAGCCCCCGAACGTACCAGCACATCAAGTGCTTTTTTGTTTAATTTCGAATAAACTATATTTTCATTGAATAAAAAGTCCTCGACATCCGTAAAGGGGCGATTGTCCACAATCTGCTGGATCGCTGCATCGCCCAGCCCCTTGAGTCCGCTCAAAGGCTGATATAGTCTCTTGGGGTCGTCGGGGTCGATCTCCCATACAAAGGACGAAGTGTTCACATCGGCTTCCACAATCTCAAAGCCATTCTGCTTCGCGATATTAATTGCCTTCTCCTTGCGCTTCTCGGGCTCCTTGTCGAGAAACGATGCCATCCACTCAACCGGGTAGTAATTGTAGAGCCATGCGCACTGGAACGAGATTGCCGAGTACGAGATAGCATGCGACTTGTTGAAGCCGTAGCCCGAGAAGTACTCGAAACGCTCCCACATATCCTGGGCTTCATACTGGCGAATCCCCTTGTCCACACAACCCGTGATGAACTTGTCCTTGAGTTGGTTCTTGAGGCGAGCGCCCTTGCCTGTTCCCTTCTTGGTCAATACCTTTCGGAGCATGTTGCCCTCGTCTAGACTCAAGTTCTTTCCGAGCTTGTGAGCGAGCAATGCGATCTGCTCCTGGAAGATAAGGAACCCGTATGTTTCCTGTGTTACCTCCTTAACGTGCTCGTTGATATAGTCAATCTCGTGTGGCATGCCCTTAGCTTGAATGTACTGCTCGTGCACGTTGGCTGAAAGTGGACCTGGTCGATAGATCGAAGTGATGGCGGAGATGTCAACTAGGCTCTTCGGCTTCGCGTTTGCGCAGAATTCCTGTGCCCGCCCTTCGGTAAACTGAAAAATTCCGGCGAAATTACTCTTGTGGAAAATATTCCTATACACTCGTTGATCGTCAAAATCTATCTTATCCGGATGGAGGTGCTCATCGTAAAATGCCTTGACCTCCTCAAACGTAGGCTCTGGAATGTCATGGTGTCGCTTTAGGATATGTCTAATTGCACCCTCGATCATTCGAAGTGTTGAGAGCCCCAACAGATCAAACTTAATGAATCCAAGCGGCTCCAAGTGTCGAACGTTCTGTCCCTCCGACCACGGCGACTGTCTCACGCCACCCGAACTAATGATCGGCATGTGCTCATTCAAGTCGTCGGCGATCAAGACACCCCCCGCGTGACGGGAACAGGAACGAACCTGACCGACAAGCGCCTCAACGTGTGTCTTGATGTGCGGATACTTTACTAGGAAGCCGCGAAGAGA
>Ga0209232_1001584_pt1 | contig 12100 bp, 7 predicted proteins | sample ETNvirenome_2_60_FD_184066 | JGI IMG/M metagenome (GOLD analysis project Ga0209232, IMG submission 184066) | Marine viral communities from the Pacific Ocean - ETNP_2_60 (SPAdes) (version 2) | ecosystem: Environmental > Aquatic > Marine > Oceanic | place: Pacific Ocean | collected 2013-06-22
ATGAGGCATCTAACGATGCAGCGCTTGGAGCAGAAGTTGCTCGTGCGAAGGCATCTGAAGCAGCAATTGCAGCAGATCTTGCAGCATATGAGGCATCTAACGATGCAGCACTTGCAGCAGAAGTTTCACGTGCGCAAACAGCCGAAGCAGCAGTTGCATCCGACCTCGCAGCATATGAGGCATCTAACGATGCAGCGCTTGCAGCAGAAGTCTCTGCACGCAGCACAGGCGATCTTGCATCCTCACGTGCAGCACAGATGCTTCACTTCGGAAGTGACTACACACAAGTTGGTGCTGGCCCAGTCGAAATCGCCCTGGCAGGTGCTTTCCCAGGCGCTAAAACCATCATGGCAGGTTCCGAAATGGTTATCCTCAACGGTCTTGTTGCAGAAAGAGATATTGACTACACAGTCAATTTCAACGGCGCAGGCGAAGTTCAAGGAATTACCCTTGAGAATGCTTCGAACCCAGGCGTCGCATCGGTCGCTGAAGGTCTCCATCGCGTTGTAGTTAGAGGTCTTGCTGACTAATATTAGCTTCGGCTAATATTGCTCACTGGTTTCTTTTGAAACCTGGGAGGGTCGGTCTTCGGACCGGCCCTCTTTTTTTATGATTATAATATTTATCATTGAATTTACAGGAGTATAAAAGTTGAAAACAGTAGCAATATCTATGACAACAGAGAATATAAAAGACATGTGGTCCAATGGTATGGGTCAAAATGTTTTAATGCTCAAGGATCTCGTTAAAAAAATGGGGTACAACGTCTTTCTTGTAACTGAAAGAGACTTTAAAAAAAGTGAGATACACAAAAGCATAGGTAAAGTTCTGTCGTATACTCAGATGATGAAGATGAAAAACTTCCCAGAATTAGTGCTTGAGACAGGGTTTAGGTTTCCAAATAAATGCATCGCAGACATGAGATCAAGAAATGCCAAAATAGTCAGCATTCATTACGGCAACACGTACTACACAGATCTCGAAGGCTGCATATTTTCAGAAGGCGCACCTAATGTTCACACTGAAGAAAAAAGAGATCAATGTTGGATTTCACCTCACTATGATTTTGCTAAAGGGTATATGAAAGCGATCAAGCGCGGTGCTGATATAAAAATCATTCCTTATATCTGGTCTCCGTCTTTCGTTGAAAGCGAAATGAAAAAAATCGGAATTAAAAAACAAGATGTAGACTATAAGCCAGGAAGACTGGTTAACGTAGGGGTATTTGAACCAAACATCAGTAATACCAAAACTTCTTTAATTCCAATGTCAGTATGTGAGTTATCTTATCGAAAAGATAAGACTTTGATGAACAAGGCATACATTTTTAATTGTGAGGACTTAAAAAAGAATAACAGTTTTGTCTCAGTCGCATCTTCTATGGAGATGGCTCGTGATAAAAAAATGACATTTGAAAACAGGTTAAAAATAATTGATGCCTTAAGAAATCATGTTTCTGTAGTGCTTTCTCATCAAAACTTAAATGCTTTAAATTATGTTTACTTAGAAGCTCTATACTTTGGATACCCACTGGTTCACAACTCTGAGTATTTTAAAGAATTTGGATACTATTATCCAGGTTTTGATGCTGAGAAAGGTGCTGAGTGTCTTGAAGATGCAATTGCCAATCACGATAAAAATCTTAATGAATATAATTTAAAATCAAAAGAAATTATCTGGAAGTATTCTCCTGAGAACCCAGAGGTCCTGGCTAAGTATGCAGAGCTGTTCGGCGAAATTTTAGGAGAGAAACCCATTGTAAGAACAGATACCCCCAAGAGATCAAAAAAATACTCTGTGATAATGATGTCGTATTTAAGTGATTACCCATCAGGTGCAAAGTTTAGAGAGCAAAAATTTATTCGCGCAGTAAACTCCTTCATTAATCAAACGTATGAAAACAAAGAGCTTGTAATCGTTTCAGACGGTTGTGAGAAAACAAACACTTTATACGACATTCTCTACAAGGAAAACACACAAATAAAACTAATTAAGCAGCCAAAAAATAATGACAGTAAGTACCCAGGAGTTTTAAGACAGATCGGTATTGATCATTCATCGGGTGATCGAATCATGTATTTAGACTCGGACGACTATTACCATCCAGAAAGAATTTCAAAAATTGATGAGCAGTTTGATGATGAGCTTGATTGGGTGTGCGGCGCTTCTTCATACCCAACACAGCGAAAAGATGATGACAAAAAACTGGACTACCAGTTTATTAATGAAGTAAACATTAATTTGAGATATAATATTTTCGACTACATCTGGTGTAAAGGCACTGGAAATTTACAGAATAGATCTGTGGGAACACACTCTTTGACACATAACAAAGATATTGCAGGATGCAGCTGGGGAAATTTTAAAGACGGCAAGCCAGAAGATCATAGCTTTATCGATGATCTACTCGAGGCAAATTTAAAATACAAAGAAATTGATAATTCTACTTATTATATTTGCCATTTGACTGGGACGTATCCTGACACAGGTTTACGAGAAACTCTATTCGATATCTAGGAAATGAAATGATCTATCTTAAAGACGCAGAAGCTGCAAACAAGACAATATTCAAGAGAAAAAAAATAGATATTGATCCTTCTACACGATTAACTACGTCACAAGGGCTAGATTCTTTAGTATTTTATTGGGAGAGCATAGGGGGTAGTGACGAAAACAGTAATTTGATTATCGGAAAATATTGTTCAATAGCCCTGGAAGTAAAATTTTTTTTAGGCGGTAACCACCGCATGGATAGGGTTTCTACTTGGATTCATCCTAGTGTTGAAGATGACAACCTTCGATCCAGCGGTAATATTACTATAGGCAACGATGTCTGGATAGGTTACAATGCCACAATAATGTCAGGCGTAACAATCGGAGACGGTGCAGTAATTGCTGCTAATTCCACAGTTGTAAAGGATGTGCCTCCCTATTCAATTACTGGTGGGAATCCTGCTAAGCACATCAAGTATAGATTTTCTAAAGAAGATATTGATTTTCTTTTAAAGGAAAAGTGGTGGAATTGGTCGCCTGAAAAGATTCAAAAAAACAAAGACCTATTATTTAAAAGCAAATTTTCAAAAAAACAAATCGATAAGATTAAATGAGTTATTGATCAATTATTTTTATGTACAGTGTCTAGCACAAACAGAACGTCTTGAGTATGCGGCCCAAAATTAACTTTTTTGTACCCGATTTCAAAAAGCTTGTTATATACTTTTTCGCACTCGCTCCAGTTAGGGTGATTAACTCCCCAACCAACTTCAACAAAAAGCACAGGCTTGAATTTTTGAATTAGATTTAATCCTCCGCTTATTACTTTGTGCTCAAAGCCTTCGACATCAATTTTAATAAAATCAACATTGTCTATTTTGTAATCGTCAAGTCTTTTGATTACACACTCTTCTTTGATCATTTTGTCCAAGAAAGAATTGTCTTTTTGATAAGGATCAGCTTCTAAGAAAGTATTCCATCCTAAGTTCTCTGTAGGGGACTTGTACAATATTTTAGTTTCCGCAGCATCCCCAAGCCCAAAATTATTAATGTATATGTCTTTATAGTTTTGCAGTGCTTCTGCAGAGTATTCACAGTATTCTTTGCTAGGTTCAAATAAATGTATTGAGTTATACTTTACTTTTTCAGCAATTGATTGAGAAAAAAATCCTACATTAGAACCAGCATCAATAATATCTGATTCTTCTAGAAGCGATTTGAGTGCATCTACCATCTTTTCACAATTTTTTTTATGATATTCAAATTTTTTAACTTTTTCTTCAATGTTTCTTCGCATTTATTTCTCCTTACGCGATACTAATTATCATGAACGCTAAGCCAGCATTTATCAAAAACAAATTAAATTTATGATAATGATCGTTAAGCATATTTATTCCTGAGTACCCGCGCGGTAAAATGTGATACAGTATGTCCGGAATATTAAATAAAAAGCAGCGATTTGTCGACACAGTCATAACCGATGAAGGTCGGAGGCAGTTAGCTAGTGGGGACTTCAAGATAGAGTTCGCAACCTTCTCGGACGGTGAGGCATTCTACCGCTCTGATCTAGCCTCAGGAACATTTGATATGCAGCAACTGCTGATGCTGGAAGCACCAGCATCACATCCAACTGATATAATCACAATGGAAGCTGATCCTTTTGGAAACGTCAGTGCGTATGATTTACCTTCTATCACAACAGGTAGTTTGTTAAATGGAAGGTACGTAGATTACTCTGGTGAAAACCTCGAGTCTAGGACAATACTTTCTGGGTCTAATTTCGATAGCCTGATATCTGACATCATTTCTGAAGGATTTCAAAACTTTAATAGGTTGCAGACAATAGGAACAATAGATCCTGCTCTTGAAGATCTTGAACTTACTATCGATAGAGATCGAATTGAATTTGAAATAAATGACGGGAATGTTGATCGAATTGTCTCTACTCAAAACCCAATTAGAGTTGAGCAAGCTGAAAATCACTATCAAGACCGCCGCCTCTCGCACTTGGCAAACTTTCAATATTTACCCCCTAGGAACAGGCCGACGCCGGGAGATCCGCAAGGTTCTTTGATGTTCCAGTATCCCAATAATCAACAAGCACCAATTACAACTTTTGAAGAACTGACAAGAGAGTTAAGGTACTTGCCCGTTGAAGATATCAACTTTATCAATACGTCAAGAGCAAACAATATTGTCATGCAAATACTTGATGTTAATGACAATTTCTTATCTCGACTTTCTGTTGTTGATTTTGGTGAGTTTGTGACCGATGATCCTGATAGACCAGTCAAGAGAGTTTATTTTATAGGAAAAAATTATCCTGCCGACCAAAATGGTTCGCAAACTTTTATTAATTTGTTTACAATGGTGGTTGAGTAATGACTTTTGTAGTAGGAAAAAGCGTAATATATGATATTGACCAGGCTATTCCAACTAAGTCTGAGCTTTACAGTTTTGATAACATATCTGTTTCAAATATTATTAACGTAAGACATGACCCTGCAGAAGGTGAAGTCGTAGATTATCAAATTAAGTTTGGTGTAAACACAACGCAATTCAGGATTACACAGCCTAATCCCGATCATGCTAGAATTAATAGTTTTTCTGTAAAGATTTACGTTAATAATATTCGTATTGCGAGAGAAGAGATCAATGCCAGCCAGGTAATCGACCAAAATGGCATTCTTCAAGAAATGATGGTTTATTTTTCAATAAGGAAGAAAGAGCTTGACGCCGGGCCTGATAATGTCACTCTGATTGTCTCTGCAGTTTCAAGCAAAGGGGCTAATATTGCAGGCTTAAGCGCACAAAGAAATATTGATTATGTTGGCGATAAAAAAAGATATTTTATCCCAAATAGTGACGTGAATATTTCTGTTTCTCCCTCCTCTTTAAACTCATTTCTCGTAACTGTTTTAAGCCCACCTAAAACAAATATTCAAGGAGTTAGCATAACTCGAAAACTTGCCAACAGTAACGAACCAAGAAGGCTTGTCCGAGAGATAAACTTTAATACTCAGCTCGGTTCAAACATAGGCGAGGAAGTTGAGTACCAGTTTATTGATAACGGATCAGGGTTAGAAAGTAATAAAAATCAAGAACCAGGTGTACTCGATGCGTTTCTCAGTTATGAATATCGCGTCACTCCCTTTGGGTTTGAGGGCGCCCCGTCAAATAGATTTTTTGATACAATCACAGATCCGATACAGCATACTTCTGTTCTTTTAGGTCAAGATGTCGAAATACTTAGTTCAACAAAAGATTCTTCAAAGTTTGGTCTAACTGACCAAAATATAATTGGCATCGGCATGCCAACTGAGATCAAAGATAAGGTCGATATTGTTTCTCAAGTTTCTGATTTTGGAATTCTTATCCAGGTTCATGACATTCCTGAAGATCACTATATTAACATAGTAAGAAGGAATATAACAACAGGCGAGACAGAATTTTCAAGACTTGATGATCCTAGGGCGAATGGAATATTTGGAGGTAAAGAAAAATCTTTAACATCTTACTTAGACAAGACAGCACTTGCAGAAACAACCTATGAATACGCTTGTGAGATCGTTTCGCTTTCAGGAGCTAGCAATTTATCATTTGATACGACAATTACAACACACCTTGAATTAAAAAGCCTTGCTGTTCCAGGGCTTATAACTACTGCAAATTTGATTTCAAGCAGTACCACAAGTGTTAATATTGTTATAGAGACCCAAATACCCGAAGGTCAAATAGACTCAGTTGTCAGAGACTTGCAGGATAGAGGAGTTAAAAATAATTTTGACAATGATGTTGATAAAAATCGAAGCTCTCTTCAAAATTCAATCGCATACAAAGTAGTACGACTAAATCTCACGACAGGAGAGGAAAATATCTTCTTGTCTTCAGATAGTAATTTTTCCGGTTTTGAAAATACCGACGCAGGAGAAAAAGTTTCAACTTTAAAGCTTACAAGTTTTAAAGACACCTCAATTGAAGAAAAAAATTCTTACAGGTATATTGTTATAACTCTAATGAGAGATATTGAGCAGCTTCTTGAAACTACGATTCCAGTTGTCGATAATAACAGCTCTTATATTTCATTTCCTGCTAAAACTCTCCATCCACTTTCGCTAAGAAGGGGCACACTACCCCCTACAAAAGCTAATAAGTTTTTTGAGCTAGGCTTAGTAAAAAATGAAAACACAAATCCGAAAAGACTTTTAGATTTCTTTACTGCGCTTTCTGAGTTTGAGCTCGGAGAAGTTTCTGCCAGAGCTTTTATACCTGCAGAAACTGATGTGATTACGATAGATCAAAGCAACAAACAGCTTTTTGTAGATCCAAAGCTTCTAAAGACTAGTGCACCATCAACAGTGTTTAACTGGGCGCTAAAAGGGACAGAAAACGTCAGCTCGTTTAATCTTGAGATAGTAGATGAATTTTACAATCTCGATGGTAGGAAAATCGCTGAAAGAGTCAGCAAACAGCAACCTTACCCAAATGATTCCCGATTAAATTTTCAGTCTGAAGACATTATTGAAACATTTACAACGAAAGATATTGAAGATAGTAGAATAGTTACGTTTAACTCTACAGTACTAGACGCGATCAATGACTCTGTAAAGGTTTTGAGATTTTACAGAATCACACCCGTGCTTTTTGATAAAACTGAACTCCAAGGTCAAGTTTCGCAGCCTATAAACGTTTCTCGAGAGGTTCTTATATGAAGCAGTTTAAGTTTGGAAATCCACCCGTATACGTAAATCGAAAACCTATTAGGCGGCCGCAGCAAGGCCAAAATCCTGCTGAAAAAGTGGCGCCAGTTTCTAAAAACCAAATCCAGTCAAAAATTGCGCCAGCAATTAGGAGCAATCAGGGGCCGGCCGTCGCAAATCAAAAAAGCAAAAACAACAACCTTGTAAAAAGCCAAAAGCTTTCCAATCCTAAGTTTTCACCACAGCAAAATATCTTGAAAAACAGCTTAAGTGTTGTCAATCCTTCATCTGTAATCCCTAGCGAAAACAAGCCACAGAATTCAAAGACACCTTTTGAAAATATAAGATTGAATCTAGGCGTTGTGGATCCACCGGTTCCTCCCATAACATCAAAAATTATCAAATCAAATGTTTCAAGTAAATTAGTTACAAAAAATGGAACAAAAGAGCCACAGGGTTTTAAGACAAAGATGCAAAATAACCTTGATCAAGAAGTCAAATCAGAACAGACAAAAAATAACAAAAGATCAGCGGAAAGAGCGATCCAAAACAAGAAAAGCTTTAACGCAGTTGTTGAAGAAAGACCGAGAAGAGTAACAACACAAGTTAATGATGCATTATCATCTGTAAACGGCTTAGGTGGTTGGAGACTATAAATGGCACAAAGACCACCACGAGGAGGCCCAGGAGATGCAGATGCAGAATTGGCTGATGAAGTCATCGAAGAGCGCAACCGCCAACTGCAGGATGCTGAGGATCGAGGCTTAGTAAACGCTAGAGGCAATGCTCGACAAATCGACGGAAACCGCCATCCATCGCAAGATCGAGGTGTATCTATTAGAACTCCTGAAATAGTCACAGTTTTTGATTATTTGCCCTTGTACAATAATTCTAACACACCTGTTATTTCAAGAGGGGGAAAACTTTTTGATATTCAAGTTAACGCTCGAAGAATTCGGCAACAACAACTTTACGCACTTTTAGAAGAGTTGTCTAAGGATCCTAATAGTCCTGCAGCTGACTTAGTTGAACGCTTAAAATCGGAGATGATTGAAGGGATGAAAGGTGTCCAAAGTGACTTCCTCACATATCGATCAATTCACGATACATTCTATAGCTTCTTAACAGGTTTTGATTTGAAAGAATCTGAAGATCAGCTATTGAGAATAATGCAGGAAGTTAGAGACGACAGAAATGCTATCACAGACCCTCGATTAATTAATAGTACAATTACTGACGTAAGTAATTTTAGCGAAATAATGATTCAAAATCACGGCTTCCCGCTTGAGCTAGTTACTAGATCTAGTAATACAAAATTGCTTTTCTATGCCTTGTATGATCTTAGTAACATGCTTCTAGAGGCTGGACCAGGATACAGAGGTAGAGTAGAGTCAGAAAGACCGGGTATATCAACTAATCCATTCGAATATTCAACAACTCCTAGTGCATCGGAGCGAAATAGCAGATTTTCCCAAGTATTCCAACCTGAACTGCTGCAAGTCGGTCAGGGCCGCGTTTATCACAGAGGACGCCTTGGACTCTCAACTTGGGCTACAAACCAAGAATTTGACGGCAACCGCTTCGGAATTGGAGAAAACTTAGGCTTTTATGAGAACAACTCAGAGCTAGGTGACATTTTAAGCACAGACCCAAGAGCAGTCTCAATGCTACTGATTACTGCTTTGAAAGATATGGCTTTCTCTTCAGCTATAAATGCACCAGAAATTTCATCCCTTCCAGGCGCAGTCGGCAATGCCCGCGACATTACCGATATTATTAGAGGTTTTGTACCCGACGGTGATGCCAACAACATACTTAACTTCCCTACTAGCTTGAGCTCAGAAGCAGCAGAACTAGTTACAAGTTATATACCTACAGTTAACTCGATAACCAAAGTAGACCCTTCTCAAATTACAACCGCAACTCGTCCAACACCTATATTTGATCCAGCAATTCCACCGCTGCCGCCAGGAACTACAATTTTAGACCTCCAAGACTTGGCCTTCGACCAGCTTTTAAACACTGAGCAAGGGGAACAGTTCGATTTCTCTGCGCTGGAAAGAATAGCTGGAAATGTCAGCGGTTTTAATGAGATGGCTCGAGCATACAATGCAGCATCAGCCCTGGACATTCCAGAGCTTCAGCCTGAAGTTATCTTAACTAAGATAATGGAGGCATTCGCCAGATGCGTCAGTCGATTAAATCCAGTAAAAAGCAGCACAGGATATAATGACGGTGACTTCTTGGATCTAGCTATCTTATCTGAGTGCACGAAAAATCTAGACATTGAAGGAAAGTTCCCGGACACAGGCCAAGAGGCATGGGCAACTATACCGATGCTAGATTTAGTTAATTTACTCCTTTATAAAATAGGCAACCAAGAAGGCTATTACGCTGATACTGTTTTAATTCCTGGACCAACAATAACAAATTCTACTTCGGGTCTGGGTCCACCCGATGATGACGGCAGGCGCTACAGGCGAGGCGGCGCTAACATAGTAGTAGAGCAACCAAACATCTCACTTAAGAATAGTATTCATACACAAATCAGCAACTACTTAAACTACGCTCGATCTCACAGAAAAAACTATTGGCAGTCTAGAGACAACGAACAGATCGACAATACGCAAAATGACGGCAGCTACGGTGGCGTGTACATGGGCCTAAATGATGGCTTTGGAAGACCTCAAACTGAACCTGACGGAAGAGGCCCAGCGCCTTATAACAGCTCCAACGATGGCTTCTGGAACGTCAGAGAAGAAAACACACTCTATGCGCCAGAAGGATCTTCAGAAGTAGCTAAACTCAAAAGCCGAACATTAATAGGAAATCTTTTAGAAGGTGCTATTCAAGGTAGTCGCCCATCAATCTTTAAGGATATTGTAGTCATTTTAGACTCTATCGCTACAGCTGCAAATGAAAGAAGTGTTTATTTTGAAACAGATCCAACGCCTCCTAACAGAAAATTGATGAAATACAGTCGTGTTGACACTTCTGTCATTGGATCTTTCATTCTCCAGGCCTTCTCTATAATGTCGAGAGTTTTAACAACTGTGACTTTCAATGAAGCAACACACCTAGACCCTGGCAACGGCGCATATGACGGAAGATACGTCTGGCTAACAACTCAAAACGCATCTCAACTCGAAAATTTTAAAGATGATTTAGAAAAATTTAGTGAATCTCCAGCCCTAGAAACAGTTCAACAATTCTCAAGCTTAACTAAATCTTTTGTCTCCGATATTTTGACAGATTTGAGGTCAGATCGAAAAACAATGCTCGATGGCGTTGATCTAATGCGTGCTATTGTTTTGCTCGCAAAAGAAAACACTGAAGATTTTGCCGCAGCACTCAGATCAGATACACCTACAGGTCGCCTAATACAAGCTCAGAAGCAGAAATTAGTTTCTATAATTGATCCGTCGCAGCAAGCTTTAGCACAAAAAAAATATCAAGAAATCACTTCAAGGATTGAAAACAAACAGTATTTTGATAATTTTTTGCAGTCAAGAGACGAAGAAAATTCTATTTTATCTTTTGCGAAGTCTGATGAGATGAATAGAGTGGGATTTGGTGACAACTTAAAGATTCTCACTGTAGGTATCCCAGACGGATTTAGCAGAAGCGTTTTAGACTACAGATTACTTTCTAATAGTCCTGAGCGTCAAAGAACTAAAGTTAGAGTTAAAGTTCATCGGCACGACATTCTTTTGAACAATACTATACTTAGATTTGGTGAGTCTCCTCCGGGAAGAGAAAGAGATGGAAATGAACAGTTTAAGATAACTTTTAAACCCAAGGAATTTGATTTTGACCTTAGATTATTTTTCAAAGGATTTAGTCCAATTGTTAATTCTGGAGCTGATATTAGAGTCTCACAGCTTGACAACGAAGGCAACACAACCCAAAGCCCGAAAATCATAGATGATCGAAATATTCTAGACTTTACATCACTTGTACAATCTAATTTTATCCTCCAGAGATTTAATGATAAATTTGCTTCTTTTAGCGATGTCATATTTCCAGTCATAGGCAGCGAAGAAGAAAAATCGATCTTTTCAAACCATGCTCTTGACTACATCGCTAAGACATATATCAGGGCTATGACAGGAGCAAAATTACAAGAAGAGACTTTCTTAATTGACCGAGAAAAAGAAAAGTCGATCCTCACGCCTGAAGAAATAGTTAGATTTTTAGAGGTTATTAATAGTTACGTAGGCACTATAAGTCCAGGCTTAAGCGTTAATGATTATCTTGGTGGTAGTAGATCAACACGTGAGCTTTTAAGAAGACTCCAAGGTAACGAACCTACAATTCCTATAACTGAGTCTGTTTTAATCGGCGGAAACGGCCTCTCTGATGATGTAAACATAAAGCTTACTGAGGATTTAATTAGATTTACAAAAATGGTAAGTCCAGAAAGCCTTTTGTTCGGCCCAACATCAACGCGCCAGAGAATAGTTGAACCAAGATTATTTGAGAGGGTCTTTTGCATGTTTATCGATCCAGATAGTTTTGAGATAGACTTTATTGACCCAGCCTTTCAAAATAGACTAGTTGCCGCCGGCCTGGCTACGATTGAAGCTAACCCGCCTGTTCTGTCACAGATTACTAATCTTATGGAAGTGCCTCAATTCAACCAGTTTTATGTGGAAGTGATATAATGACGTCATCAAGAAAATCAAACAGCGCTTATATTTTTGACTTACCAAAACCTAGTAACCTTCGTGCTTTTTTTGGATATAACTTCTTTACAAAAGATGAGTCCATCGATGACGTTGACGAAGTCGCAAATACAAATGAGTTTTTAACAAATCCTGACCCGTCCAGCCGACCAAGATTTGTGCTCTTAACTTTTGATGATCCTGTAAACAGTCAAGTACGACAGCAGTTATTTGGAAATCTTC
>Ga0209232_1001585_pt1 | contig 12099 bp, 17 predicted proteins | sample ETNvirenome_2_60_FD_184066 | JGI IMG/M metagenome (GOLD analysis project Ga0209232, IMG submission 184066) | Marine viral communities from the Pacific Ocean - ETNP_2_60 (SPAdes) (version 2) | ecosystem: Environmental > Aquatic > Marine > Oceanic | place: Pacific Ocean | collected 2013-06-22
CATAGGTGGTGGCTTTATGGCATGGGGCGAATTCAACAACAGAATAGCACAGCTAGAAGACAAAGAATTTATAGTCAACGAGACTGTAGACTTATCAGGTATCATAAAAGAACTAGAAGGTTTAAAAGCTGACATAAAAATAAATGACGCAGCTATAAATTTTCTTGATGCAAAGATAGATGAACTAAAAGCATCGTTAGATAATCCGTTATTGTAATGAAGCTATCAGACTCAACACAAATTTCGTTACCGGCGCGTAACCTATTAGCTATACTTGCAGCTGTAGCAATCGGCACTATGTCTTATTTTACAATTGTTGAAAGGCTTAACAGCATTGAGACTACACTACAACTCATGGAAAAAGATATAGAAGCTGCCAATACTTTTATTGAAGGTGTACCAAAGGGTGATATGGTCAGTCCACAGATACAAGAACTTTATATGTTAGTAGAATACTTGGCCGAAGCCACAGAGAAACTTAAAGAACAGATGGAAGCAGAGATACCACTTATACTTAAAAATGATATGATTATACAATTTCATGAAGAGAGATTGATAGACTTAGAAGAGCGAAAGAATGGGGATAATTGAAACAGTTATCATACTTAGTTTGTACGTCTATGATGGCGGCAATAAAACCATAGAAGGTTGGTATCACCAGGATAATCTTAGCACCTGTCTCGCAGCCAAGCGCACGGCCGAAAGAAACTCAGGCAATCAAGTTCAATACACCTGCTCATTAGAACAATGTGAGATGACAACAGATCAAACTGGTGTCAAGCATTGTGATAAGATAATAAAATAACTTGTAATCTGTAGTAAACTTACTTATATTTACCCTCATGGGATTACCCAAACTATTAACAGAACAGCAAAAGAAATTTGCAGAACTATTGGTTTACAATGAAGGTCGTAAAACTCCTACAGAATGTGCGCACGAGGCTGGCTATGCTGAAGGTTCGTGTCATGTCCGCGCTTCTGAACTTCGTAACCCGAATAAATTCCCCCTTGTTGTTAAATATATTGGTGAGCTCAGGTCAGAAATCCAAAAGAAATACGAGGTTAGTTTTGAAAGACATATCACAGAACTCGGTCGTATACGCCAAGAAGCTTTGGCGAAAGGAGCTTTCTCGGCAGCTACAAATGCGGAGGTTGCTCGAGGAAAAGCAGCAGGACTATACATCGAACAGAAAATAATACGCACTGGCAAACTAGAAGACATGTCTATTGAAGAGCTAGAGAACAAGATGAAGAAGATATACAAAGAAAACGAAGTCTTAATTAAAGGTGATTATACTGTACTAGAAGACACACCTAAAGAACCATACAAAACATTTAATACTGAAGAGGGCGAAGAGTGAGAAAAGCCAAGATGCACACAGAGCATGTTGCTGGTCCTAAAAAAAGAACATCAATAGGTCAATCAATTAGATCAAGACCAAAAAATAAACACAAACGTAGATCACATAAAGCCTATCGTGGTCAAGGCAGGAGATGCAACTAATGAAAAAAGAATCTAGGTATGGTCCAATGGATAAACAATTAAGCTCTGGCTATCTACATTATACTACTAAATCTTTGGTACAAATATTAGAGAAGTTTTGTGAAAGCCCTGTTGGTGCTGACGCAAGAGTAATGCTTGTGCTTCCAGAGGGCAGAAGTCCAGCGCAAAAAGAGTTTAATGTTAGAGAAATTAAATTAATCGAGAACAAAATTATAGGCGCAAAAGAGAAATATCGTTGCGTTATTACCGTTGAGTAATTACTTTGAAAGCTGAGTCAAAACTTTGGCAAAAAGTTAAACGTCACACACCTAATATTACATGGACAAGAGTTGAATCTTGGTCATCTTTTGGTTTTCCTGATCTAGTTGGGTATACTGAAAAGGCTGGCTTTTTTACAGTCGAGTTAAAAGTAACAAAGAGTAATAAAGTTGCTCTCTCACCACACCAAATATCGTTCCATGTTAAGCATCCTACGAAAACCTTTATCCTTATCCAGACCCGCGATGCTTGTTCCCCGAAACTTTATCCAGGCGCCTGTGCGCTTGAGCTCTCGCAGCTAGGGCTTGCGGCCCCCGGTGCTTGTGAGCTTGCGTCTTGGTCCGAGCTTGAGCGCTTGCTGCTCGGAGCTTGAGTGCTTGCGCATCTGGACGAGCGTGCGCCCCTTATAGTGATATTCCTCTCTGATCCAATAACCGTGACGCGCCCCGTAGGGCGCGCCCTTGATCAATCCGGGTGAAAGGATAAAACCCCGGTTCAATATTCTGTAACCACGAAGCCGCTGGCATCGTGCCTGGCTTTGCCTTTAGCGGTCAGGCCAATGATAACCCCGGCCCCCGCGTCGGTAAACCTGGCGTCGTGTTCGTCGCCGTCAATGACTGGATAGCCGCGCCAGGTGGCTGGCAGCTCGCCAGAGAACACAACGGCCGCGCTGGTATGTTCCAGGACCGCGGCCAGTTTATGGTCATTATCTTCAGCCCGTGAAAAGGTTAGATGGTAATTGTCCGGCAGCTGCTGGCCCACGATGCGGTTCTCAAGTTTTGTATAATCGTAGAACTGCACATCTGGGAAGAGCTGCATAATGTTCTTGCCAGTGTCGCGGATCTTGTAGCGTTCATATGGAAGGTCAGACGTGCCGTTGAGTCTTACGGCCGCCTTCATGCCTTTTGCTTTCGCCTTCCGGCGCAGCGCGCTAATCTCGTTGACTAGGTCCCACAGGAACTGCTGGCGATCTTGAAAGAAACGTTGCGTCTTCTTGAGGCGCGCAGCCTGCACCACGTTCATGGCACCCCGGCCAGCTGTGTTAAGACATGCAGCCGCGCAGCCGGCGCTGGCGCCAGGGCATACGTTTTTCCCGCTCAGGTTGTAAGGGCTCATGTAAATGATGCCAGTGAGCACGCCCACTTTTTCAGATTTAATAGTTTTGTAGTTGGTATTTATACCGAGTAATTTTTGCATGTTATATCCTTTCTATTAATATCCCATAATATAAACATTATTTTTTATTTGTCAAGCTTGCGACCTTGCGAGCTTGCGGGCCCACCCGCCCACGCTTGCGGCTTGCGGCCTGAGCCTCGAGCCTTGCGGCCTGGTCCAACCAAAAAGGGTTAACTTTTTCGTAGAAGTCCTTAGAGCACAAAGGTGGTGCGGGCAGGGCAGCAGGGGTAGCATGCTCCGAGCGTCCGGTGAAGGCCCCGGATTTCTCCAGGGCCATACCCGCGTAATTTTTATAACTGTTTGACACTGTCATTCTCTTTAAACACAAAGATGGCATCACCATAAATGTGCGCGTAGTCTTCCCAGTTATCGCTTAGCTGGTCCTGCATTTGTTTAAAATAGTTCCATCTAAGCATCGATGCGCGGTGATTGCGCTGCGGGTTATTAACCAGCAATCCCTCTTCATCCGCCCATATCTCAACCTTCACTGATGCGCCACTCTTGTAGTCAACGTATTTGCCATCAACGATTTCAAATCTTTTATGATTTAATAGCGCTTGGATTTCGTCGTACTTTGGTTTTTTCTCAAAGGTATGCGTCTCAGCCGGTGAGTCATCCGCTTTTAGTATGTTTACTTTATAAGTCATTAGTATTCCTTTCTGTTATTAATAAAACAATTTCCCATATTCGCGCCACGTTGTCAAATAAAAATAAAAAATAAAGTTGTGGATAACTTAAATTATTTCCTTGACACATTCTCCCATATATGATACCCTGATAGGGTTGGCGGGCGGGGTGTGCTTGCGAGCTTGCGGGCCCACCCTCCCCAAAAATAAAAAACTTTTAAGAGTGTACCGTGTCACAGAGAATAATATAAACACTCTGCATTTGGTTCATCTTGTTTGTACCGGTGCCCACACGATACACACTTAAAAGTTTTTATATTAGGACTTACAGATATAACTACCATGCCTAATACTAGTGTGATTAATTAACCATAGCAAAGCCTTGACTTTGCACAACTCCCACACTTTCTGTTGTCTTGTTCGCCTGTCTAATATTGACAGTTTGTTTTAGTAAGTCTTTCATGTCATCAGACACAATCACAACCTCACTACCGATAGCTTGACCTGTATTCAAATCAATACAACTCTCGACATCAGGCCAGTATTCTTTGACATCATCTAAGAATTTAGCTTGGTCAATAACACTATTCATACCTGTTATGAGATTGTATTTAGCTTTCCATAACTCAATATGCGATTGTATTACCATTGACTTTGCTCTTTCGTAGGCTCTTAATTGTTCCCAATGTTCTTGGTGACAAGCCATAGCTCGTTCATGGCAACCACCACTTATGACAGTTTTAACCCACTTGCCATAATCACTGTCGCTAACATCATTATCCCTATTATGATAACCACGATTACTATACAGAGCATAGTCCTCATACCTATCATTAATTTTTGCTACTGTGGAATAATCACCACGCATAGCATTAGTTTTTTCGTGATAGTGAGGATTTTCTTGTCGCTTGGTTTCGTCATACTCCACTTCGATAGTAGCTTGGTGACCTTTTGCTTGTAGATCAAAATGATATAAAGCATTATATAAATCTCTATCTATTTTGAAATCATATCTTTGCTCTCTATCATCACTATCAATGTTCTTAAATACAAAACAATGATCTGTTGTGGTCATGCTACGATAACCGCCTGTTTCATATTTTCTGATAACTTGCATATCAGCAGTGGGATAGAATTGTTCCACTAGTGGTGATATAACACTGTCCCAAGTTTTGTTTTTGACTTCGTAGTAATTGCTTACTGCGTTTTGTAAGTCATCATCTACTTGCATAGGTGTTTTGTTATACACAGTATTAGCCCACTCTTTTTTTAGAGCTTGTCGCTTCTGTGCATTTAGTCTTACTTTATTATCCATATCTATTCCTTTCTATGGGTTTGGTTTGTAATAGTATTATCATATATTGTGATATTGTCAATCAGTTCTGCAAAGGCTTGTGAGTTTTTTGCAATCCAACCTTTCATACAAGACTGTGAATGAAACCGCTTGTGGACTGGCTCTACTTCATGCCTTGTAGATTTTCTAGTTTCATAATTAAAGTCATATTCAGTTTGTGGATATGCGCTGTATGAATTGGGATAGTATTTGCAACCGCAACCGACACATATTCTAGCCTTGCTCATAAGTCCCTCCACATAACTCTGATTATATCTCGTACCGCTAGGCCTACTAATACTAGTAGGCCTATAGATATTATTATTATTAATAAACCGAAACTCATGAATCGAGCCACGCTGGTTTACCTTGTATGTGAGTTATGCCTGTTGCTGTGCGATAACCCTCATGGTTGCCGTTGTCATCTACTTGTTGATAACAGATAGCTATATCTTTGTTTTTAGTTTGCCATGCTCGACACTTGCTATCCCAAATCCCGTATCTTGTGACCTCTCGGGCTTGGCCTTTGTGATAGTAGGTAATTTTAAACCACCGAGAATTTTGCAAGTGGTGTGTCATGTGATCTAGTGTGACTATATTCTGTTCATCATCTCTGATTATTGATTGATACATTTTTTATCCTTTCTAAAATGTGGGGGGCTTTCGCCCCCCTGTCGATTAATTAACTATCTCGACTACTTGATAAGAAATCGGACTTCTACTTTCGTTGTTTTCGTCTGCTTCCTCATTTAAATTTCTTGCTAAATTGTCAGCAAGTTCTTTGTTCTTACTTTGTCTTTCTACAATATAACTCGGTGATAGTGTGTTATATTCAGTCTTTCTAATTATAAGGTACATCATTCGCCCTCTCCTTGTGCGTCTAGCATTTCTTCTAGCCTTTGTTCTGATATTGAGAATTCAATATCCATTTTGTCTTGTGTTGTTTTCCATACATCAACAATAGAATTGCTTTCCCCATGTTGATTAATGAATTCTTTTAAGGTCATATACTCTGCGTCTTCTTGCAGTTCTATTAACCAGTCACCTGTTTTACTCATTGTTATTCCTTTCGTTAGTTAATTAATAAATAAGTTATAATACTATCCCATATAAAATACAAGTATTTATTTATTTTTTTCTGTGGATAACTTTGTACATATCTAGTATGTATCAGACTGCTACATACTAAATGTGGGGTCGCCTAAAATTTTTTGTGGATAACTTTATTTTTTTTCTTGACACAAGATGTAGTAGGTCGGATAGAGGTACCATACCATATCTTGTGGCCCTACGGGCCCACCCACCCCACCCCCGGATTCTATATAGTAGGGATCCTAGTATGTCGTATATAGTTTGATTTGGACGTAAATATGAGTTATAATCGTTTTCACTTTGACTAAAACAAAAAGGTGCAAAATTTTTTAAAAAATTTTTTCAAATGCTAACCCCAGAACAATTAAATAATTTACCTGAAGATACTAAAAAAGAATACCTACGAACAATGGTATTACTTGATGAAAAGAAAAAAGAACAAGAGATCCGCGATGACTTCTTAAGTTTTGTTAAACACATGTGGCCAGGATTTATAGAAGGTGAGCACCATAAAATTATGGCAGAAAAATTTAATCGGGTGGCTAAAGGTGATTTAAAAAGATTAATTATTAATATGGCGCCACGTCATACTAAATCAGAATTTGCATCTAACTTTTTACCAGCATGGATGATCGGTAATCAACCTGATCTAAAAATAATTCAAGCAACTAATAATGCAGAACTTGCAGTACGCTTTGGTCGTAAAGCTAAATCATTAATTGACACAGAAGATTATCAAAAAATATTTGGCACCAGACTGCGCGAAGATTCTAAAGCTGCAGGTAAATGGGAAACCGATCAAGGCGGCGAATACTATGCTGCCGGTGTCGGCGGTTCAATAACCGGTCGTGGTGCTGACTTGTTAATTATTGATGATCCGCACTCGGAACAAGATGCAATGAATATGGCATCCTATGACAGGGTATATGAGTGGTATACTTCGGGTCCTCGGCAAAGACTGCAACCTGGTGGCAGAATAATTGTTGTGATGACACGTTGGAATGTTGCTGACTTAACAGGTAAATTAATGAAAGCGCAAAAAGAACCAAAAGCAGACCAATGGGAAGTGATAGAGTTCCCAGCAATCTTGCCAAGCGGTAATCCGGTTTGGCCGGGCTATTGGAAGTTAGATGAGTTAGAAGCAGTGAAAGCATCAGTAAGTATACTAAAATGGAATGCACAATACCAGCAAAATCCCACAGCAGCAGAAGGTAGTATTATAAAACGTGAGTGGTGGCAAGTTTGGGACAAAGACGATCTACCCGCATTAGAGCATGTTATACAAAGTTATGATACGGCATTCATGAAAAAAGAAACTGCTGACTACAGCGCCATAACAACCTGGGGTGTATTTCACCCTAGCGATGACAGCGGTCCGGCGTTAATTTTAATAGATATGGTAAAAGACAGATACGAGTTCCCCGAACTACGCCGCATTGCCAAAGAGCAATATGACTACTGGAAGCCAGAAACGGTGATTGTAGAAGCTAAAGCTTCGGGCTTGCCATTAACGTATGAAATGCGTAAACTAGGTATACCTGTTATTAACTTTACACCTAGTAAAGGAAATGATAAACATACTAGAATAAACTCTGTAGCACCATTGTTTGAGGCAGGTCAAATATGGGCACCAGAAACAAAATGGGCAGAGGAAGTAATTGAGGAATGCGCTGCATTTCCATTAGGTGAGCATGATGACCTAGTGGATAGTATGACTCAAGCAGTAATGCGATTTAGACAAGGCGGCTTTGTCGAGCATCCAGATGATTATGAGGATGAGGCGTTGCCACAACAACAGAGGACATATTACTAATGGCTGAAATAGAAAAAGGTGTTGACTCCCTCCCAAAGGATTTACAAATTTTAGATGAAGAAGTAGATGTGGTGATGCCACAAGAGTTTCAAGATGGCGGTGACGTTAATGTTGAGATGATGGAAGATGGCGGTGCCGAAATAGATTTTGATCCTAATGCCGGTGGCATGGAAGGTGGCGAACAACACGAAGCTAACTTAGCAGAATTCATGGACGACGGCGCGCTGACCGCGGTTGCATCTGAAATACAAGAGTCTTATGATGAAATGAAATCGTCACGTTCTGATTGGGAAGATGGTTATCTAAAAGGTTTAGACCTGTTAGGTTTTAAATATGAAAATAGATCAGAACCATTTCAAGGCGCATCCGGAGCTACCCACCCAGTATTAGCAGAAGCAGTTACGCAATTTCAAGCACTAGCTTATAAAGAATTACTACCTGCAGGCGGACCAGTTAGAACTCAGATTATGGGTAAGATTGATCCAATGAAAGAACAACAATCACAACGAGTCAAAGAGTTTATGAATTATCAAATCATGACTGAGATGAAAGAGTATGAACCTGAGTTTGACCAAATGTTATTTAATTTACCACTTGCTGGTTCTACCTTTAAAAAAGTTTATTTTGATTCGGTGCTAGGACGCACCGTTTCTAAGTTTGTACCGGCTGAAGATTTAGTCGTGCCTTACACGGCAACCTCACTAGAAGATGCTGATACTATTATTCACGTTATTAAAATGTCAGGTAATGATTTACGTAAACAACAAATTAGTGGTTTCTATCGTGATGTAGAATTAGTTGAACCAAGTGATACACCCACTGATATTCAAGAAGGTAAAGATAAACTTGGTGGTGTTAGTGCTGGTGCTTATAATGAAATGCACACACTATTAGAGTGTCATGTTGAATTAGACTTAGAAGGCTTTGAAGATAAAAATTTACAAACTGGTGAAGAGACTGGGATTAAACTACCTTTCATCGTAACTATTGATGACGATTCAGGTGAGGTGTTGGCTATTAGAAGAAACTATGGTGCGCAAGATCAATTAAAACGACGCAAAGATTATTTTGTACATTTTAAATTTTTACCTGGACTTGGCTTTTATGGTTTTGGTCTAATCCACATGATCGGTGGTTTATCAAGAACAGCAACCGCAGCACTAAGACAATTACTAGATGCGGGTACGCTATCTAATTTACCATCTGGTTTTAAACAACGTGGGATTAGAGTTCGTGATGAAGCGCAACCGTTACAACCAGGTGAGTTTAGAGATGTAGATGCTCCTGGTGGTAATCTCCGGGACGCGTTCATGCCGTTACCGTTTAAAGAACCGAGCGCCACGCTCCTTCAACTAATGGGCGTAGTAGTACAAGCCGGACAGCGTTTTGCGAGTATCGCGGATATGCAGGTCGGTGATGGCAATCAGTCGGCAGCAGTCGGCACGACGGTAGCGCTCTTGGAACGCGGATCGCGGGTCATGTCAGCAATTCATAAAAGGTTATATCAAAGTTTAAAATGTGAATTTATGTTAATGGCAAATAATTTTTCTACTTATTTACCAAAACAATATCCGTATGATGTAGTTGGTGGTAACAGAGAAATATTTGCAACTGATTTTGATGAAAGAATAGACATCATACCGGTTGCTGATCCAAATATTTTTTCACAATCACAACGTATACAGATTGCACAAACAGAATTACAAATGGCAATGTCAAATCCTGACATGCATAACTTATATCATGCGTATCGACATATGTATGAAGCACTTGGGGTTAAAGATGTGGACATTTTACTACCACCGCCGGCACCAATGCAGCCAATGGACCCAGCAAGTGAAAATATTCTTGCTCTTACTGGTAAAAAATTTCAAGCATTTGCAAAACAAGACCATCAAGCGCATATGCGGGCACATTTACAGTTTATGGGCACTACTATGGCACGTAATAATCCTAAAACTTTGGGTAAATTACAGCAAAATTGCATGGAACACATAAATTTAATGGCAGGTGAACAAATAGAAGTAGAATTTGCCGAAGAAATAGCACAATTAAAGCAAATGGAACAGCAAATGCAGGCTATGCTGCAACAAATGGGGCCACAAGCACAACAAAACCCACAATTTATGCAAATGCAGAAGCAAGGACAACAAACACAGGTTGGCATGGAGGCACGTAAGGCACAATTAGTGGCAGAATTCATGGAAGACTATGCGGCAGCAGAGCGAGAAGTCTTAAATCAAATAGAAAATGACCCATTACTTAAATTAAAAGATAGAGAAATAGACTTAAAAGCTAGAGAAGAAATGCGTAAAGAAGAAGAGGGTGAAGCTAAATTAAATTTAGAAAGAGCTAAGATGTTACAGAATAGAGATCTTACTGAAACTAAGATTGAAGAAAATGACAAACATCAAAAACTTAGAGCTAGCGTATCATTAGCAAAAAGTGGTATAAGTGGTATGCAAGCATCAATTAAGGAACAGGGGAATTAATGGCAAAACGTGGGGGTAAAAAGTTACCTGATAAAAGAGGTTTTGTAGATGGTCCTGGTGGCTATCGTGGTAAAGACGACCGTGACAAAGGTTTTGGTGGAGACAGTGGCTCCGGTAGTGGTGGCACTGGTAGTGGTGGTGGTAATTTTAACACTGGTATAGCTCCCGGAGATGAACTCTCAGCGTTAGATCAAATAGCAGAAGACAATCTTAATCAAGCAATGAACGAGGCGGGCTATGTTCAAAAAAACTTTAACTTAGACCCTCTTGATCCAATGTCGCAGTTTCAAGTAAGTCAAGCGCCTAATGCTGCTCCACTTGATCCAACTGTGCCAAATGCTCTTTTGGGCACAGATTTTGCACCAAACCCAAATTTAGGAGCAGAGCGAGCTGCTCAAGAGCCACAACCTTTTAGTTTATCAAACTTAGCGACAGGTGTTGGCCAATTTTTTAATAGTCCTATAGGTCAAGCTATTGGCTTTGCTACCAACCCTGCTGCATTTTTTAGTGGTCAACTTTTAAAAAATTTATATAAGACAACCACTGATGAAGATGATGATACTGGTATTATGTCTGCACTTGCAAGCACAACTCAGGACGTAACGCCTTTTGATACTAGCAGACTATCGAATATTTTTAGTGGGGTGCCAAACGCAGCAGAATTAAATACCACTACAAACATAGGAGATACGTTTACTATGCCGGAACAAAGTTTTGTAAATAGTTTGTTTACCGATCAAAATTATGGTTTATCACCAGAAGCAAAACAAGGAATTACAACAACGCCAGTTGGTGTAGCTCAACAAACTTATGGTGATCCTACAGGCGCAGCTTCTTATAATTTTGGAGCACAAGGTGATCCACAACTAAGCATGGAACAACTAAATACAATGGCAGCTGAAGATTACGCCAACCGAGTAGCCGCACAACAACAGCCAGGTTTTTTTAGTGGACTAGATATTCAACCAGCAGGACTTGAAAGAGAAGGAAATAGAGGACCTAGTGAACTAATACCACCTCCGGACGCAACAATTCTTCCAGTAGAAGATAACCCATTTGTGGGTTTTGGAAGTATTAATCCTCAACCTAATTATGGTTTTCTTTATGGTGGTGGTTTTAATCAAGGTGGTTTAGTGCCACCAATGTCCGGTCCAATGTCCGATGGTCTTGGTAATTTATTTAAAATGAAGTAATGAAAAAAGACGCTAAAATCAGCAAGGTAATGCGTGAATATAAATCTGGTAAACTTAAGTCTGGTAAATCTAAGAAAAAAGTGGTAAATAGAAAGCAAGCTATTGCTATCGCACTTAGCGAAGCAGGCGTAAAAAAGAAAAAACGGAGGTCTAAATGATCGAATCTTTAAAAGCAAAATGGACTGCACTAAGCGTTAAGAAAAAAATTATCGCAGGCGTTGCAGTTGCAATAATTATAATCGCAATTATTTCATAATTAATGGGACCATTACTTTCACTTCTACCGACGGTATTAAAAACTGGCGCTAGTGTTTTTGCTAACAGACAGAAAGCAAAAATATTAATGTCAGATGCTGAGCTATTACATGCACAGCGCATGGCCAACGGAGAAGTGGAGTACCAGGCAGCAGTTAGACAATCAAACGACAAGGGATGGAAAGACGAGTTCGTGCTTTTGCTTGTAAGTGCCCCAGTGATTTTATTGATATGGTCGGTGTTTTCAGATGATCCAAACATACAGCAAAAGCTAGATATATTTTTTGATAAATTTAGTAATTTGCCTTTTTGGTACCAGAGCCTATTTATCGGCGTGGTCGCCTCGATATATGGACT
>Ga0209232_1001586_pt1 | contig 12099 bp, 7 predicted proteins | sample ETNvirenome_2_60_FD_184066 | JGI IMG/M metagenome (GOLD analysis project Ga0209232, IMG submission 184066) | Marine viral communities from the Pacific Ocean - ETNP_2_60 (SPAdes) (version 2) | ecosystem: Environmental > Aquatic > Marine > Oceanic | place: Pacific Ocean | collected 2013-06-22
ATAATTAACAACATCTATACACTTCTCACTAATCATATTAACCATCCAACCAGGCTGCCACTCATTATTATTCTGATTTCCCATTGCAATCTGACCATTCAATGCACAAATTGGTCCAGCAGTATATGCTACAAAATTCGCTCTACCAATCATAGGTATACCAGATCCCCAGTTTGAAGAAGGAGCATACTGATCAATCGGAAAATGCATCCACATAGACAGATTTGGATCATCACCATCATAGATACTAAATCCAAAACTATTTCCTTCATGTGAAACAAGTATTGCTATAGAAGGAAACTCTCTTCTACTTCCTCTATATGCAGTATTTAAAGTCTCATTATACCAAGAGCAATTTTGTGTTCTCTTTCTCCATGCACCACCATCACTATCACCTCTAGTATCATATACAAATATATCTCTGATAGATGAATCAGCTACATTACCACTACCATATTTCCATTTTGTATTAATCTTAGTTTTAATTGCAGCGATTTTATCTATATCTACTTGTTTTAATACTGCATGGTCTGTATCTTGATAGGCCAATCCACCCAACATTGCGTTAGTAGGTACTTGACTGTTTCCGATTCCGACTAGATTAGGCATTACTTATTACTCTCCTGTGATATTTATTATGAAGTCAGAGTGACTAATTGGGAATCTGTAATTCTCTTTGAATAATACATCAACCTTCTATAATGTCCAACTCCTCCATGTCCAACAGTATGAACTTGACTTAACCTCAATCTATCATAAAGTCTAGAAGTTGTTCCACTTGTATCTGTATGTGCTGACTCTCCATTAGCAGATGATGCATAATCATTATCCTTATATCCAAGTGCTATTTTAAATTCATTACCTTGAGTTGCAGAACTTGTCCAATTTTTATAGTATTGGTCATTTCCAGAAGTAGTTCTAATGTATGAAGAAACTTGACCAGAACTAGCACCACCTGCTCTATAACCAACTTCAGTATATTCACCAGCATTTGAAGTATCATCAATATTAACTATTGCAGCTGCACGAGCATCTGTTTCATAACTTGCAGATAAGAATATTGTTCCTTCAGTTTGATTATAAAAATCAGTAAACTCTTCTCCTTCTATAGTTACTACATCTGGCCCACGAGCTTGAGTATAACCATAAGTTGGAATAAATGATGAAGCTGTAGTTCCAGATTCTAATTGAGCACCCCAAACATAAATCACATCACCAGAAGCAGGGTTTCCAGATGGACTTGTCTGTGGTTCAAATCCTACATTCACATTTGTTTCATTAGTTCCACCAATTGTCTTTGTATATGTTATTCTTCTCCAAGATCCATCAGTAGGAATGATACAATTTGTTTGAATGGAGTATGGAGCACCACCTATTCTAAATTGAACCCAGTCACCTGACATATTAGTTCCTGCCTTCACCCACATACTCAGTGTATATGTTACACCAGCATTTAAAGTCTGTTGATGATATAGATATGGATCAGTACCAGTAAATGCCCATTTAGTAGCAGTATATGTTCCGTCTGGTGCTGTTGTTTCTGTTGTATTCTCTGTCCATGTTGAATTAGCTTTAGAACCAGTCCACTTATCGCCTGGTCTAACACCATTAGGGATGTAATTTCTTCTTTCTCCTTCAACTAACAATCCCTTACATTCTCCCGTATCAGGATCGTGATCAAATCTTGGAACATCCTCACCAACAAGTACAACTTTACCATTTTCATCAACATATGATGCAGGACCATATCTATAGTATTGAACCCTCGAATCTAATGTTTTAGTTGCTGCAAAGTTTAAATCTAATGTTGGTTTAATAGTTGGATAGTCTTGTGATGCTGCGACTTCTCCCGTTACTGAAATTCCCGTTGAGCTTGTTTGTAATCTAAGTGCATTATCATGGTAGAGATCCACAGATGAATTTTTTGTACAACTCAACATAGGGTGGTTTTGATTGTCATAGAAAGAAATCTTTCCACCATTTGTAGTCTCTACAAAAAGATAACCTCTTCTTGTTGTATCATTTGTTGTAAAGTAAATATTTAAGTTACTATCACTATCAAAAAATTCTGCTCCATCCCCATTGGTTTGGAACATTTTTTCATCAGCACAGTAGAGTTCAGTATGTGAGTTACCTGTAGCTTTTATACTTGTTTCCCAAGAACCATTTGTATAATGTTGAATATTAAGGTTTGAACCTGATGCAGTTGCTTGGAATCTCCATTTATCAGCATTATCATCTCCTCTGTCAGCAAACAATTCAATCTGCCCTACTCCTCCATCTGGCCCTAAAACTCGTATTCCATTAGCATCAGTTTGGAAGGTTTTTATATTATTATCGTAGAGTTCAACGGATCCATCAACAATAGCTTTAATCCATACTTTACTACCTGCTTGGTTCTCTATCCATAAATTTCCACTGGTTTGTATGCTTAAATTACCTACAGTATTATTAATGAAAGCCTGTGAATTATTATGATAAACACTTAAATCTTGATCCAATCCAAAAAATGCTTTTCCACTATCACCAAGATATAAATGTCTAAATTCTTTTGAAGTACTACCTAAATCATGTGTACCTGCAGTACCTGGCGTTAAGTGACCATCTGAGTCGATGCGAAGTTGTTCTGTAGGTGTACCAGAAGCATTTGCTGTAAAAAATCTCAGATTTCCCTTAAACGCATCTCCAGTTCCAGGAAGACCTTGAGGAGTAATTCTTGCTATTACTTGATCAGTAGTAGCACTATCAGTTAGTGTAAAATCTATTCTGCTACTGTTTGTAGCACCTGTAACATTTCCACTAAATGTTCTATGGAATGTTGCACCAGTCGAACCATCTGTATTGATAGTTTTTAAAGTAGTTCCATCAAATGTTAAGTTGGATTCACCTTGTATTGCACTTGCACTTGATGCTGTAATAACTCTATTATCAGCACCATTTGCTAAAGTTGGATTACCAGATGAAGTGCCAGTTACGTTACCAGTTACGTTACCAGTTATGTTACCAGTTACATTACCAGTTAATGCACCTACAAATGTAGTAGCAGTTAATATTCCAGTTACGACTGCTCCCGTACTAGTGGTTTCAAATTTTTTATTTCCTGCGTTATATAATCTAACAGGGCCTCCAGATTGAGCATGTATCATATCAGCATCTGATACATTCTTAATATAAACATCACTTCCCATCACCTTTATACCACCTGTTCCACTATCTGATATGAAACTATGGCTGCCACTATGATATAGGGAAAGATCCTGCGAATCTCCAAAACTTAATTTAACATTATCTTTAAACTTGAACTCATTAGCAGACTTATCCCAAAAGGCCGAAGATATACCCGCACCACTACCATTAAACTCTACATCATTTTGAGCAGTTATAATACCAACTGAATCTATATTTGTTACGTCTAAGTATGTTAATGTTCCAGCAATAGAAACATTACCATTTACATCTAAACCAGTACATGTTACTAGTCCAGCATTAAATCCACCACCACCAGTACCAGAAGTAACTAAATTACCATTTAATTTTATATCCCCTATAACATCTAATGCTACTGTTGGAGTAGCACTATGAATACCTACTCTATTATTTGTACTATCCAGATAAAAATAATCATCATACTCAAGTGGTTTTGTTAATTGACTACCACCAACTGTACCATGTCCAGGTACACCTACACCTAAAGCAACCCCTAAAGCAATGATGAAAAATTCATCCGTTGCTAAAGGAGCAGATGCAAAAGTTATCTGACTTTTATTAATTGTATATGCAGACTCTGGTTCTTGTACAATACCACCAAGAGATACTAATATAGAAAAGGCAGATCCAGGAAAAAAAGCGGATCCACCTGTTGTCAAGTTAAATGTGGTCTTTGATCCATTAAATTGAGAGACTAGATCATCTAACTTTAAATAATTTCCTCTCGAAAGATCTCTACCAACATAAGGCATTCTATTCTACCCCGTATTACCTTCTGAATAAAACTATTTATTCGGTTACTACTTGGGCATCTGCAGCAGGTGCTGGTGCCTCTTCAGTAGTTGCTTCTCCTTCAGCATCTGCCTCTGGTAGTTTTACTCCAATCTGATCCAAGTACTCTATAATACCTTGTGCTTTTACCGCAAGTTGTCTCTTATTGTCTATTTCTCCTTGAAGTTTTTGGATCTCATTCAGAAGAGTATTTTGCTGTTGAATAGCAGATTGTAAATGTGTTTGTTGTTCAGTCATTGCAATTTGTGAATTAAATCTGATTTATTTATGAAGTATAACAGAATCATTATAATTTGTCAACTTCGGTTTGTACCCAATCGGGAACATTAGCAGTTGTTGACAATCCAACCTGACTATCTGGGAATTGATCTTTAATCATTTTAATATCTGCTTTCCATGCATCAATACCATGATGATATATTTTATCTAATTGATCTCCAATAGGAGGATATGCTTCAGCACGTTTTATCTTATAGTCGATCCTAATATCAACCTCTGGTCCTTCTACAATACCAATACCTTGTTCCTTTACATCTTTAAGGAACTGTTTATAATCTGAATTATTAGTATCTTTTGGGATATAAAGATTTCCCTTCTGAATTAATGTATCTGTTATAAATTTATACATTTTTATAAACCCGCTATGTATTGAAGCCAAGCAGCACCACTTTTCCAAGCATCAGTGTGTGCTATTTGTCCAGTAGTATAAGCACTTCCACTTCTTGTTATTCTAACACTAACTCGACCCATTGAACCTGGATGTGTCGTACCACCAGAACCACCATTATCTATATCTTGAACTGATGCTCCTGTAATTGTTCTACCACCAACCAAACCACCTCCAGTCCAACTTCCTTCAAGTGAAACTGACGGTTGGGCTCTCATTCCATATGGAATTGGGAAATTTACAAAACTATGTGTTGAAGTACCACCAGTTTCAATATATACTTGCTCTTGTCCAGTTGGATGGAAGATAGAATAATATCTTTGACATAATGCAAGTTCCTCTTGAATAGTACGGTACTCGAACGGTGTTGCTATATTTCCTTCTTCTAACTGAACTCCTGTTATCATCCAATAAGAACTTGCAACTGGACCCAATCTAACTGAATTTTGTACCCTAAAATTATCACCATTATTCCATTCTTCTTCAGTTCCATCATGGGAAGAACCAGATCCTAAATCAAATACTATAGATAAACCACCAGTATTATTATTCCTTTGCCATGTACCATCATTATCACCCGTAAATGTGACTGTTTTATATTCCCACACTCCAGAAGCATTTATATAATAAGAAGAAATATAACTGCGACTAGTATTACCAGCAGTGAAGATACCACTAGTAGTATTACCAGCAGCAATGCTATATTTACCAGGTATAGTTGCCTTTACCCAGAAAGAAACAGTAAAGTTTTTTGCTCTACTTGTACCTAATTGAAGATGACCGCAATTATAAGCTTCAATATTTTGCTGGAACAACATACTATTAGTATTACCAGTAGCATATGCACTACCACCATTTGTCATCTTTTCTGAATATTCAAATCCATGTGGAGAATCAGTTACAGTCTGATGTGTCATATTTGATCCACCAGGATTAGATTCATACCAATGATCTATTGTAATTCTATCCTTTAGTGTACTAGAATTTGTTCCAAATCTCTGATTTATTCTCATATCTCCATTGATTATGAGATTCTTTCTTCCTGCTCTTGTAAGATTAAAAGACTCTGCTGCGTCAGCAGATTTCATTAACTGAGAACCATGATTTCCTACTGGAACATCAAGTTCACTCAACTTTTCTCTCACATTAAATGGAGGTTTTGATACTCTTACTGCCATACTATTCTTCCGCTACAAATCCGTTGGATGCTGATATGGCATTTGATACTGCCGTTGTTGTATTATTTATTCTAATCAAATCAGAGAATTCACTACGACCTGATGATGTTCCTACATGTACAGTATCAGTTCCAGTATCATATGCGACAGATGTTACATTATTTGATGTTCCATACAATGTACACTTGGCATTAGGTTGGAATAATTTTTTCTCACTTAGATAAATTTTCTTAACTTGTTCTGCTGTTGGTGGTGCTCCACTTGTCACTTTTAATAGTGCTAATTCAGTATTTGATGCTCCATTAGCAAGACCCCCAACAGATCCAACTTCAAGTACTTCACTCATTCCACCCCAAGTCAGATTATGTGATACATCAGTTTTAATATTATTATTCATAGTACCATCAAGATAAAGAGTCATATTATCATTTGATTTTGTAGCAACATAATGATGCCATTTACCATCATTCCATCCTGCTTCTGCAGAATTAAGTACAGTATTACTTGAATTATCATCATCCTTAATCACAAATCTAATTTTACCTGCACCACCAACAGCAGTCACATATCCCTCAAAAGCCCCACGATCAGAACTAGGAATACCTTTACGAAAGAATTGTTCACTACCACCAGCAGTAGTTTTAAACCATATCATCACACAGAACTCTCCAGTTCCATAGTTAAATTTACTACTATAAGGTAAAGATAATCTACTACCTCCATATGGTGCTGAATCATTAAATCCACCATATGAATGTAACTCTGCACCAGGTGCAACAGGTTGTCTTGTTAAATGCCCACGAACATGCATTGATAAATTACTAGTTGAACGATCTCGTATACATTCTCTTATAGTAACGAAATCAAAAACTGAATACTTACCAGAACTAGTTGCCAATGAAGCACAGTGCAAGTACATCGTCGAAGAACTAGCAGTAAATCTCATATGAACTGATATCCATTGTCCTTGTGGTACAGTTTCTGTATAGTTAATCATTGAGGTACTAACAGTAGTTGATGTTGAAACCTCTAATCTTGCTCCATTTTGAGCACTACTACCAGATGCATTATGTACATATCCATTAACTGCATATTGATTTCCAGGAACAAGATCAGTTAATGTTTGATAACCAGTCGCAGATCCACTCGAAGTTGATGTAACTCTTAATTGTCCACCATCATGAGATAGAGTAGTATTAGCACCTGCAGTCCAACCGTTTATATTACTACTAAAGGATCCGTTATTAACTTTTTCCTGCCCAAATACATCATTGGTTTCTACTACTGAAACATTATCCCACTGATGCGTACCAGCACCAATACCATATATCACCACATATGCAGTAGTTTGATAAGCATACCACACTATACTTTTAGTAATATCACTACTACCAGCCGAATCACCAAAGTACTGATTAGGATCTGCAGATGTATTATTAGGTCCAATATATGCAGAGGTAACTCCATTCTTATGGGTATAAGTCATTTTATATGTCTTTCCTACTGTAAGACCTGTTATTTGTTGATAAACGTTTCTATTACCACTAGTAACAGCATATTGGAAAACACCAGTTGCACTAAATGTACCACCTCCAGTACTTGTCCATCCAGTAGTTAAAGTTCCTCTACCATTAAGAACATAATTTTTTCCTTCATCAACTGGTTCAGGGCAATCACACAAAGTTGCAATACCATGAGTACCATGTTGCCATCCTGAATTATAATCCTTCCCTATTACTGCATTTGCTCTACCATCACCAGCATTAAAAATGTTTGATTGTGAAAGATAATTAGGTTTAACTAATATTAAATCTGACGGTGTTCCAACTACTACATCTTTATTATTTTTAACTGCTAAATGGCAAGTTGATGCTGCATTAACATCAATTTGTAAATTGTTTACCCATACTATTCCATCATATCCAGCAAGTGTTCCACCAGATGAAGTTGCATTCCAAGGTAAACGAAAACTATATAATAAGCGAGGATCAGATATAAGATATAATTTATTATGTGCTATAAAAACTTTTCTAATTTCTTGATAACCACTGTTTGTACCAAGAATATCAAAGGCACCACCAGTTCCAGCATTCCTTAATGTATCATATGCATCATTTATAACAGTTACACCTTGACTACAAGCAATAGCCATAGTAGTTCTTGGAAGTCCCGTTTCAATATCAATCGGTGCATTTGGTAATACTCCTATTGCTACATGATTGGTTGTTGCATTCACTATCTCTTTATAATCATTATCACTAGGTCTCCAGCTTGAATATGCATCATTACGATTTGCTATTCCACCTATAATAGTGTAATCTCCAGATGCTGGACTATAAAAAATACTACACTTATCTTTAAGAAAACGTATACATCTAGCACCAGTAGTAACGGACATTACTATATCACCATTCATTGCAGCAATCGACTTAATATTTCCACTTCCACCCCACCAATTAGTATTACCACTTGAATTATTTGCGTACTGCCAAAATTCCATCCACATAGACATATTAGGATCATCACCATCATAAATTATAAATCCATTATTATATCCAACAATCACAGCAACAGCAGGAAACTCTCTTCTATTTCCTCTTTGCTGTGTACCTAAAGTTTCATTATACCAAGAGAGATCTTGACATCTTTTTCTCCATGCACCACCATCAGAATCCTTACGAGTATCATATACAAATATATCTTGAATATCATGAACTGCATCCTCGACAATACTTGCCTTAATAGCAGCAATATTTTCTATCTCTACACTTGTAAGATTTGCATGAGCAGGATCTTGGTAGGCCAATCCACCCAACATTGCATTGGTTGGTACTTGACTATTTCCGATTCCGACTAGATTAGGCATTAGTTATTGTTCTCCTGTTGTATTTATTGTGCTGATAGATTTTGTAATTGACCATCACTAAGAGTTCTATTATACAACATGAATCTCTTAAAATAAAGACGACCTGGTGTAAAATCAAGTCTGGTTGGATTACATCCAATTCCCAATCTTGTTACTAGTGGAACAGTAGTTCCAGAACCATCAGAAATAATATCTACTGCTTCACCACCCATTGATACAGCATATCTTCTAGATGTTGTATTAGAATAATCAGGAACATACCAAGAAGAAGCAAATCTTTGTGACTTTGCTACACTGCTTGCAGATGGAAGTCCATTAGCAAATGTTGAATTACCCTGTCCAAATGATCTTGTTTCTAGATGATATGGCGATGCATCATTTCTAAAGATTTCAATACGATCATCATATCCAGTTGCCTCACCCCATAAGTCAATTATAGCATAGTTCTGCCCTGATGTTCCTAAGAAATGTCCAATATCAGACCAATCATTATCATAATCTGCGACTATACTAAATTGTTTAAAATCTGTATCAAATATATCTGAAAATTCAGTTCCTTCTACAGTAACTGCTTCATATCCACGACTTACTGTTCCAGGCATCAATCCAGTATCACATGGAATAAGAGAAGTAGGAAATTTTACATTACCAGCTTCTGCTTGCATTCCCCATATGTAAACGCTATTAGATGAAGCAGCTGCTTCAGTATCAGAATCAAAATCAACAATTCTAGTGTGATTATATGTCATATTAGCAGCTTCATAATATATGCACCTATACCAACCATTTGGATACTCTATCATCCAAGTATCATTATCATCATTACCTTCAGATTGAAGACCAGCAGCAACTTTAGAACCGCCTTCACAGCGATGTTCTCCTGTATTAAGATCAAACCATCCTCTTACACCTTGACCACCGCTATAATCAAAGATACCAATTACATTATGAGTTCCTTTCTTTGCCCAAAAACTTTGAACACCACCAGTTCCAAGACCAAGGGTATCAAAAATCTGACTATATGAATTAGCAGCATCACTACTCACGATTTTAGTTGCAGTATAAGTTCCTGCAGGATCTTTCGTTTCAGTAGTATTATAATCTTTTTGACCATCACCATCTATTTGCCAAGCAGGATTACCAGCATCACTACTTGCAAATACATTAGTTCTAGACTCTTCAATCAATAATCCTTTACATTCTCCTGTTAATGGATCGTGATCAAATCTTGGAGTATTGGCACCAACAAATTTAACAAGACCATTCTCATCAGTGTATGATGCAGGTCCCTTTCTTTTATATGTAATTCTTGGATCTAATTTCTTGACTGTTGCAAAATTCCAATCTACTCTTGGTCGATAGTTTGGATAGTCTTGTGATGCTGCGACTTCTCCTGTTACCGTAATTCCCGTTGTAGAAGTAGATAATTTTAAAACATTCGCATGATATAATTGACAAAATCCACTTGGTTGTATTTTTATACCATATTCATCATCATTTACTTGTAATAGTGTATATCCAGATGCATGTCTATTTTTCAGATATGTATGTACGGTATCATGATAGATTTGAAAATCTCCAGCAACTGTCTGTGCTCCACCCAATTCAATCTTTGCATTATCAGGTACTTTTAGATTACCATCTGATTTGATGCGAAGTCTTTCAGTACCACCACCAGAAGCAACTATTAAATGACCACTTGCTCTAATAGCAGAATCAGTTACATTACCCGATTGTCCTGTTATAAAGTCTGCTGCGAGACCCATATACATTTTATCGGTTCCACTATTTCTTATTCTAAATGTTGTTCCTTGAGCATTACTACTATCAAGTCTCAAAAGAGTAGCATCAGTTCCTTTGATCTCCAATTCAACACCAGGAGATTCAGTTCCGATACCAACTTTACCGTCTGACTTAATAAAAAAATGTGTGCTTCTATTTGAAGGGAATAATTTATTTCCATCACCACTCGTGTTTGTTATCAAGAAATCTTGACCGAGCATTCCATAAGACCAATGAGCCGTTCCTTGATTATAAAGTTTGGTTCCTAATCCATTGCTAAATGTTTTACCTGCAGCATCAACATCTCCAATTCTTATCCAAGCAGCATTAATTTGAGCACCTAAACTATTTGTATTACTTGCATCTGCATTAGCATTGAATATGTCAAGAGTACCAAGTGGAGAATCAGTTCCTATACCAACTTTACCTGCTGATGTGATGCGAACTCTTTCTTCTGTATCAGAAACATTTGATGTTCCACCAGTAAGGAAAGTTATATGATCTCTTGCTGCAACTCCTAATCCAGTATTTGAATGTCCAAAAATACCAGAAAGCATTTCTGCTCCATCACTTGATCTAGAAAAACCAAGACCTGCTCCTAAATTTGTTTCATCATTATGTGATGCTGCATAAAACTTTACAGTTTTATTTGTTCCTACCGTGAATTTTGTTTCACCATTTGATGCGATGCGAACTCTTTCATCTGTTGCTGCTACACCACCTGCAAAGAAACCAATATGACCAATCTGATTCTTAAGTGCGAATCCATTTGCTGTAGCACCAGTATCATCACCATAAGAAATTAGATACTTATCTTTGACACCATCATGATCACTTTCAGCAAATCTTAAAACACCATAACTATTACTATTGGTTGTTTCAATTTTTACTTGATTTACAGATGCTTTCTTTATGTGTAGTATCGAATTTGTATCTGGATTGGTTTTTCCGATACCAACTCTACCTCCATCAATAACTGTTAATACTTCTGCATTATTATCAAATAAGTTTAGTATATCTCCTGTTCCTCTTTGTGTTATTATACCTGCTGCTACACTACTATTAGCATCTACATGTAATAATTCTACCTCTCTTAGAGTTGTATTTAAAGTTGTTGTATCTCCATGAACTACTAAATTTCCACTAATATCCGCATTTCCATTAACATCTAAAGTCGTACAAGTTACAATCCCTGCATTAAAATCTCCACCACCACCAGTAATTGGCCCAACAAACTTAGTCGCAGTTATAATTCCGCTAGAATTAATATTATGACTGTGTATGTTGGCTTGTGTATGAATACCAGGACCAAGTACTTTGGTAAATGCCATTTATATTACTATTTTTAGGTATTTATGAGGTCTCTTCAGTAGCACGTAGATTACTAGTACCTATACCAGTAGTAACAAAATAATCAATTACATGTTGTGTTTGATCTTCCGTAAGACCTGTATATTCATTAGGTGTATATGTTGATGCAACACTTACCCAACTTCCATCTTTATATTCTTCAATTTTATAAGTTTTAAAATCCATAATAACCTCCTAATTAAGATTTAGATATACTAAATGAACCATAATAAACTTTAATGATTAATCCTCTAGTA
>Ga0209232_1001587_pt1 | contig 12089 bp, 9 predicted proteins | sample ETNvirenome_2_60_FD_184066 | JGI IMG/M metagenome (GOLD analysis project Ga0209232, IMG submission 184066) | Marine viral communities from the Pacific Ocean - ETNP_2_60 (SPAdes) (version 2) | ecosystem: Environmental > Aquatic > Marine > Oceanic | place: Pacific Ocean | collected 2013-06-22
AACACATCATAAAAACATAAATCACCAATTGTAATATCACTTCTAACTTGTGATGTATTAGTTTGTTCTGTACCTATTCCCAAAAGTATATCTGTATCTAATGAATATTTTTTGGTAGAACTTCTCAATGTTGTAGAACTATGTAATACTCCATCTATATACATGTTAGCCTTTTTACTTTCTTTTACATAAGATAATCCAACATGATACCATTCACCAATTTCTATAGGAAAATCACCTACCCTAATATATTCGTCTTTAAATGTCCACAGATTAGTACTTAATGTGATTTCAGAACTTTCAGAGTCATTTTTTACAAATTTAATTCCTGCATGATGTCCTGGTTTACTAACCACATATCCTTCTTTTACAATATCTTTATTTAATTTTACCCAACATGTAATTGTAAAATCATTATTCATCATATCTTTCATTGAACGACTGGTAGATTGTACTTTACCATAATTATTAAAATCAATATCAATACCAATTACTTCCTGTGGACTTTCAATAACTCTTGTTGTTGGATAATTTAACTTATTCATTTTATATAATATGTGTAAGTCCTCATAACCCTCACCCCAAAAATTATTATGAAATCCACCTATGTTTTCAAATTCTTTTTTTGTAAACATTAATGCACCACCAAAAAAATACTTATTAGGTAACTTATATTCATCTGGTATAAAATCAGGATGAACTCCAAATGATATTTCATTTAACGAACCAACAATACATTTAGGTCTTTCATCAAATGAATAATCACATTCATTATCCAATGGTATAAAATCAGTACGATGGAACACAACATAGTCCCAATCATATTCAATATTATATATGTCCCTAAAAACTTTAGTACCATTTAGAAATCCAATATTGTATAACTTACCATAATTTACTAAATTCTTATTTGATTTCAAATCAACTAATATAATTCTATATTCTATATCTTTGTCTCTCATAAACTCATCTAAATGTGCTACAAAGTTTTCATTATATTGTTCATTAAAATCTGAAACTATTAATAATTTATTCATGACGATAATCAATGCATTTTTGTTTTACTTCATCCCAATAGGAATACCAGTTATTATCACTTAAATCCTCTATCATAAAATCTTTTACATTTATTCTAAAGTTATTATCTAATAAATGTTCGTACATTTTCTTATACTCAAAATAATAAGAGTAGTCTTGTTTTATCATTGTTACTTGTCTCAATCTTTCAAAACAATCAAAGTCCCATTTCATATGATTGACTATAACAAAACATTCATCAATAGGATATTTCTTAGGATGATTCCACCTATCACCATATGTATCTTGACCATCAATAATAGCATAATGTTGACCTGGTGTAACATCAATGTGTCCTTTACTTAATACTATTTTATTAGGACATGCATTTGATATTGGTTCCCTAAAGAATCCACCCAATGGAAATTGTTCCCATATATCTGAGTCTTTGGTTATTTTAGGAAATGTTCCATCAACTCCTAATCTATCAAGAAAACCACCACTTACAAATTCCCAACCATTCTCTTCACAATCATATATTATTTCTTCTAATGGTTTTGGATACTCGTGAAATTCATCATCGTCTGAAATAACCCACCAATCATTTGGTTTTGTTCGTTTAGTCTCATTATACAAATGTGTTACATGATTCCAATCATAAGGTGGATGTTTACTGATATTATATATCTTTAACCCATAGTGACTTAAAACATCTTCAACCTCACCCACAAGATTTTTATTCTTACCATTATCATATACATTCACAAACACATCATCAACTATATCTTGATAGTGTCCAATCATATGATATAACATATTAGGATTATGACCACATACCGTAACTAAATTTTTGGGACTTTTACTGACCAACTGGCTCTCCTACAATTATCCCAAAAATCTGCAAGTTCAGGAAATGTTTCTAAGAAATCTTTATCTCTTCTATTATCATATTCATTAAAGAAATTAAAAAAGTCTCCACGATTCTTCATCAACCAATCAACATCATCCAATGGTGACTCCGCATAATCAATCAATCTTCTAAACTTTTCTATTTCAAAGTCATAATATCCACTATGTCCATGACCATAAATATGTAGATATTTATCTTCACGATACTTTTTCATCAACTCAATATCTTCCTTCATCTTATCAATCCATTTAGTAGGTAAGATTCTCAATGATTGGTGTGATGGTTGTCTTAAATATGCAACATCTAATAAGATTGCATAATGTCTGTATCGTTTACCATTGTAATGTTTTCTCTTTAGATGAAATACACCTTCAATAAGTTTATCAAAGTTTGGTGCACTTAATGCGTTATAAGTTGACATAATTGTAACAGATGCCTTTGGAACTTCTGTTAAGAATCTGTCTATGTTATGCCAAAACTTTTCAAAGTCTAATCCATCACGAATATACTCTGCTTGGTCTCCCCATGATTCTATACTTGTATAAACCGAATAGTTCCAAACCAAATCATTTTCTGTAATGTATTTTGATTTCTCAATAAACTTATCAAATAGATTGTCAGGTGGACAAAAGTTAGAATTAATACTAATTTCTAATTCTGGATTAACATCAGGATTGTCAATAATGTAATCCAATACTCTAAATGTTCCCTTATGTAGAATAGGTTCACCACCAGTAATTCTCAATGTATGTAGGTCAGGATATAAATCTGGCCACCATTTCCAAAATGCTTGTTCATATGGATTGAATTGTTTATATGGTATTGGCATCATATCTGCTCTTTTTAACCAATCGGTATTATTAAATAATCCACTTGTTGGATATGGGCCTTGATTCTCTATTTCTGACTGCCATCTTGATGAACTCTTTACATCACAATAACTACATGCAAAGTTACATTGATTACTAAATGATATTTCTACATATGGTGGGTTGGTATCTTCTCTCCAATCTGAATCTCTAATCTTTCTAAAGTCTGGTAATGCCCATGCCTCTGCACTTTTCATATGTCTATCACTAAATGCATCCTCATTACTATCTTCTACTTTCCAACAATAGTCACACTCTTTAGGTCTTCCACCCTCTAACATCATTTTTCTTTGAAGTTTTTTAAACTTCGTATTGTGTAGTGCAGATTTATTTTCTTCTAATTCATCTAATGGTATTTTGTGTGGAACAGGATGGTGACAACTATGAGTCATACCATTCTGTAGTAGAAGGGAAACTTGATTCCATTTTGCCAAACAAAACCCTTTACCTACTTTATTTAATTCTCTCTTAAGAATATTAATTTCTTTTAAACCATGAAGACTTTTTTCTTTAAAAATATCAATATCTACTTCTTGTTTCTGTGCCTCTTCATCTTTTATTTCAAATTGTTCCAAATGAATTCTCATTTTCAACTCTTCACTTGGTTTTTTTAATTGACCCTTTTCTTTTAATCTACTTATTTCATTTTCAATATAAGGTGATGAGTGTTTTAATAAGTGATATTTATGTGTTTCAAAATCAGTATCAAGACCATCACATATTTCCATAAATAAAATATGTTTCATGATATCAGAATTTTTGATATCAGTTCTTTCTTTTTTCATTCTATCTAATTCTGATTGTGTTTGTTCTCTTAGTTCAATTGACATGACTTTAAGTCTTTTTTCAATCTCTAATTTACCATATTCTAAATCATTATCCATATTGGTGTACCAATTTTGACTATCTAAATTGTGTTTATTCAAAATAAGAACTCTTTGTTCTAATTCTTGATATGGACTTAATAATTTATTAGACTTTTTTATTCTTTTGATTTCTCTTTCAACTTCTGGTGAAGTATGTTTTAGACATTGATTTATTGCAACTCTATATTCAAGTTCTTGTGTAATATTGATAATTTTTGCACTATCAGGAACATGATGATAATATCTACTTATTTCTTCATCAATATAATCATTTTGATATTTTTCACATTCAGATAATTTAATAAGATAATAACACTCTTTATCATATTGTTTAGTAAAATAATCTTTATCTTGTGCACGAAATAAATCCATTCTTTTTGAAACCCACTCTGTTGAATGGTTTTGTCTTATTTCATAATCAAATTGTTGTTCAGGCCAATCGTTCAAGTGTTTAAATTCTTTAATACCTTTATTTTCTATTTGTGTAAAGTTATTCACTTAGTTTCCTTCTTACAAGTGTTGTTCCTGTAGAAAATGGTAGTTGTGTCTTTGGTTTAAAATCAAAGAAATCAAATACTTCCCACTTCTTACTCTTTTTAAGTTTCTTGATTAACTTAGATGGGCCTGACATATCATCAAACTTTTCACCTTTTGGTACAATTAAACTATCATAATATTTTTCGTCTGTATCATGAATACTGATAATACCATTATCACTTAATCTTTCACTATATAATTCAAAATCTAATTCAACTTGTTCAAATGAATGACCTGCATCTATATGTAAGTAATCTATCTGAACATCTTTTCTTAAGAAAAAATTATAATAGGCATCATCTGTAAGTGCCTCTATGACTTTTGGTTGAAATGTTTCTACAAAATAACTTTCGTCATTCCAATCAGGTTCACCATTAACACCATTTTTTGCATCAACAACATATGTGATACCAAATATATCATCGGTGAAAACATCTAATTCTTTTAAATCCCATTGTGCAGCAATCATCATTCGTGGAACAAATCCACCACCACTTCCTAAACAAACACAAGTACGAGACTTCATTAAGTATGGTATTGTATAAAACAATAAACCACCACCTAAGTAAATGTGTGTTGCACCATGTGTATCTCTGTATTTTACTGGCTCTTTCTCATCACCATTATGTAATAATGAATCGTATATCCAGCCTTGATTTAATAACCCCATAATAAAACCTCTTTGTTATAAATATATAATTACCATCTCAAACGATTATAAAAAGTTGCACATCTGTCAACTATTTTAATTCTATCGTTTCCTGTTTCTAAATCTCGTTTTCTAATATTTTGATAAAATTGAAAATCTGCATCTTGTACACCATCTACAGGTATAATACCATGTTTTGTTTTTTGTTCCATTGATTCTATGTTTACTGGCCATGGTGTCCATATACTATGATGAAATACTGCCTGTCCACTATCAAATGTGGAATCCACATATAATTCTGTTTCCGAATCAACTTGTGGATGAAATTTTCTAATTGGAGCTTCTAATTTATCATATCTATCAAGTAGTCTAGCATTTTTATCACCAGTATCATGATGAAATGCATATACTAAATAGTCACCTGCCTGATTAAATTCATCTCTTAATGCACTATAAAATTCATCATGAATTATATTATCATCATCTAATAAATAAACCCACCCTTCTTTTACATTTTCCATTGCTTTATTTTTACATTGATTACCCCAACATCCATCTTCTGTTTCTGTAAATGAATCAAAATGGTCAAATAATTTTGGGTCTATATCTTCTTTACTACAAGATAGTGTATCAATACAAACATGCCATCTAACTTCAAATTGAAATTTATTATGGTCTTGTTTATAAATACTATCGTATAAAACTCCAAGATTTTGTGGAAAAAGTCCACATGGTGTAACTATATTTAAAATGTGTGTTTCGTTCATAACCTATCCTTTATGGTTCACTATTTGTTCCTTTATTGTGTACTAATATTCCATTAACAATATAAACATCTGATGGTTCTACATCAAGATTTATAACTTCAACTTCACCATCTACTTTTATAATTTGGTCAATTGTTATTTCACTTAAATCATCCGATAATAAATATTGTCCTACTTTACAATTACCTGCCTTTATCCACTTCCATACATTATCTATATCTTTTACAAATAATTCGTGTTCACCAGTAACTTTTAATTCTGAATTAAGTCCTGTTGAATTGTTTACTCCATATACAACATAATGGTGAGTTGCATAATCAAAATAATAATTATCAATAACAGCACTTGTATTTTCAAAACCATCTACTGAACCTGTTGTCCAAGTTGACCATTTCTCATAACCCAAATCTTCATCAGGTAAAGTTTTAATATTAAATGTATTTACCTCATCACCTATATCTAAATCCTCTATGTTTTTATCACCACTTGGTGTAGATACTTTAGTACCTGGTAGAAAACATGCAACCGTTTGTCCACCATATGTATCTTGTATTTCTACTTCCTTTGTTATTGCAGTGTTATACCTTGTTGAATGGTCATTAAATCCATCCGATTGACCATCATCATTATACTTACCAGTTATTGTTACGGTTTGGTCATTGTATTGTGGCCCTGCCCACTTCTTTAATGTAATATGGTCAATAAAAATATTACCTGCACTACCTGTAAATTCTAATCTAAGGTCTACCGAAGTAGAACCACTTGTAAAAAAGTTATCAGTAAACAAATCCCAATTGTTTGTATTGTTTGCACCATCTCTACCAAATGTATGTGACGAAGTTTTTAAAACTACTTGTATATTTCTTGCACTTGGGTCGGTATTATAAAATCTTCCTTGAATTTCATAAGTAGAATATGCATCTACACTAATAGTTTGAGTCAATGCACCATCGTCAATCTGTGCTGCAAACGAAGAACCACTACCTGCAGGGTCTGCATTTGGTGTTCCACCACTATAAGTATGTTTTGTAACTGCATCCGCAACTTCCTTTGTCCATGTTCCTGGTGTAGAAACATTTGTCCAAGTTGCAAAGTTACTATTACCAACAAGATTACTTGCAAGTACGGTTTTTAAATCTGATATAGTTCCTGCACTAAATGTTCTTTGATAACCACTATCTGTTGATAAATTAAATGCATCACTTTGATTTGTAGTCCATGTAAAGTTATCACTACGAGAACCAATTTTACTTAAGAATTTACTACCAGCATTTCCAAAAGTCAAGTTATAATTTTCAGATGTTTGTTCATCAACATAAGCAAAACCATTCAATGAATTATCCACACTATCAATTGAAAACTCAGACATCTTAGTTTGTCCACCACCACCTGCACTTGTAAGTGAAGTGTTTGCGGTCGTATAACTTGAGATAGACGAACTAACTGCTCTTCTTAGTTTTCCTAATGATAAGTTTTGATTTGCTGTTGTACTCATAATTATAAATATTACTCGTTGTAGATTCGTAGATATTTTTCAACCCATTCTTCTTTATTGTCGTATTTTTTTAAATTTTTTCTCAACCCTTCAAGTAAAGTTTTTCTATGTGATTCTGATAATGTTTTTATCTCTTCTACACATTTATCAAACTCTTGTTTAGTGGTCGCCCTAAATGGATAATGTATATCATCACACCAATTGTGTGGTAAAATTGGTAACTTACCATAGTCAACTGCCTCAAAGATACTATATCCAAATGGTTCATTGAGATGTGCAGAGTGACTTATTCCCCAATCATCTCTATTTAAAAACCTTTTTAAAAACTGATACTTAAATTGATAAAACCTCGTATCAGAAAATTTAATTTTTAGTTTCTTTTCCCATTCTTGAACATCAAAGATATCGGTGAATGCAAATGATTTATGTCCTAATAGGAAGTGTGGGGCCTTTCTCGTTTCCATTCTGGCGGCAAAACCAATAGTGTCATTCATCACGATATCTTTGTTTCGTTCAAATTCATAGTAATTCGGTATATCAATTAAATCAAAATCTTTATGTAATGGTGTTTTCTGTACACCTATCCAAATCTTGTGTTTTGACCATTTCAAAACATCTCTTTCCCATTCTTTTGATGAGGCAAAGTGCATTAATCTCGGTAGATTCAAAGTAAACCCTGCCTGTAAACTTAAGTCTAAACTAACATGAACTACATTAGAATGTATCTTATCACGATGTTCAGATATTAATTTATGTGGTGTGTAGTATCCATGAAGTATATTGATTCTTCTACACTCTTTTATGTATTGTTCAAACTTGATTGGGTCATCACTTTGCCATACTACCTCAACATCAGTATCAAACTCTACATTTAAATCATCTATACGATTACGATGTATCAATAGTTTACTTGGATATGTAAGTTTTGGACTAACTTCTTTTAACCATTTATTAACCCAAACATCACTTCCACCATAAACTAATGAACCACCACCTGTACTATAATAAACATCAAACATAATAACCTCTATTTTGCATGAACATTATGAGTCATATATCCTTGTGCAAAATATACATCATAAGGTTCACAATTTAAATTAACAACTTCTACTTCTTCCTCTACTTTTTGTATAGTGACAATTTGTACTTCTGTTAAATCATCCCTTATTAAATAGTCATCATACTGAACTAATTCATCAGTTCTTTTATATTGATAAATATATCCACTACCTTCTTCACCTCTACTGATAGCACTTTTCACTAACCATGGATGTTCTTCTGTAGTGTTGATAATACTATTGATTCTATAATAACTTTCATAATAATCAAAGTATAAATGTTTTACACTTCCTGTTACTATTCTTGTATCTGATATATCATCGTCACTCCACTCACCCCAAGTGTCTGTAGAGTCAAAATCTAATGGAATATCATCATTATGATATGCAACAATAGTATCACCTACATTTACATCTTCAATATTTCTATAAAAAGTATTACCCTTTTCATCTTGTAAAGTGATAGAAGTACCAATCAATAAACATCCACCACCACCATAAGTGTCATATACTGCACCATAAAATTCATCAAAGTGTATTGGATGTTGTGCACTACCACTAGCCGGGCCTCCTTGGTCGTAATCAAAGTTAGGTTTATTATCAGTTTCATCATGAACGGTTTGTCCACTTAAATTTTCACCAGCTACTGATGAAAAGTCTTGGTATAAATCATGAATATCTGAGTTTGCAGTGTTGACTGCGATACCCTTTTCTTGATTTATATCCGATATACTCATAGAAACATTCTGACCAATAACAGGAATCAACATTGCACCATGTCCTGGTGCATTCAATATACCTAATGTTGTGGAACCACTTGAGTAGTTCTCACCATTATTAGTGATGTTTGTTGATGTGATAACACCACTACCATTACTTGTACAAGTACCTGCAAAACTTTGTCCATGTTTTGATTTAGTTCTTGCATTTAAAGTATAGGTTTGTGAATTACCATATCCACTACCACCATCGGTAATATTAATACTTAGTATTTTCCAACCACTTTGAAGTGCCACTTCTATAACCTCTTTTTAATTTCATCTAATTCTTTTTTCAAATCTTCTATTTGTTTTTGTTGGTCATTTATACCTTGAACTAATAAAGATACAACCTTATCATATTGTATTGCCTTATATCCATCTTTACGAGTAGTTACAATTTCAGGTAATACTTGTTCAACCTCTTGTGCAATCAATCCAATATCATGTCCTTTTTCTCTTTCAACTACATCTGCCTTTTCATTCCAATCAAACTCTACTCCTCGTAGTCTACTGATTTTAAATAATGAATCCTCTATAGGTCTGATGTTATCTTTTAATCTTATATCAGAAGAATAATAAGCTGTTAGATTACCAGTAAATCTACCTGCACCATCAACATCCAATGCAACACCAGGTGAAGTATCATTAATACCTAAACCTGTGTTAGTAATTGTTATCTTTGTTGATGTGGCATTATCATCTATCCCAAGAGAATTGAAACTCTTGATATTGATGTTATCAAAAGTAATATCACCAGTAAACGCATCATATAAATTAGTTATATGAGCCGTTGTGATTGTATTACCACTTGATATTCCTGATTTATCTAAGTTTGCCATTTATCATCCTATATTTGTATAAATACTAATCTACCTTGGTGTCCACCTTGACCTGGAGAACCATCAGATACTATTGCATATGAACCACCTGTACCATCTCCACCATCTCCACCTGGGCCACCCATCACACTAATGTTTCCATTTGAAGTTCCTGCATTTCCATTATCGTCTGGATTATTAGTATTTAGTGTTCCTACACTATCTGATGTCGTAATAATTACTACTGCACCACCATTACCACCAGCACCACCACCACCAGCACCACTATTATAAACATTTTCAGGTGCACCTTCATATCCTTTACCTGCACTTCCACCTCCACCATTTGCGGCAGTGTTCGTTACAACACATCTTGGTGTAGTTAATGCAGATGGTTGTGTTCCAGCATTTGCATTTTGACCAGATGCACCAACACCACCTCCACCTCCACCTCCACCTGCGGCGGGTGCTACATTTAATGGTTGTGGTACGGCGGAACTTGACATAACATCTCTCATCATAAGTACTAAGTGTGGGTCAATAAGATTTAATCTTGTGATTGCAATACTTCTTCCACCTGCACCACCTGCACCACCACCAACACCAGTCTGTGGAGCCATCATAATTCTTGAGTTAGTTTTCCAATCAATATTGTAAGTCATTTCTTCTGTATAGTAATGATTCCAATTTCCATTTTCTTCTTGGTTAACTTCAACTCCATTAATCTCAACCTTTTTAGGTTTAATATTACCGAAGTCTAATTGTTGTGTTTTTAATTTTCTAATCATAATTTATTCCTATTCGGATGCATTTGCATCTGAACCTCCTCCACCATTACCACCTTGTGATATTATTCCATATGTATTATTTGCATTATTAACTATTTTTCTTGCAGAGATGAAGATAAATCCACCTGAACCACCAGCTCCACCACCGCCACCACCAGACCTTTGGTCACCTGAACCACCATTACCACCACTGGTACCTGTTGTTCCAGCTGCCATTGAACCTGCATGACCACCACTACCACCTGCACCACCAGTTGTAGCACCTGCAGTAGTTCCATTATGTCCATTATTCTGTATCTTTGCAGTTGAATTAATTGTTAAAGTTCCTCTACAGAAAATTCTAAATCCTGCAGTTTCAAGTATTACATTATCATTAATTGTCAAGTCTTCAAAGTAACAATCTGTTTTTAGTGTCCAAGTAGAACTACTTCTTGTGGCCAATTCTGTATTATCGTCATCTGAAGTTATTGGTGTTGAACCGCCAGTAGTTAATGTTTTACTACCATCTAAACCAGCCCCAAATAATCTTGACTTTTCAATTAAGTAATTATCAGATTCAATATTACCATCAGGTGTAAATGTAATCTGATTTGAACCTGTCATAAAGGTTGCCTCACCTGATGAACTTAAGTGATATCCACTACTACTAATGGTTAATAAACCATCACTTGAACCACTTATGAATGCACCACTACCTTTACTACCCAATACAAAAGTAGATGAACTCATAATCAAATTAGTACCATCCCACGATATTCTATGTCCATTACCTTTACCAGCTCTGAAGTGTCCACTACTATTTAATAAGACTCCTGTTCCACTCGTTAAGGTTTGTGATGCTGCACTTGCACCATATATAAGTGTTGAATTATTCATTCGTAATGTTGTACTACCACTCAAATGGAAATCATCTGTAACTAATTTAAGTGTGTTGGTTCCATCAAATGAAATCCTTGAACCTGTAGAACTACCAACTAATAATCTACCTTGACCATCTGCATAAAATCCATTACCACTATTAAAGGCAGTTGGTGGTGATACACCTAATGAAACTTTACCATTGTTAGTTGCACTATCTATAATAATTGTTGAGGCATCTAATCCGAATGTATCAGATTTTAGTTGTAAGGTATTCCCTACTGCATCAAACTTGATTAAATTATTGGCATCTCCTCGTACTAAGAAATCACCTGTACCATCCATGAAGATACCTTTATTAGTTCCACTAACACTTGTGTTTAAGGTTGCACCCATTGCAAATACTGGTGTACTTGCAGTGGAATCTAATTTGATTTTATTTGTACCTGTTGTTAATAAATCTATATCTGCAGTTTTTATACTTAATGTTGAACCATTAAAGTTAACATGGTTTGCACTTGTGTTTCCAAATAAGAATGTTCCATCACCTTTTAAGAAAATACCACTACCTGCAGTTGCACTTGTTGGTGGTGTTGAACCAAGTGCAATCACTCCATTATTAGAAGATGATACTATTAGTTTTGGTGTGGTTAAATTAAAATCTCCTGTTACTATTTTTAAACTATCATCTCTACC
>Ga0209232_1001588_pt1 | contig 12073 bp, 10 predicted proteins | sample ETNvirenome_2_60_FD_184066 | JGI IMG/M metagenome (GOLD analysis project Ga0209232, IMG submission 184066) | Marine viral communities from the Pacific Ocean - ETNP_2_60 (SPAdes) (version 2) | ecosystem: Environmental > Aquatic > Marine > Oceanic | place: Pacific Ocean | collected 2013-06-22
TCGGCGGCGTTGACGCTGTCGCTATGGGTCGCGGCAAGCGCGGCGCGGTCGCCGAGCGCGGCGATGTCGGCATCGACGCGCGCCTTGTCAGCGTCGATGCGGCGCACTGATGCTGCGGCGCTGTCGAGCGCCGACACCGCAATGCGGCGGTCGGCGGCTTCGCTGGCGGCCTTCGCGCGCGCCTGCGCCTGTGCGACCTCGGCATCGCGCAGCCGCGCCTGCGCCGCCAGATGGGCGTCGGCGAGCGCCGCCTTGCCCGCGTCGTGCCCGGCAATGTCGTGCGCCAGCGTCTTGCTCTCGGCATCGAGCGCGGTCAGCGCGCCATGCGCCTCGCGCGCCAATTCGCCTTCGCGATTGCGGTCGTCGGCCAGGCGGGCCTGCTGCGCCGCCAGATCTTCGAGCCGCTGGCGCGCGGCGCGCTCTTCGCCGTGCAGGCGGACCTGGGTGGCGGTCGCCTCGGCGAGCGCATCGCGCTGTGCCTGCGCGTCTTGGCGTGCGGCGGCGACGCGGGTCGCGACCTCGGTCTGCGCGGTGGAGACGGTTTCCAGCTCGTGCTGCGCGGCCTTGACCGCCGCCTCCGCGGCGTCCGCATCACGGCGCGCCTGATCGGCGGCGGCGGCGGCGTCGCGCCAGCGCGCGTAGATCAGCCGCCCCTCGGCGATCCGAATCTCGTCGCTCAGCTTCTTGTACTTCTCTGCGGCGCGCGCCTGTCGCCGCAAAGCATTGGCGCGCACCTCCATGTCGGCGGTGATTTCGGACAGGCGCGTCAGGTTGGTTTCGGTGGCGCGCAATTTCTGTTCGGCGTCCTTGCGGCGCACGTGCAGCCCGGCGATCCCGGCGGCTTCTTCCAGCATCGCGCGGCGGTCGGTCGGCTTGGCGGCGATGACATTGGCGATCTTGCCCTGGCTGACCAGCGCCGGGCTGTGCGCCCCGGTCGCGGCGTCGGCAAAGATCAGCGCAACGTCCTTGGCGCGGACATCGCGGCCATTGGCGCGATAGGCACTGCCCGCGCCGCGCTCGATGCGGCGGATGACCTCGAGATCGTCGCCGTCCTCGCCGTCGGACAGGCCCGCGACGAGCGCGCCTTCGGTGTCGCAATGGAGCGCAACCTCGGCAAATTCGCGCGCCGGGCGCGACGCCGTACCGGCAAAGATGACATCCTCCATGCCGCCGCCGCGCATCGATTTGGGGCTGGATTCGCCCATCACCCAGCGGATCGCTTCGAGCAGGTTCGACTTGCCGCAGCCATTGGGGCCGACGACGCCGGTCAGCCCGGGCTCGATGCGCAGTTCGGTGGGTTCGACGAAAGATTTGAAACCGGTCAGGCGCAGGCGTTTTATCTGCACGGAGCGGCCCCGTGCAGATCGTCGAATCGCGGATGTTGCAACGCTGGTGTCACATATCCCCCCAAGCAGCCGTCATGCCGCGCGGGCGGGGGAGTCGCAAGGGGCAGATATTGATCCTGCCTGTGGCGAAGTCATGGGGAGGTGGCAGCGCGCAGTGCTGACGGAGGGGCCATGATGCCGCCGCCGCACGGCCCCTCCACCCCTCCCCATCGCTGCGCGACAGTGAGGATTGGCTGAAATCAGCGGGCGCCCATCGTGCGCAGGCGGTCGCGCAGCGGGCCCCAGGACGCGATGCCTTCGGCGACCTGGCCGTTGATGACGAACGTCGGGGTGCCGGTGATCTGATATTTCTCGACCCCGGCGTTGGTGCCCTTTTCGATCGCCGAGACATTGTCGACCTTGCTCAGGCACTGCTGGATCGTCGCCGCCGGAACGCCGCGCTGCTGGTAAAATTGATCGATGCCCCAGCCTTTGGCCAGCGCGGTGAAGCGCTGTTCGGGGGGCAGCTGCATCGCCGCTTCGATCCCCGGCTGCGGCTTTTGCGCCCCGGCGATGAAGGCTTCATGCTCAAGGAAGGTCGCGTCGGCGAGCGGGAAGAAGCGGTCGGGGCCGGTGCATTTGACGATCGCACCGGCGATCGCATCGACCGGGTGCAGCATGAACGGGGTCAGCTTGTACGACACGCGGCCGGTGTCGATGAAATCGCGCTTCAACTCTTCGTGCGAATCCTTGGTGAACTGCGCGCAATGGCCGCAGGTGAAGGCGCCGAATTCTTCGAGTTTGATCGGGGCTTCGGGGTTGCCCATCACCACGCCGTCGCCGTCGAAGCTGACGACCTGCGACCAGCTCTTGCCGGCCGGCGCCGTTACCTTGGCGACGACATCCTGTTCCTTGGCGGGGTCGCTGGCGCTGCCTCCGCAACCAGCGAGGGCGAGCGCGCCGAGCGAGGACAAAAGGGCGATACGAAGCGATGCGGTCATGATGTGATATTCTCCGGAAACAAGTTTGGGGAATCTTTTACGATCCCTTGATCGCCTGGTCGAGTTTCGATTTGAGCGCGGGCCACGCCGTCACTGCGGCGTTGCGACCGTTGACGAAAAAGGTCGGGGTGCCGGCGACACGATCGGCGCCGCGTGCGATGTTGGTCATGCCGGTGAGTTCGGCCTGGGCGACTTCGCTGTCGAGCGCGGCGTCGAGCTGCGCCTGGGTATAGCCGCGGGCGCGCATCAGCGCGGCAAGGCCGGTGTCGGCGGCGATCTTGCGGGCGCGTTCACCCGTGGTGCCTTCAAACCAGCTGGTTTTTTGCGCGTCGGTGGCCTTTGTCACCTTGGCCATCCAGACCGGGAAGGCGGCAAAAATGGCCTGATGGTTGCGCGCGAATGCGCCCGCACCGCCGCAACGCGCGAGCAACGCCGCGGTCATGTCGACCGGGTCGCGGACCAGATTGCGATATTCGAACAGCACCAGCCCGCGGTCGATATATTGCGTTTTCAGCGGCGCCGACCCCAGCTTCGCGAAATCGGCGCAGACGTGACAGGTATAGCTGAAATATTCGACCAGCCGGACCTTGGCCGCGGGGTTGCCGACGACATGGGCGCCGATTGGACTGATCTCTACCTTTGACGACCATAGGGCGGGCTTGGCGGGGGTCGCGGCGATCAGGGTCAGCGCGGCGCCCGACAGCGCCAGCAGCGCGGTGCGGCGATCGAAAAGCGGGTCATCAAAAGCGGACATCGTCGCTCGTCCTTCAACTGATCCGGGGGAGTTTGGGCGCCGCCGCCAGTCCCGACGCCATGCGTTCGAGCACAGTGCGCAGTTCCGGGTCGCCGATGTCGCGCAAACTGTCCCCCAGTTCGGCAGGTACGGGTTTCAGCATTGCCGGTGGCTGAACGGGCGCCGCGGGGGTGACCTGGCCATGCGTCATGCGGACGTGCGCGACCGCGGCATAACCAAAGAAGCGGTTGACCGCGGCGATGATGTCGGGGGCGACATGTTGCAGCATCGGGGCATGCGCGCCGCTGATCGTCAGGTGCAGCGTGCCGCCCGCCTTGGCGCCGACCGGGAAGCGGATCATCGCGGGCTGCGTCACATCGGCCAGCCGGTCGCCGACGATCTCGCGCCAGCGGCTGACCACCGAGCTTTGGATGAAGCCGAATTTGCGAAAGGCGGCGCGGCCGATTTCGGGGACGAGGTCGGAAATCATCCGCGCTTCGCCGCCGCGCGGGCGTTCGTAAACGCGTGCCGCCGCTTTGGGCTTTTTCACCCCTGCCTTCGCCGTCGCCTTTTTGGCGGGCGGGCCATCGCCGCTGTCTTTCGTCATCGCCGGTGCCATGCCATAGGCGGGGGGTGAGCGTCCAGACTTCCGACATGGCCAGCGATCTCGCCCCCGACTTCGCCCCCGACTTCGCTGGCCGCCTGCTGGCGTGGTACGACCGCGCCGCGCGGGTGCTGGCGTGGCGGATCGCGCCGGGCAGCGACGCGATGCCCGACCCCTATCGTATCTGGCTGGCCGAGGTCATGCTGCAACAGACGACGGTGGCGGCGGTCGCGGGCTATTTCGCGCGCTTCACCACCCGCTGGCCGACGGTCGCCGATCTGGCGGCGGCGGATGACGCGGACGTGATGGCCGCCTGGGCGGGGCTGGGCTATTACGCCCGCGCCCGCAATCTGCTGGCGTGCGCGCGGTCGGTCGTGCGCGATCATGGCGGGCGCTTTCCCGATAGCGAAGCCGCGCTGCGCGCGCTGCCGGGGATCGGCGATTACACCGCGGCGTCGGTTGCAGCGATCGCCTTTGGCCGCCCGGCGGTCGTTGTCGATGCCAATATCGAACGGGTGATCGCGCGCCATCGCCTGATCGAAACGCCGCTGCCGCTGGCCAAGCGCGAGATTCGCGCCGCGTTGGCGCCATTGGTGCCGCGGGACCGCCCGGGCGATTTTGCGCAGGCGCTGATGGATCTGGGCGCGACCATCTGCACCCCGCGCGGCCCCGCTTGCGCGATCTGTCCGCTGACGGCCGATTGCCGCGCGCGCGGACGGCCCGATATCGATCGCCTGCCGGTCAAGCCGCCCAAAAAGGCGAAGCCGCACCGCCACGGGGTGGCGCACTGGATCGAACATGACGGGCGGGTCTGGCTGGTCCGCCGCCCCGCCAAAGGCATGCTCGGCGGGATGCGCGCGCTGCCGGGGGGCGACTGGACCGATGCGCGGCCATCCGAGTCGGGCATCGCCGAGGTCGATCATGGTTTCACCCATTTCGACCTGACGCTGAAGCTGGTGCCCCGCGAAGCTCTTCCGGAAAGCGGCGATGCCGCAGCGGAAGGCGAATGGTGGCCGATCTCGGACCTTGACGCGGCGGGGCTGCCGACGCTCTATCGCAAACTGGTCGACAAGATGCTGGAGAGAGACGGATGAACATGATGGTTTCGCGCCGGGCGCTGCTCGGCGGGCTGGCGCTGGGCGGCGGCGCCGCGCTGTTGCCGCGCGCCGCGTTCGCTTGGAAGGACAACGGGGCACAGCTCTATCCCGCGACCCACGCGTTCATCAAAGGCTTCGTCGATCGCCGCGAACTCGCCGGCACTCTCGCCGCGATCGGCAAGGGGCAGGATGCGGCCGAATTTTTCGGTGCCGGGGTGCAGTCGCTGGGCGATGCGGTGCCCGTCGGCCCCGACACGCTGTGGCGGCTCTATTCGATGACCAAGCCGGTCACCGGCATCGCCGCGATGCTGCTGATCGAAGACGGCAAGATGAAACTCGACCAGCCGATCGCCGATTTCCTGCCCGCCTTTGCCAAGATGCAGGTGCAAAATGTGCCCGACGGGTCGATCACCGACCTGCGCCCGGCGAAGACGCCGATCACCGTGCGTCATCTGCTTACCCACACCGCGGGGCTCGGCTATAATATCATGCAAAAGGGGCCGATCAAAAAGGCCTATGACGATGCCGGCATCGTCGGCGGTCAGGCGAGCCGGCTGCCGATCCCCGGCATGGCACCGGTCACCGCAGCGCCCAGCCTGGCGGTGATGGCCGACCGGCTGGCGGCGCTGCCGCTGGTGTACGAACCCGGCACCAAATGGAGCTATTCGATCAGCCTCGACCTGCTTGGCCGGGTGATCGAGGTTGCGTCGGGGCAGCCTTTCGATGCGTTTCTGAAGGCGCGGCTGTTCGATCCGCTGGGGATGACGAGCACGAGCTTCATGGTGGGCGCCAAGGATGTCGGGCGTTTTGCCACCAACTATGCGCCCTATGGCGGGGCGCTGATCCCCTTCGATCCGGCGACCAGCTCGATCTACCTCGATCCGCCGCCCTATCCGTTCGGCGGCGGCGGGCTGGTGTCGAGCGCGCGCGATTATGACCACTTTCTCGCGATGCTGCTGGGTGAAGGTGCGACCGGCGGCAAACGGGTGATGAAGGTCGAAACCGCGCGGCTGGCGATGTCGAACCTGCTGGCCGACAACGTCGACCGCAAGGGGACGTTTATCGACGGGCAGGGCTTTGGCGCTGGCGGCCGGGTGTCGCTGCCGTCGTCGCCGGGCGGCGAGGGGATTTTCGGCTGGGCGGGCGCCGCGGGGACGATCGGTTTCGTCCATCGCGGGCTTGGCTATCGCGCCGCGGCTTATGCGCAATATATGCCATCGGGCGCGCTGCCGTTTCAGGAAAAGTTCGGCGAGACCTTCTTCAAGGATATCATCACCTGATGCCCTTGCCGCTGGGATTTACCGGGGCGTGGCTCGACCGCGCCGACCAGCTGCGCAGCGATGCGGCGGGTTTCGCCGCCGCGATGGCCGATCCGCGCGCGCGCTGCCTGACGCTCGACGGCATCGATTTTGTGCCGGGCGAGGGCGGCGGGCTGTGCTGGGAGGCGCTCGACCCCGCCGACGACCGCGCGCCGCTGCTGCTCGGCCTCGACGGTGCCGGAATTCCGCATTTTGTGCGCGAAGCGGCGCTTGGGGCGCGGATCGATGCGCGCTCGCGGACCGTCATGCGGCTGCTGCCCTTGCTGTCGGGACCAGAGGCGGCGCTTTACGGCGGCGTGCGCAGCCTGATCGACTGGCACGCACGGCATCGTTTCTGCGCGGTGTGCGGGACGCCGACGACGGTGTTCCGCGCCGGTTGGGGGCGCCGCTGCGGCAACTGTAACGCCGAGCATTTTCCGCGCGTCGACCCGGTCGTCATCATGCTCGCCGAATGCGACGGGCGGGTGCTGGTCGGGCGCCAGGGCGGGTTTCCGCCGGGCTTCTTCTCGGCGCTGGCGGGGTTTGTCGAACCCGGCGAATCGCTGGAGGAAGCGGTGGCGCGCGAATTGTTCGAGGAGGCGGGCATCCGCGTGTCGAACGTGACCTATGTCGCGAGCCAGCCGTGGCCCTTTCCGTCGTCGCTGATGATCGGCTGCCGCGCGGTCACGACCGACCCGGCGCTGACCCTCGATACCACCGAGATCGAGGCGGCGATGTGGGTCGACAAGCCCGAGGTGCGCGCCGCGCTGGCGGGCGACATGGGCGCGCCGTTCCTGGCGCCGCCACCGCTGGCGATTGCGCGTTATTTGCTCGAGGATTGGGCGGGGTAGCCGAATCCTCCCTCTTGATTGGGGAGGCAGCGAGCCCCGGATCAAGTCCGGGGCGCAGCGTAGGGGGTGCGTTCGCGGCCTGAGATGGCGGTACAAGAACGCACCATCACCCCCATCCAACTTCGCCTAGCCGCATCGCGGCAAGGCTACGTATCCTTCCCCCATCAAGGGGGAAGGGGAAGAAGGTGCTAAATCCGCCGCCCGGTAATCCGGCTGATTTCCTTGGCGACCATCGCCTCGACCAGCTGCGGCAGATTGCTGTCGAGCCAGTCTTTCAGCATCGGACGCAGCGCGTCGAGCACGACATCTTCCATCGACCGCCCGCCGACGGCGGGTGCCGCGACGGTTGCGGCGGCCACGGCGGCGGTCAGCGCTTCGAGCGACTGGCGCGCGGCGTCGGCGCTCGCTTCCGAGACCAGTTCTTCGGCTGCGGGCGCGGTTTCGCTGGCGGCGTCGTCTTCGTCGTGCAGGTCGAGAATGTCTTCGGCGATAGCGGGCGTGATTTCGCGCGCCGCGCCGGGGGCTTCATCGCGTGCGATGACACGCCTGATCGACGACAAAATATCTTCCATCGATGGTTCCCGCGACATATCGCCCATAACCAACCCCCTAAACCATCGCGATTACCGCATGGTTAACTATGCTCTTACCGATTTGGGGCGGGTTTTGCCAAGCCTTATTGTCGTGGCAGCGCGGGCGGCCCAACCGGAACGCTGGCGGTTGCCGCGGGGACCGCGCGCGTGTCGGTCGCCTGTTGCTGCGGCGCCGGATCGTCGGCCCAGTCCCAGATCTGGCCCTTGACGCGGTTGTAATTGACCTCGGGATCATAGAGCGCGCCGCCCTCGATCCCCAGATCGCGCGCTTCGGCCTTGCCCATCGCGGCGAGCACCGAGAAAGCCGCGACATAGGAATTGCGCTGCGCCGACACCAGCTGGACCTGGGTGTTCAGATATTCCTGTTCGGCGTTCAAAATGTCGAGGATCGAGCGGGTGCCGACGCTGTTTTCGGCGCGCACGCCCTCCAGCGACAGGCCGTTGGCGCTCACCGCCTGCTGCGTCGCGGCGATGATCTGTTGATTCGCTTGCCACGCGGCATAGGCGCCGCGGGTCTGGGCGATCACGCTGCGTTCGACCTCGACATAATTTTCGATCGCCTGGCTGGTGCGCGACTGCGCCTGGCGCACCTGCGCCGACGGGCGCCCGCCCTGAAAGATCGGGATCGTCAGCGACAGCCCGGCCGACGCGCTTCTGGTGGTGTTTTCCGATGTCGGATCGTTCACCGAATTCAGATTATTGTTGTACCCGGCGCCGCTGCTCGCCGACAATTTGGGCAGTCGTCCGGCGCGTGCGACGCCGATGTCGGCGCGGCTGGCGCTGACCAGCTGGTTCGCGGCCTCGATGTCGGGGTTGCTGGTCAGCGCGATCGCGACCGCTTCGTCGGGCGAGGCGGGCAGGTTCGGCAGCTGCGGCGGCTGTTCCAGGTCGACCGGGGCGTCGCCGACCAGCCGGACATAGGATTCGCGGCTGGCGATCAGATTCGCCTCGGCAGTGCGCAAATCACCCTCGGCGAGCGCGAGCCGCGCCTCCGACTGCGCGACGTCGGTGCGCGTCAGGTCGCCGATTTCGAACCGGTCGCTCGTCGCCTGCAAATTGGTGCGCAGCACCGACACATTCTTCTGGTTCAGCTGGACGATCGCCTGGTCGCGGATGACGTCCATATAGGCGCCGACGGTCTGCGAAAAAATGCTCGCTTCGGTCGCGCGCAAATTGGCCTGACCCGACTCGACGCGAAATTTGGCGGCCTTGACCGCGTTGCGCACCGCGCCGCCCTGATAGATCGGCACCGACACCTGGCCGCCGACGCTCACAAAGCGTTTGGGCGAGAAAAAGCTGTTGCCGGGCAGCACCAGATTTTCCTGATAATCGACCCCGACCCCGATGTTCGGCAGCCCGCCCGATTTCTGGATCGGGACATTTTCGTCGTTCGCGCGCTGTCCGGCGCGCGCCGCGGTCAGCGTCGGGTTGTTTTCATAGGCTTTCGCCAGCGCATCCTGCAGCGTTTCGGCATGTGCCGCAGACGACAGCGTCAAGGCGCCGACGGCCAGACCGGCGAGCCAGCGGGCGCGGGGGAGAGGCCGTTTCTTATCGGTATCGAGCATCGTCATGTCAGCCTGAAACAAGGAGGGGATTGGCTTTAGAACTGGAAACCCGCCGGGGCGGCAAAGCCGGGCAGCGGGGCGGCGTCCATGTCGGCAAAGCTGCGCAGCGGCACCTCGCCGCCGGCCTTTACCCCCTGGACCAGCCGCGTCACCGCGCCGTCGCGGCGCGCCGCGACCAGACGGCCGCCCTCGGCCAGCTGCGCGGCCAATGCATCGGGCAATGTTTCGATCGCGCCTTCGACGATGATGCGGTCGAACGGCGCGGCGTCGGGGGCGCCGGCGTGCAGTGGGCCGGCGACCCAGTGGATGGCCGCATCGGCGGTCGCGGCCCGCGCCATCGCCATCAGCTCGGCCTGTTCCTCGACCGCATGAACTTCGGCGCCGAGCCGTGACAGCAGCGCGGCGGTGTAGCCGGTGGCGCTGCCGACCAGCAGCACGCGCATGCCGGGGCGGACCGCGGCGGCAACCAGCATCCGGCCGGTGACCAGCGGCGCGTTCAGCGCCCGGCCATGGCCCAGCGCGATCGCGCGGTCCATATAAGCGACGCTCGCCAGATGGGCGGGCACATGCGCCTCGCGCGGGACCGCCGCCATGGCGCCGACCACCGCCGCGTCGATGACGTCGTTGGTGCGTAGCTGGCTGTCGATCATGGCAGAGCGCATGTCCGCCGCGGTGATTTCGCTAAACTTGGTCGCCATCAGCCTTTTCCGATTCCCTGGGGCCTGAACCTGTGCGGGGCAGCTCTAGCCCAACCCATGCTGTATTGCAATAGTAATACAGCCTCTGCCCGCATAGACGCGCATAGCTGGCAACGCCGGTGCCGCCAACCCCGCATCAAGGGGAGGCGGGCGTGCGGGCGAATCCTTGACAAGGCGGCGAAACCCCCTCACTAGCGGCGCCGTCCAACACCCGGCCCATTCCCCAGGATGCGGCAATTTGGCATGAGGCCCGATGGCGGAGTGGTGACGCAGCGGACTGCAAATCCGCGCACGCCGGTTCGATTCCGGCTCGGGCCTCCAACCATTTTCGATCAACCGCCAGATCGGCTTTATCGCGCCAAGGCGCAGAATCGGGCGTCAAAATTCTCCGCTAAACCGGGACGGTAACCTGTTTGCTGGAGAACACCGCCTGCCAGTTTTCGATTTCCGCAAACACAACATCGTCGGCGGCATGGGCGAGGTCGGCAACGCTGCCGTAATCGAGCGCGGCGTCGGGCGCGCCCGCCAGGCGCGTGATCCGCGGATGGATGGCCGACAGTTTTTCGCCGGTCACCTCGGAAATCGAGGCAAAGCGTTCAAAATCGCCGAAATAGCGGATGCCCGCGACGCCGGCGCCAAAGGTCGGGAACAGCACACCCAAAAGCGTAAAGAGCTTGGCCAGATGGGCCACTTTTTCCAGCGGCAGCCACCCGAATTCACCGGCGGCCACCAACACCAGATAGAGCGCCACCGACGCCACCGCGAGCTGGAACAGCCGTTCGGACAGCTGGTCCAGATTATGATGGACGTTGGTCAAACGGCGCGCCTTGGCGAAATGATAGTTCCTCTGCGCCGCGACATGGCGGTCGAGCAGGCCGCTCAGCACGCCGCGCAAATAGGCGGGGGTGAGCGCAAGTTGCGGCAAGCCGACGCCGCGCAGCGCCTGCCGGGCGTAGAATTCGGGCCAGTCGGTCACCGTTCCTGTGAGCCACCGCGCCGTCGCCCGCGCGCCGCCGAGCGCCAGCAGGATCGCGCCGTGGCGCAGATATTCGGCGGCGCGGCGCGTTTCGAACCAGCGGCCGTGCCAGCGGCGGCGCTGACCGAAAAAGGTGATCGCGAGGATGATGCAGAGGAGCACCAGCTCAAACAGCGCAAAACCCCATTTCCCGGTCGGCGCGACCAGCGGCAGATAGGCAATGCCGCCAACGATCGCCAGGCTGGACAGGATGAAGCTGACGATCATCCCGCCGCGATAGACGTCCGACAGGCGCGACGAAATACCGTCGATCCAGCGGAAACGGCGAGTCACCTGATCGCCGATCGTCGCCGCCAGCGGCGCGCCGACGTCGGGCGCCTATGCATTGGTGACGCGGTCGGGGTAGCGGATCTGGACCTGGAACGGCACCTGGTCGATCTTCATCGGTTCACCATTGCCGACCGGCACGACCGGTAAGCCCCCCGCGGCGACCAACGCGGCATTTTCTTCGTCGCGATTGACCTGATAGGAAAATATCTCGAACTGGGTGCGCTTTCGGCGGCGCTGGAGCCGTCGTTGGCGGGGGCGATGAAATCGATCGCCTGCGACGGCGATGCCAGGCCGTCGTCGCCGGCCAATCCGAAAACATGGAGCGCGTCCGGATTGACGGTGGGCGGTTCGGCTTCGCCGGGGGGCGATGCGGCGGCATGCTAGTCGGCGGGCGATTGCGGCGCGGCGGCAAGCCCCGGAACCGAGGTCCATCCGACGGCCAGCAAGGCCGCGCAATATCCCGGAACCGACATCTCGCCTCCTTCGCCCATTGCCCGCGAGTCTACGCGCAATTGGCCAGACTGGAAAGGCGTCGCGCCAAGGGCTGACCCTAGCGAAACGGCGGCTCGTTGAAGGCGCGGAGTTTGCGGCTGTGGAGCTTGGCGCCTTCGTCGCGCATCGTCTCGCACGCGCGGATGCCGATCTGGAGGTGGGCGGCGATCGCTTCTTCGTAGAAGCGGTTCGCCTGTCCGGGCAGTTTGAGTTCGCCGTGGAGCGGTTTGTCGCTGACGCACAGCAGGGTGCCGTAGGGGACGCGGAAGCGATAGCCCTGCGCGGCGATCGTCGCCGATTCCATGTCGATGCCGATCGCGCGCGATTGCGAGAAACGCAGCGCGCTGTCGGTGTAGCGCAGTTCCCAGTTGCGGTCATCGGTGGTGACGACGGTGCCGGTCCGCATGCGTTTTTTAAGGTCGGCGCCGGTGGCGCCGGAGACGGACTCGGCGGCGCTCGCCAAAGCCTGCTGGACCTCGGCGATCGGCGGGATCGGGATGGCTACCGGCA
>Ga0209232_1001590_pt1 | contig 12055 bp, 11 predicted proteins | sample ETNvirenome_2_60_FD_184066 | JGI IMG/M metagenome (GOLD analysis project Ga0209232, IMG submission 184066) | Marine viral communities from the Pacific Ocean - ETNP_2_60 (SPAdes) (version 2) | ecosystem: Environmental > Aquatic > Marine > Oceanic | place: Pacific Ocean | collected 2013-06-22
GCAATAGATGAATCTACAAGTATAAAAACACCTGGAGCTAACAGAACTAAAAATATTTTAAAATTAAGAGATCTTGCTAAGTACAGAAGAATACTAACAGGTTCACCTGTAACTAATTCACCATTAGATTTATTTAGTCAATGTGAGTTCCTTGAACCCTGGCTCTTAAAAACAGATTCTTTTTATGATTTTAGAGCAAGATATTCTATTATGAAATCTATTAACCTTGGATCTAGAAGTGTAAATATAGTGACAGGTCATAGAAATCTTGGAGAGTTATCTAAGTTAATAGAACCATTTTCAATGCGTGTGTTAAAAGATGACTGTTTAGATTTACCTGCTAAAACTTTTATGAAACGTCAAATCACTATGACGTCTCAACAAGAAAAAGTTTACAAAGAAATGAAAAAATATGCAATGGCACAACTTGATGGTAAGACTTTAACTACTAATAATGTTATGGTTCAGCTAATGAGACTACATCAAATTTCTTGTGGTCACTATACATCTGATCAAGGAGAGATATTAGATATACCTAATCATAGAGTAACAGAACTTATGGAAATACTTTCTGAACTAGAGGGTAAAGCTGTTATATGGTCTAACTATCAAAAAGACGTAGATACAATTATAAAAACTATTAGAAAAAAATATGAGAGTGATGATATTGTAGTAGACTATTATGGTTTAACACCTCAAGAAGAAAGACAAGAAAATATAAAAAAATTTCAAGAAGATCCTAAATGTAGATTTTTTGTGGGTACAACACAAACAGGTGGGTATGGTATTACTTTGACTGCTGCAAGTACAATGATTTATTTTTCTAATGGTTATGATTTAGAAAAACGTTTGCAGTCAGAAGCACGTATTGATCGTATCGGACAAGACTATCCAATGACTTACATTGATATTATTACTGAAGACACAGTTGACACAAAAATTGTTAAGGCTCTTCGTGACAAAGTAAATATTGCAACTCAAATTATGGGTGAAGATTTAAAAGATTGGATTTAAAATAATCCTTTGTCCAAAGCTTTCTCTAACAGCAGAAGTGATACTGCCCCAACAGTACCCAATAACACCCAATAGATCTTGTCTATCTTACCGCCCAAATCGTGTATACCATCATGCATGTGTTTAACATCTTTTTTTAATCCTGTTATGTAGCCATAAATAGATAGCAAATGCTCTCTTGTATTTTTGGGTTTAAGTTTATCTCCGTTTGGCATTATGTAATCATTCCACGTTGTCTTAGTCTTATTTGTTTTTCTTCCTCAGATAATAAAGCATTCTCTACTGAGGTCAATCCTCCATTATTTGGCACGTTACCTAAGTTAGCTTGAGCTGTTTGTATTACTTGTGGGTTAGGCATAGCTGAAGTTACATCTCCTGGTAAAGGCGGTGTTTGTATTCCTGCAGAAAACATATCATCATCTATGTATGTTGTAATATCAATATCATAATTATCTTCTAAAGATAAATCTCTTAAATCATCTCTTATATCTTGTAAAATATCTTCTACTTCTTCAAATGGATTTTCTTCACCAATTCTTTCTGATATTTCAGCAAACTCTTTTCTAATATTTCTCGATGGATAGTAAGGATCAAACCTGTCATTTATAATATCGTTATAATCTCCTTTTAATTGTCTTTCTCTAAATTCTCTAGATATTTCATCCTCATCTGCATTTAATAAATCTGCAGCTTGAAGATCTTTTAACATTTCTTTTTGTACATTAAATCTTGCTTGATTAGCTTTTATGTATCTATCAATAACTTCTACAGGTGTTTTTGGACCACCTGATAATAATGAATCACCAAGTCCACCACCTGTAAATAAACCTCTAGATTCTCTAATACCTCTTTGATACTGAGCAATCTTAAATCCCATTGATCTTACAGGATCTAATTTAACAGCTCTATATCCGGCAAAACCTAAAAGCTCATCTGGTAGTTCAAAAAACTCACCACGTTTTGATGGTTTATCCATAGCTGCTTGATATAATCTTGTTAATTGCGGATATGAAAAAGGTAACATTGATTGTGCAAGATGGTCTATTCCAATTTTAATTTTATCACCGCCTGGAGTTTGATCAGTGTATAATGCTCTACCGTCATCTGTTACTCCATTTCTTAATGTTAAATCTGTTAAAGCTTCTGTGTAAATAGATTCAGATATAAATGGTGATGCAAGTTCACCAGCAGCCTCTGCCATACCTGTTAACAAACCTTTCATTAAAACTTCTTCATCTTCTATTCCGTTTTGAATATTGTTTAATAAAGTTTGTAATGGTCTAATAGCTACGTCATATGCATTACCATGACTAAAGTCTATGTATTTTAACTCACCTGTATCTTCATCTCTGATTGGAAGTATAGTTGAGTTCTTTGACCACTTAGGTAAGTATCTTTTAATAGCTTCTAACTCATCGTTGGTTACATCGTATAACGATTGGAAACCTTTTTGTATTCCATAAGGAGCTGCAGCTAATACAGTTGTCATACCTAGTAATCTTTTAATACCAATGTTTCTTAACGCTGGATCTTTTATTTCTCTAATAGCTCTTTGACCAATGTTAGTTGTTGTTCTTAATATTTCAGATGGGAAAGACATGAACGTACCAAGAGGTAAACGTCTTAACGCTCTAACAGTATCAGATACATAAGCATAGTTTGGGACTGTATTTCTTACAATATCAGCTGCTTCATTATCTAACATTTCTTCTGTAAACTCTCTACCAGCTTTGCTATATGCATTTTTTAATCTGTATCTTTCTACAGCATAGTTGGCTATTTTAAACAAATCATCCTCAGCTGTATATAAATCTTCAGCACCTTTCATAACAGCTTTAGCTCCACGTCCAGCTGAACCTAAAAGTTTTCTACCCATAGACTCTAGTGGTTTTTCTAAGTTTAAATTACCACCATAACCAATGTCTCCTAATATATTTCTAAAATCATTTACGTTTGTTTGTGAGTTAACAACACCTAATCTTAAAAACTTTCTATATGCTTCTTGAAATTCTTTTTCACTATATTTGTATGGCGTGTATTTAGATGCAAACTTTTTAATACCTGCGCCAGGTTCTACTGTTTTAAGAGCTTCATTAAATGCTTTTGCAACTACTGCAGGGTTTTCAAAAAAGATACCGTTGGCTGCAGAAAATCCTGTTGCAGAGAATATGTTTCTAAAGTGAGTTACCGGTGCAAGAATTGTTTTGGCTACTTGTGATGCAGCTTTTGGAAATAAAATTAAATTACGATAACCCCATGTTGCTAGTTTCTCTACGCCTGTTGCATCTTTTCTTGGTTCAAATAAAAATTTTAAAATTTTACCACTCTCTGATAAACCATCAGCAATAGCTTTTGATGTATATTTACCTGCTAAAGGGTTTACTGCATAATCATCTTTAAATGCGTTTGCTACATAATCATCTAATTTTACAATTTCTTGATTAGGTAAAGCATCTTCTGCTAAATTTCTAGTTCCAAAGAAAAAACCTTTGGTCCCTGGTGCAACGACTCCTCCAGCTTGTTCTATTTCTTTTACGGCTTGTTTTCTAAAATAATCTTGATCATCTAACCTTTGAAACATTTGATTTTTTCTAGCGACTGAAGATAGTCTTGTCATTCCGTTGTACAATGAAAATCTAGGATCACTCATTTCACCAAAAAATTCTCTGAATACTTTACTACCTTTACCAATCGGTTCAATTATATCACCTTTTTTACCAGCTCCTCTCAAAGCTGACGTTCTTCTTTTACCAGTTAACACTTTACCTTCAGCATCTTTTACTAATACTTGTTTAAAAAATTTTTTAGTTAAAGTGTCATCAGCTTCTGCTGTTCTTGATGTGTATTTAAAAAAAGGTAAAGAGTTTGGTTTCTTGGCTGCTATGGCTGTATCAATTAATCTATTTAACTGTTCATCAACCTGATTAACACTTGCAAATGGTTTACCAGATCTAGCTGCATATCTTATAAATAATTCTCTAGCATTTTTGTAAGCATCTCCTGTTGGTGTATATCTAACAAAAGGTAGTATAGGTTTCTCTTCAAATATTCTATACGTGCCACCTAAATAATCTTTTACCCTTTGTCCCATAATAGATTTTAATGGTGTAATGTTTTTCATGTCTCCACCTAATTTAGTGGCTGTAGAAATAAGAGTAGTAAATGCTTCTCTTGCTTTACCTAAAGTTCCAAACAATTGATTAATCTCTGGTCTTTTTAATCCTTTTATTTTTAATTTTTCTGTAAGATCCATTACTACATCGTCTTTAATTCCTTTGGTTAAGTCTCCAGAAAACATAGCATCATTAAGAGTTTCTAATATCTCTGCTTTTTCTTTACCAGTTGATTGATTAAAAGTAGTTTTTATAGTTGGAAACATTTTGTTAAGAGGTTTGTCAAACTCTTTAACTAATTTCATAGCTTCATTTGTATCAGCCATTGTGGCTCCTTTTTCAGCCATTTTCTCCTCAAATATTTTTTGTGGTTTAGCACCTCTTGCTCTCACCGCACTAAATATTTTATTAAAAAATTGATCTAATTTAGAATTACTAAACTCAATATTTTTACCAGTAGTGGCCGCTGCTTTAATACCTCTACCTATACCGTAAACAATCGGTGTAATAAACAAAGACTCTCCACCAAACTTAACCCTGTTTAATAATTTTCTACCAGCATCTTTTGATGAATCAGCTAAAGCTTCGTCATCTAAGTCTGTTGGCCCTCCTAATGCATCTCCAATACTTCCAATACTTTCAACGTCTGCTACTAGCGTTTCCCCCGCTGCACCTCCAGCAACTGCTGCTGCAAATCTTTTTTTTCTAGCTGCTTTGTTTAATTCATCAGCTTTACCTGCACCTTTTAATAAGTCAGGTCTTTTAAGATCTAAATATTTATTTGCTTTTTTACCTGACAAAGCTTTTGTTGCCATCTTACGAGCAACACTAAAACCTATTGATCCAGGTATACCAATTTGCACTAATGCTTCTGTTAATCTACCTGCTGCTTTTTCTTGTGCTATTTCTTCAAATGGGTTTAGTTTATCAAAAAATACTTCTACGTCTGTTGCAAGATCTGTGCCTGCTCCTAAATCAATTAACTCTGCTCCTAATGAAACTACACCTTCAGGTACTTTAATTAACCCTGAAGCTACACCTGCTAGAGCTGCACTAAAAGCATTTCTTTCATTACCTAATTCTTCATCAGCTAAACCCATGAAGCCTTCTGGATCAAAATTTTCTAATGCCATTTAGCCTCCTAGTTTTGTATTAGTTCTTCAAATGTAATGCCTCTTATGTATTCAAGTTTACCATCTCTAGCAATTACTCTAGTATAGGTATCTGTAATATCATCATAGTATACACCTTGAGCAACATTTCTTTTTAATTGATTAGGTCTTTTAGTTGAAAATAATTTTTTAGCTCTCGGTAATTGTATATTTACTTTTGCAGCTTTTAACTTATCAAAATCACTTAGTTCAAAGTTAGCTCTGTTTTTAGCAGTAGGCATATCTTTCATGTCCCCTGATTTAACCATAGTCTCCGCATAACTAAATACTTTTTCTTCAGGTGAATCTGTTTTTAAAAAATCAGAAGGTTTTCTATAAGTAGAGTCTATAAATTCTTTCATTTTAGCGTTTAATCTTTCATTATATGCTTCTGTAGTTTCCATGTCTAATTGTGGCCCTACAGATATTTTAGCTTGCTCTCTAATTTTTTTAAGATTATCTGTTCCTAAAGTATCTATAGCTTTAGCTCTTAGTGCAATATTTTCACTGTCTTTTGATCTTCTAGTTTTAATTAAATCTTTTATTGGGTCTTTAGCTGCAGCAGCAGAAGTTCTTATAAGTCCTGCAAAACCTGAACCTTGAGGTGTTTGAGTTAATAAGTTTGGTCCAAATTGTAATAAGAAATCTGTAGCTGGATCAGAACTCATGTCTTGTCCACCACCTCTAACTAAAGAAATAAAATCTGCAATATCTTGTTCTCCAACGTTTAATGCAGGGTTAGTAGATCCTACATCATAATTACTTCTGTCCACAATACCAGTCATGATACCGTCACCGACGTTACCACCTTTTCTAAACATAGGTCGTCTTAATGTTTTCATTAGCCCCCTAGTCCAAAACCTTTGTATATGCCGGCTAGAGTTGCTCCTGTTCCTAAAGCTGTTTGCATTATTCCAGGAGTAGGAGTGAATGTTTGTTGTGTTTGTCCTGGGTATCCTGATATTAAACTAGTTACCCCTGAACCATATTGATTAGCTGCAGTTAAAGGTTGCATTAATTGTTGTTGTAATAGTTGTTGTTGAGCTGTTAATTGTGCTTGGTTCTGTGCTTGGTTCTGTGCACCTAAACTAGAAAGAGCTCCAATGTCTTGACCCATAAATCCTTGTTGTGCTGAACCTAATCCTAGAGCAGCTTGACCTAATCCTAATTGTTGTTGAGCTAGTTGTTGTTGATTTTGAAAAGCTTGTTGTGCCGCATTTTGAGCTTGGCCAAAACCTTGTTGTAATAATTGTGCCTGTATACCTGCTCTGTTTCTATCTGATGTAGATTGATATTCTGCTCTTTGTACACCTTCTCTACCACCTCCAAAGGCACCTGCTGCAATTGCAGCTGCTGGCACGCCTTGTGCTCCTTTTTTAGCTTGAACATCATATTCAGCAAGAGTTGTGTCAATAACATCTTGTTGATATGGAGACATAAATTGTTTGTATGCACTAGGTCCCATAAACTGACCTGCTTGTCCTGCTAATACACCTGCTTGTTGTTGAGCTTGTTGAGCTTGATTTAAAAATGGTTGATAAGCACCAATACCTGAAACAGCTAAATTTTCTGCTTGTTGTTGTAACTTATCTTTACCTGCTACAAACTGTGGACCAAATACTTTAGAAAGATCAGCACCTGAATAACCACCGACTGCTTTTGAAAGCATGTCTAAAAAAGTTTTACCGCCTGCCTCTATAAACTCTGGTGGTAATACTTGTGTTTGTTGTACAGCCATTATACTACTCTCGATTCTAGTTTTTTCATTGTGTCATACATAAGTTGAGCACCTTTATTAATATCTCCTCCGCCTGCATTTCTTACAGCATCAGCGGTAAATACAAATTCGTTATTAGATAACATCGCTGGGATATCATCTGCTTTTTCTTTTACACCAACTGGAGGAATAAATCCACCTGTTTCTCTAAGGTCTAATTCTTTAACACCTTTAGGGTTAATATTAATAGGTAGGCTCTCGATGCCTGATGCCATCTCTACTTTTTGATCAGTTCCCATAGCATAACCAATACGACCACCGTCTGCATAGCCACCTTGACCTGATGAATATTCAGAGGTATCTCTTTCAACAGCTTCTGCTATTTGGTCTGCAGTGTAACCTAAATTTTGATAATAACCTGTTAAGTATTTTCTTAAAGAACTTACATCTCTTGTAATCATTTCTTGTTCTTCTTCACCCATTCCGGCTAATGCTCCTAATGCAGAACCTCCTAAAAATACTTTACCAAAGTTTTTTAATGCTGCACCTTCACCTACAGATTTTTTAAAAAGAGAAGGTAAACCAAGTTTATTTAAAAAACCTGCGCCTCCACCACCCATGAAATTAGGTAATCCAAATGCATTAATACCTAAACCTATAGCTGCTAATCCTAAAGGAGATTTAATTACATTTCCTACGCCTTTAACTAAACCTTTAACTCCTTTTTTAATTCCTTTAACTATACTTCCTAATCCATACTCTTGTCTGTCTGTTTCCATACCACCATCAGCAAATCCAAACCTAGAGCTTTGACCTCTCATCATCATTTGCATTAGGTTACCAGGTATTTGCACTGCACCTAATCTAGGATCACCAACTCCGGCGATGCTTTGCATCCCTCCAGGTGCATCTACAGCAGGTCTAGGATTAAGACCAGCTGGTATTCTAGGACCAACTCCTTGACCAATTTGTTGCAGAGGCACTCGAATTGGTTTAAAACTTCCTATTGGACCTTGAATTCCTACTGGACCTGGTTGTCCCCCTGAAGGTTCACCTATTTGATTTTGTAATGAATCTATAGATTGATTAATACCTTGTAACTCTTGTTCAGCAGAGTCTATGCTTGAACTTAAACTACCTAGTCTAGGATAAATACCACCGCTTTCACCTAAAGTAGTTTGTTGTAATTGAGGTTGTGGTAAAAGACCAGCCAACATAGGCATTGTTGAAGATGAAGTTGGTCCTCCTCCAGCTGCCATCTGTGGATCTATTTGTTGCGCTAGCGCTGCTGCTTGTGGACTTGCGAATCTTGTCATAGTTTATATATTTAAAAAAGTTAAAAGCAGGCATAGAAGTCCTGAAAATACTACACTTTATTTGATTTTTGTATCTTCGTCAAGCGGTTTGGCATGTTTTGCTGGCCTGTGACCTTGATATAAATCATCATAAAATCTACCACAATATTGAAACTCTCCAACATGTGTTATTACATCCATTACATAGATATGTACTTTACCACCCATATCACCCCATCTTTGACAAAAACCAAAGTCTTCACCAAAATAACGTTTAGTTGTAGGGTCATGTATTGTATCAAAAAGATTGTACATATTTGGTTTTTTTTCTTCTTTACCATTAATATATGTAGGTTGAAATATTTCCAACTGAGGGTATTGTTTTATCATATCTTCTAATACTTTTCTTTTAATTAACATACATCCTGTTGGAGCGTGTGTTACTTCTATAATACCTTTCTCAGCTATTATGTTATGATTATCTTTTACCTTAATTGGATAAGTAAAACCTGCTCTTGATAAGTCTTGTGCAGATGTAATTGCGTCTTGTTTATTATTTATTCTTCTCCATACTTTATCCCAATCTAACATCTTCATAGGATAAGGACATGAGATAACGTCTTTATTAGCTTTTAACATTTTCTCTATTGTAGAAAATTCAAAATCAATATCTGAATCTATAAATAAAAGGTGTGTGTAATTATCAGGATGATTTAATGTTTCTGCTACACATAAATTTCTACCTTGTGTAACCAAAGAAGATTTTAACAAAGTAAAACTAACCATTATTTTTTTAATCATACACTCTTGTTGAAACTTTAAAACTGCTTGTGTGTAATGCATAGAGGTATCACTATGACAAGGAGTACATACCATTATTTTATATGGAGAAGCATCGCCTACATTTATCTCTGTTACTTTTTCTTCTGGTTTATCAAACCAAATAGGTTTATTTGGATTTTGCATTAATAGCTCCTTTTAAAAATCTAGTCCAACCATTAGCTATTTTATGCCAATTGTAATAAATATTTACGTAATGTGATTGTGAGTCTACATGATTATGTATCTGAGGATCATGTAAAGTATTTGCTGCAGCTTCTATACCAAACGCAAACTTTTCTGCTAATCTTCTATGATCATCATCATAAGTTATAAACATTGGAAACTCTGCACCTGTTTCAAATAACGCTCCTAGATTTGTTGTAACACAATACAAACCACCAGCCATACATTCTAACAGAGATATACAAGACGTTTCTTCAAAAATACTAGGGTACACATACATATTATATTTATGCATATTTGATTTTATATAATCATTAGGTTTATAACCTATGTAGTTTACATTCGGTAAAGCTTTTGCTTGTTCGTATAACTCTGTAAAGTTGTGATCATTCTGTTCATAAAAATTTTTTCCATACACTTCTGTAGAAGAATATACATCTAAACTAATCAAAGGATTTTTTACTAATTGCATTGCACCTAGTAAAACAGACAAACCTCTCCAAGGTGTGTTTTGGTGAATAATTTTTATAGGTTCACCCTCTTTATAAGGTTTAGCTTTTTGTATATTATCTATACCATTTTTTATAACAATACATCTTTCCAATGGTAACCCAAACATCATTCTAAACTTTTCAAAGTTCCAATGTGAGTTAAATACATACCAATCATATTTGTAATGATTACTTCTATCTTGAAACCATGGTGCCAGATTCGGTTGATCATAAGAATTTTTTTGCCAAAGTATATTTACCTTGGTTGGATGCAATGGAATCTTTTCAGGTATTGAAGTTGTTATTTGTACTTGATCTAATAACTCTTTATCAACGTATTTTTCTAAATAGTTAAATTGTAACTCGGTGCCACCTTTAGGTGCTTGATTTATTATCATCTTTGCTCATTGCTTTCTGTAATAAGTTTAGACCTTTTGGTGATACTTGAACTGTTAGATCTTGTACCACGTGATCTGCTTTCGTTTCTGTATTAGGATCATTTATATCCGCATCTCTTTCTGCTTCATCTTTATAAATTTTACCTGACTTAACATTTCTAATTGTAACTACTGTTGTACAATTTATTTTTAATATATCATTATCCATTTTGTTGTGACCTGTCTATTAAAGCATAACTTATGGCGCCTTGTATTTTATTACTGCCCGTCGCTGCTTGCACTGTTATAGCATCTCCCGCTTCTAAATTCAAGCCTTGAGGTGTAGCATTTACTTGTGACTTAGCTGCTACATCATCTCTAAAAAATTCATACTCGGTGTTTGAATCAGATGAATCAATTAAATTCATATTTACCAGAATAGCTGATGATGCATCATTATTTGCACAATAAACACTTTTAATTATGATTGCTCCACTAGTAGGACAAGTAAGCACTGTTGCTTTAGCTGTGTCAGCTTGTTTAAAACCTTGATTTTTATATTGTATAGTCATTAGGATAAAAAGTAATTATATGCATCTTGTTCTTCTTTCAAGTCATTTTGAAAAGCAAAATTTAATTCCATTTTAATAGTTTCAATTGATTGTAGAATTTGTCTTTGATTTTCTACATCATATTCTTGTTTAGGTTCTGGTATATATGCGGTTACTTTAGCCATTATCTAAATTTTCCTGCGCCACCCCTTCTTCCTCCAGTTCCTCCAGAAGTACCTGCGTCTTGTCCAACTCCTCTGTCTCCACCAAATGCATCTCCTCGTGGTCCATCTCCTCCTTCTTTGCTCATGGCAAGATCTCTTGCTGATGGTGTAGCAGAAGGTCTTTGTGCCATTTGTTTTTGTAAACCTCTTGCTTGTGCCATAGTCTGTGCTGCTCTATTTTCTCTTTCTCTAAGTCCACCATAACTTCTCATATCTAAATAATCAGCTAAATTTTTTGCTTGAGCAAAATCAGAACTTTGTATTCTCGCATTAAGTGGTTCTAATAATTTTGCTATGCCACGTACAGGACTAAACCTAGATAAAAATTCAAATAAACTACCTATGCCTTTAGATTTTTCTTCTTCTTCTTCAACGTCTGGTTCATTAGCAACGCCGAAAGAAGTATCTATAACAGGAGTTGTTTCATCATATAATAAATTAGGTGATATAGTGTCTTTAACTATTTGAGGTGCCTGTTGTATGATACCTGTTCTTTGTAAACCTGGAAAAGGTGCTACACCTGTGCTTTGTAAACCTGGAAAAGGTGCAAAATTTCTTAAACTCATTGGTGCTGCTATATCTATATTACTTCTACCAACTTGAGATGCTGAAGGTGCAAAAGCGCTAACTAAATCTTGAACGTCACTTATAGTGGTAGGGTATCCATATGACCCTGCTGAACGTTGTGCTGTTAAAGGAAAACCAAATTCGTTAATTAAAGAGGCTTCTTGAATAGTTGTATCTTCAGGAAATTGTTGTTGTAAGTTTTCTATTTCTTTTTCTAATTCTTGAATTTGATTATATTTTGATGGGTTTATTTCTTTTAATTCTTCTAAGACATCCCCTTGCATGCCTCCGGTTATTTTATTTTGTTGTTCTCTTAATTCTTGTATTTTTTCTAATGCTTTTTCTTCATCACTTTTTCCAAATCCAAGAAATGCTATTTGATCATTATTATTATCAAAAGCATCGTTTACACTAAAAATACCTGTATTATCTCTATTAAAATTTATAGCCATTATCTTCTTCCATCTGGTTTTGCATCAAGTCTTAGTGTACCGTAACGCCATGTTTCACCCACAGCATCACATTCTATTTTAAGTGCTACTAATCTTGC
>Ga0209232_1001591_pt1 | contig 12053 bp, 15 predicted proteins | sample ETNvirenome_2_60_FD_184066 | JGI IMG/M metagenome (GOLD analysis project Ga0209232, IMG submission 184066) | Marine viral communities from the Pacific Ocean - ETNP_2_60 (SPAdes) (version 2) | ecosystem: Environmental > Aquatic > Marine > Oceanic | place: Pacific Ocean | collected 2013-06-22
TCAATGTTGCGTGCTGCAGCCGCTGGAATTGGCGTGAGCTTTGAAAGCATTAGCAAAAATTACAGCCAGTCGAACTACAGCAGCAGCCGTCTGAGCTTGCTTGAGGAGCGCGACACCTATAAGTGTTTGCAGCGTTATTTCATCGAGAACTTCCATCAGATCGTTTTTGAGAAATGGATGGACATGGCGGTGTTGAGCGGAACGCTGAACTTGCCGGGTTACGAAACTGATCCTGATCGTTATCGGGCCAGCAAGTGGGTGCCGCGTAGCTGGGAATGGGTTGACCCACAGAAAGAAGTCGCGGCCTATAAGGCAGCAGTCCGCAGCGGCTTTAAGACACTCGGCCAAGTCATCAGCGAGCAAGGCGGTGACATTGAAGAGGTGCTGACGATGCGTCAAGCCGAGCTGGCAATGCTCGACGAGAAGAACATCATCACGGACACCGATCCGAGCGAGGTCAACGGTGGCGGTGGTGTTCAGCCTGGCTTAGGCATGGGCGCGATCCCAGCCTTTGAAGACACTGAGCCGCCGGTATCTAACGAGGAGGAGGTGCAGGAAGATGGCGACGATTGAAGGCGTTGAGATTGACCTGATGCCTACAGAGGGCATGAGGGAAGAGGCGCAGCGTTATCGCGATTGGAAGGCTGACGGGGAAGCTGGCGGCACTGAGGTTGCAGCACGCAGGGCCACGCAGATCCTGAGTGGTGATGAATTAAGTGCTGACGTTGTTATTGCAATGAACGCATGGCATGAGCGACACGCTGTAGATGCTGAGGCGGAAGGATATAGGCCAGGAGAAGATGGCTATCCGTCTCCTGGAAGAGTGGCGGCAGCGGCTTGGGGAGGCCCAGCAGGAATGAGGTGGAGTAGCGGCAAAGCAGATAGAATCAAAGAAATTCGTGATAGGAGCATGGACACGAATAGGGCAGAGCCTGATGAGCTTTCTGTTGGCGATTTTGTCCAATGGCGCTCATCTGGAGGGCAGGCCAAAGGGAAGATTGATCGCATCGAACGCGATGGCTTAATCAACGTGCCCGATACCGAGTTCACCATCAACGGTGACGAGGATGATCCCGCTGCTCTGATTACTGTTTATCGCGAAGGCGACGACGGCTGGGAAGCTCTCGACGTGCAAGTGGGCCACCGGTTCTCAGCGTTGACCAAGATCCCGGCATTGCGTTGGCTTGAGGGCAAGACCTACAAGCGCAGCGAAGACACTGCATTCGATGAAGTCGAAGATCGCACTTATGACTTCCCCTTTTCAAGTGAGCAGCCTGTGGCTCGCTACTTCGGAAACGAAATTCTCAGCCACGAAAAAGGCGCTGCTGATCTCAGTCGCCTGAACGACGGCGCACCGCTGTTGTTCAACCACAACCCTGATCGCGTGATTGGAGTTGTGGAGCGTGCATATATCGACGACGAAAAACGTCGCGGTTATGCGCGCGTGCGGTTTAGCCGCAATGAGTTCGCGCAAGAAATCTTGCGTGACGTCAAAGATCGCATTATTCGCAATGTGAGCTTTGGCTACGCCATCAACAAGATGGAAGAGAGGAGTAGCGGCGAATTTGTTGCTACTTCATGGAGTCCAACGGAAATTTCCGCTGTTGCGATTCCTGCTGACGCCAGCGTTGGTTTCGACCGATCGCTGGAACAAGACAAACCCGCTGCCTCGGCAGCAATATCCACACCACCTGTTCCTGAAATGGAAAACACCACCCCTGATATGGAAGTGGTGCGGGCCGAGGCCGTTGAGGCTGAGCGTTCCCGCATTGCCGAAGTGACCAGCCTGTGCAACAAGCACGGCATGGAAGATCTGGGCCGTCAGCTCGTCGAGTCTGGCCGTTCGATCAACGAAGCACGGGCTGCCGTGCTGGAAAAACTCAACATTAAAGAGGAGCCCGTGAACATGAAGGCCGCTGAAATTGGCCTCACCGAGAAGGAGAGCCGCAGCTTCTCCTTCCTGCGTGCCATCAACTACCTGGCCAACCCGACCGATCGCGCCGCCCGTGAGGCTGCTGCTTTCGAGATCGAGGCATCTGAAGCTGCAGCTGACAAGCTGGGCCGCGCTTCCCGCGGCATCACCATCCCTGTGGATGTGATGCGTCGCGATCTGAACGTGGGCACTGCCACCGCTGGCGGCAACCTCGTCGAGACCCAGCTGGATTCCGCCAACTTCATTGATCTGCTGCGGAACGCTTCCGCTCTGGATCAAGCTGGTGCAACCGTGCTGACTGGCCTGTCCGGCAACGTCAACATTCCGCGTCAGTCGGGAGCTGCGACGGCTTACTGGGTTGCTGAGTCCGGTTCACCCACCGAGTCCCAGCAGACCATCGATCAGGTCGCATTGACGCCCAAGACTTGTGGCGCCTTCACCGACTTCAGCCGCAAGCTGATGATCCAGTCCTCCATCGACGTGGAGAACATGGTGCGCACCGACCTGGCTCGTGTACTTGCTCTTGAGATCGACCGCGTTGGTCTCTATGGCTCCGGCTCTTCCAACCAGCCCCTGGGCCTGAAGGACACCACCGGCGTTCTGAGCGAAGACTTCGCCGCCAACACCCCGACCTTCGCTGAGGTTGTGGCTCTGGAGAGCGACGTGTCTGGCGCTAACGCTCTGCTGGGTTCTCCCGTTTATGTGATGAACGCAGCAATGGCTGGCAGCCTCAAGACTGCCACCAAGGATTCTGGCTCTGGTCAGTTCATCCTTCAGGGCGGTGAGGTCAACGGCTATCGCGCTGTGATCTCTAACCAAGTTGCAAGCAACGATCTGTGGTTCGGTAACTTCTCCGATCTGATCATTGCTTACTTCTCTGGTCTGGATCTGATGGTTGATCCCTTCACTGGCAGCACCTCCGGCACCGTCCGCGTGGTTGCTCTGCAGGATGTGGACATCGCAGCCCGCCACGGCGCGAGCTTCTCACGCGGTAACAACACCCTCTGATCATGAAGATCGAGATCCGTAAACAGGTAACTCTTGCGGGTCAGGTCGTCCGTATTGGGGAAGTCGTCGAGGCTTCCTCTACGGATGCAGCGATCCTGCTAGGTCAAGCTGCAGCTGTTCCTTATGTGGAGCCCGTGCAGCCTGAGGAAACGCCAACGCCTAAGGCAGAGGCAAAGCCGAAAACCACTACACGCCGGAGGGCTAAACAATCATGACCGTCCAAAATCTCGGCACAAAAACCACGCTCTTGTCGCTTTCGGCAAGTGATGTGGTCACTGCCACTGCCAACCGCACTGGCGTCGATCTCGTCGATTACGAGGGCGACATCATGGCCGTTCTCGATGCTGAAGCCGGTGGCTCTGGCATCACCTACGCCGTGAAGATCCAAGACTCTGCAGACAACAGCACCTTTGCTGATGTCTCTGGTCTGGCCTTCACGACCACGACTGCCAACACCGCACTGACTGAGACCCTTCGCATCAACAGCGATGAGGTCAAGCGTTACATCCGTGCCGTCATCACCGTTGCTGGTGGTACTGGTGCAGGTGCTCTGAGCGTTGTTGCTCTCGGCTCTAAGAAGTACGGCTGATCATGGCAATCACTGAGGATCTCGACGTTTTCATGGCTGACTTTGGCGTTAGCTGCACAGCTGGCGCCACAACTGCCAAGGGAATTCTCGACATGCCCGGTGAGGTGCTGGCTGGGGGAATGGTCCTGTCAACGGACTATTCCCTCACCACCCGTTTTTCAAATTTCGGAACTCTTATCAGTGGTGACTCAATCACCGTTGACGGGACTGCTTACACGGTGAGAGAGAACCGGCCAATCGGTGACGGCAAGTTCGTCGAGATCTCATTGCAGAAGACCTAATGGCCATTCAGAAGGTTGACAGTCGAGCAGGTTGGGCAGCTAGGAACCCTCTGCTGCTGTCAGGTGAGATTGGCCTTGAGAAAGAGACTGGCAATCAAAAGATTGGCAATGGCCGCCAACACTGGAACAGTCTTCAGTATTTCGGCAGCCCTGGCTATTGGGCTGAGTTCTCAAGCGATACAGATCAAACGACAACAGCAGACACGCCAACAGCAGTTACTTTCAACAAAGCCAACGCACACAGCCATGGCGTTAAGGTCATTTCTGGTAGCAGGCTGACCGTTGAGCATCCAGGCGTTTACGTTTTTGAGGTCAACTTGCAGCTCTCAAACGACGACACGCAGATCCATGACGTGGACTTCTGGCTAAGGAAGAACAACGCAGGAGATGCAGGGAATTTGGCTCTGACGGCAAACACGGCGAGCGTTATTGAAAAGCACGGCGGTGTTCAGGGGGCGAACAACTTGCTTCTAGATCACACCTTGAAGCTTGAAGGCAATGACTACATCGAGATCATGTGGGCGCCGACAGATGCAAACATTTTGCTGAAAGCGGCTGCCGCCATTTCTAGTCCCTACGCGCGTCCTGCGCGGCCTAGCGTGGTTTGCAACATCTTTGAAATTGCTGGGGCTTAGTCATGACGACAAAGCGCGAATCAATCCTTGCTGATATTGCCTCAAGCCTTGCTGGCACTGTGCAGGTTGGCTCGCGCATCTATCGCAGCCGTGTTGTGCCGTTGAGTCGCGGTGAGTCGCCAGCGATTGTGATTGAGCCGACGGGTGACACGCCTGAGTACAGCCTGAGGCTCGACCGTTTGGACTGGAGTTTGGGTGTTCGTGTCTCGATCATTGTTCGCTCTGCTGTGCCAGACAACGCGGCTGATCCGATCGTGGAAGATGTCCACAGCAAGATGATGAATGACCTTACGGCTGGGGGATACGCAATCGACGTTGAGCCAGGTTCTGTGAGCTTTGAGCAGATTGATGCTGATCAGCCAGCCGGCGTAATTGGCATGAACTTTGTTGTCAAATACCGGACCCTATTGACAGATCTCAGCTCTGGTTGACCTTGCTAAGATCGACTTAGGAAACCTGCTGGCTAGTCATGCCACTGCTATCTCGTAAGCGGCTGTTACTAGCCAAGTTGGAGACCACGGTTGGGACCGACCCAACGCCTGTCGTCGGCAGTAATGCCATTTTGGTGCGGAACATTGAAGTGACTCCGCTTGAGGTTGACACGGTCAATCGTGAGTTGATTCGTCCTTTCCTAGGCCAGGCTGATCAGTTGCTTGCACAGCAGCGAGTCTTGATCAACTTTGAGGTTGAACTTGCCGGTTCTGGGTCTGCTGGTACGGCTCCGGCTTACGGTCCTTTGCTGCAGGCTTGCCGTTGCACAGAAACCGTTGTTTCCTCAACAAGCGTCACCTACGCGCCGAACAGTGACGCAACGCCTAAGTCAGTCACCATCTATTTCAACAATGATGGTGTCCTGCATAAAGCAACCGGTTGCCGTGGCACCTTCACGTTGAACGCTGAGGTCGGAGCTATTCCGTTTATCTCCTTTGAGATGACCGGCGTCTTCAATGCTCCCTCTGACGTTTCAATCAGCGCGCCGACTTATGCAAACCAGGCTGCCCCGCTGGTGTTTAAGAACGGCAACTCGTCGAGCTTCCAGGTGTTCAGCTACAGCGGTGCAGTGCAGTCGCTGAGCTTTGAGCTGGCTAACGAGGTGATCTACCGCGAATTGGTTGGCGGAACCAAGAGCATTGATGTTGTGAACCGCGCTCCCTCTGGTGAGTGCGTGATTGAGGCAACAACGATTGCCACTAAAGACTTCTTTACTGCAGCCACTGGCAGCAGTACAGGAAACCTGACCTTCCAGCACGGAAGCACGGCTGGCAACATTGTTACCTTCACTGCTGGACAGATTGACCTTGGCGGTCCTTCTTACAGCGATCAAGATGGCATTCAGATGCTAACTTTGCCGTACATTGCCACGCCAACATCGGCAGGCAATAATGAGTTCCAAATTGTGATGACCTAATGGCGCTTGTCCTTAAGGACTCTGATTCCTACAGCTGGCCGATTGTTTATCGGCAGCCTGTATCAGGAGGGCGGCGAGAGAAGCAAGAGTTTGAGGCAGAATTCAAGCGTCTGCCTCAATCTCGCATCACTGAGATTCAAGAGCTTGTACAGCAACGCATTGATGGCGCTGAGATTGAGATCTCAGACGTAAGCATTGCTGATGAGGTTGTTGTTGGCTGGGAGGGCATCGTTGACGGAGACGGTGAGCCAATCCCTTACACGCGACGGACTAAAGAGCAGCTGCTAGAGCTGCCAATGATGGCCGGCACGCTTATTGAGGCTTTCTTCAACTCGCTTGTGGAGGAGAAGCGGGGAAACTGATAGGCGCCGCTAAGTATTGGGCTGGCGGCGTAGAGATCGACGACACAGCAGAAGACGCGAAGCTGTTCGGCCTTGAGATGCCAGACAAAAAGCGCGTTGAAGACTTTGAGGTCATTCCTGCTGCCTGGCCTGCTGTTGTGATGTTTTTAAGGCTGCAGACGCAATGGCGTGTCGGAGCTACAGGGATTGTGGGGCTCGATTACAACGCGGTGCGCTGGGTTTTTGAGTTGTATGAGGTCAAAGAGCCGCGCAAGATGCTCGATGATTTGCAGACCATCGAAGCTACAGTGGTTGAGACCCTTAATCAGCGCGAGAAATAGCCATGGCTATGGACATGACCACCGCGCTGACTATCAAGGCGAACGTTGTTGGTCAAAGTCAGATTGGCGGGTTAGAAAAAGGATTAGGGCGGGTTACGGGACAGACGAATAGAGCAACCACGGCCATGGGCCGCTTGCGTGGCGCTGCGTCTGGTGCGCTTGGTGCCATGCGCAGTTTTCTGCCTGTTTTAGGTGTGGCAGGGATTGCAGCTTTTGCGAAAAGCAATCTTGACGCTGCTGATTCAATGTCGAAGCTGTCGCAGCGAACTGGCATTGCAGCGCCGACGCTAGACAAGTTCCGCAAGGTTGCAGAACTAAGCGACACAAGTATTCAAAGCCTTGAAAATGCTTTTCCTGCTCTTGCTCGTGGCATTGATAATGCAATCGTCAAAGGCACTGGCCCGGCAGCCGAGGCATTCAGCAGGCTTGGCGTAGGTCTGACTGATGCAAACGGTAAGGCAAGAGAAACCGATGCGGTGATGCTGGACTTGGCTGACAAGTTCCAGCAACTGCCAGATGGCACTGAGAAGGCTGCACTGGCGTCTCAAATTTTTGGGCAAAGACTCGGCTCTGAGTTGATTCCCTTGCTCAACAGTGGTGGCGATGCAGTGCGTGGAATGGGCACCGCGTTGACTCAGGATTTTGCAGACAAAGCAGCTGCTTTTAATGACAAGCTTGAAGGTGTGCAGGAGAAGCTGGGCGACCTTGCTCTGAAGGTCACTGAAGCATTGCTGCCAGCACTCGAAGCGATTGTCCCTGTCATTGAAGGCTTAGTGACTGGCTTCACTGCATTGCCAGGCCCAGTGCAGGGCTTAATTGTGGCTCTCGGCGGCATTGCTGGTGTTGCTTTTGTCTTTGCTCCATTGGTCACTGCAATCACAGCTATTGGGCCTCTGTTAGGTGGTTTAGTCACTGCTATTGGTCCGGTGGTGGCTGCAGTGCAGGGTTTGGCTCCTGTTCTTGCTGCTGTATTTACTGGCCCCGTTGGCTGGGTCGCGTTAGCTGTTGCAGCTGGTGCCGCAATTTTTACGTTTAGAGATGAAATAGGTCAAGCGTTTAATTCGATTGGGCAAACTATTAAGAGCGCAGCCCAGGCTTTTAACGACATATTTGTGCAGCCAGTCATTGAGGGTGGAAAGTTCGTTTATGATGGATTGGTCGATACGTTGAGTCAAATTGGCAACGCATTGAGATCACCATTTGAGGCTGCTGCCAACATGATTAAGGGAGTTATGAATGGTGTTCTTAATGGTGTTGGAAACGCAGTTAGGTCTGTTGTCAGTGCAATAAACAGGATCATTTCTGGTGCAAACAATGCCCTGTCAAAACTAGGGTTGCCTCAGATTCCGTTCTTGCCCTCGCCAAACATCCCGCAATTTGCACAGGGTGGCCTAGTCACGGGGCCAACATTGGGTTTAGTTGGAGAGGCTGGACCTGAGTACATTGTCCCCGCTCGCAAAGCCCAAGGATTTGCTCAAAATATTCTTGCCGGTGTTCGTGGCCCAGGTGCTATCCCACGTTTCGCGGAGGGTGGTTTTGTCGCTCCAGCCAATGCCAACGTAAGCATTCAGACGGGACCAGTGACGCAAATGAATAATCAGAATTTTGTAACTACGCAAGACATGGGCAAAGCGGTTAAAGCGGGAGTGCAACAAACGCTGGACATCCTCCGCCGTGATGGCAACGTGCGTTCACAGCTGGGGCTCGTCTAATGGCAGATTCTGACATTATGTGTTTCATGGAGTATTACGCCGACCGCACAAGTGTGGTTGATGGCTCTGGGAACCGCACTCCAACAAGGCAATGGCAGAATTTTTATCAGGTGGGCCAGACTTTAGGCGTAGACAACAAAGCTACGGGCACTTATTTTTATCTGGCCTTTGATGTTGATGGCTTTGGCTCAAACGATGCTGCGGCCATCAATGATCTTTCTGTGACCTTGGCGGCTACTGCTGATTTAGTCGATATTACTGATACAGCGATTGCGGCAGAAAATCTAGTGATTGCGTCCCTTTATGTTCAGGATGTTGGCAAGGATGCGTTTGACACGGCTAGCGCTCAGCTTGTGGCTAGGTATATCGGCAGCATTGACGGCGCTGAATTGACTGACGAAGCAATTACTTGGACAGTGAACCCGGCAATTAACAAGCTCGATCCGCAAGTGCCAACACGCAAAATCACTGTTGATATGCTGAACAAAGTGAGGCAGAGGTTGCGATGAGTGAGCGCATTCTTGGCATAAACATTAGAATTTTGGACTCTGACAATGTTGAGCGTTCGGGCCTGCAACTTGTTTTTGACGGCGCTCGTGTCTTCTATCGAGATTCAGAAGGCGTTGAGCATCAAAGACAAACCTTGCTTGGCGCTGATTTTCTGATTGAGCCGTTCGAGCTCGAACTTATCATGTATCAATTCGGAGGCTGAGATGGCTAACAATTCCGGCAAAACTAGCCAGCCGAAGGGCCAAGTCGGAACTATTGCGTCGAGGAGTGACGCAAGCGTACAGAAGAGCAAAAAACCTCAGCAAGACTTAGAGCGAGAGCAAAACGTTGCCACGGCTGGCGACACTGTGCCGATTGTGTTTTGCAAACGTGCTAGCAGCTCTGGCGGTGCCTGGGTTCAGCCTGCGCTTATTAAACAAGGCAGTTACAACTTCAAGGGGACATTTCTCTATGCGATCAGTCAAGGGAGTGTTGTCGATAGTCCACAGACCTATAGGACTTGGGTTGGTGATCGGATTATCTCTCATATACCTTCGCAGGGCACAGTCACAGCATCGCATTTCTACAAAAGCTCTGCGACTATGGCGTCAGCGCCAAATGTTTGCCCTATGACGGGAGGGCGGTTTTTTTGTGAAGCTGACACCTCTTTTTATCTATGGCGATACCGCAACGCTAATGGTTATTCTGAATACTTTGAGCCAAATGAGTCGAACATTTATTGGAACTTCAGAGAATTAACAGTTGGCGAAGGAGACACGACGAATAGCGTTATTATTTTTAATGGCAGCGACATAACCGTCACTGAAATTGCCACAGGAGTAGATAGGACTTCGGATTATTGGTCGCGGTTTGGGGGAGGGGTTTCTGATCCTTCCACAATCAATTTCTACGCAAACTCAGTGACAACTAATGGAGTAATTACTGGGGGTAAAGCAGTTGGGACTACTACGGGCTCCAGCCCTACAACTTGGGGCGGAACCTTGTCTTCAATCGGAGTTGATTTTTATCAAAGCGCCTATGGCACAACCGAGCCCTGCGTCAGGGTGTTTGCTGAAGGCACGCTTAACAATCAAGTTAATACGAGCAACCCGGCTAGCACTGGAACGTTGTTTGGAGTCCTTGGCGAACGTGGCGCGTCAGTTGTCGCAGATCCAACAAACTTTGCAAGTACCTACGACTTCACGGTTTTCGCTGACATAACTTTCCTGCAGATTGAAGGTGATTTGTATGACAGCGGGATCAGCGCAAGTTCTTACCCCACAACCACTCGTCAGCTGTCTGTTTTTTATGAGCAGGGTATTAGCGTTGACCTTTACAGCGGCGGTTTAGTTAGCGGATCGTATGCAACTGGCGCAAGCAATCAGTTTGTTGACCTTGCGATGTATTTATTTACGCTGATTGGTCGCGCTGAGGGGGCCACGACAGCTGACATATCCATGCCAATCGATGTAACCAATTTGCAGGACATTGCTGCATTCTGCACCAGCAATGGAACATTTTTCAATGGCGTTGTTGAGCAGTCAATGAATATTATTGATTACATATCTAAGGTCGCACCTTATTTTCTGCTTTCGTTTATTTCGGCGAATGGTCAGTACAGCTTGCAGCCATTGCTGCCCGTCACTTCTGGCAACGCTATTGATGTCACAGCTCTGACGCCTGCTGCAACATTCACTGAGGCCAATATATTGCCTGGAAGCTTTAGCAAGTCTTACAGGGATTCAGATGATCGCAAAGAAATCAACATCAGTCTTGTTTGGCGTGAATGCACACCTTTTGAGGTTGGCATTCAGCGCACAACCACAGTGCGTTTTGGGACTACCGCTAACGATGCGCCAACGGAGCAGTTTGATTTAACTGACTTCTGCGCAACGCAAGCTCACGCGGAGATCTTTGGGAAGTATCAGCTTGCCAAGCGTCGGCACTCAACACACACAATCAGCTTTGCAACTCCGCTGATCACTTCTGGCTTAATTCCTACAAACGTTATTCGCGTCACAAGACAGCGCAAAAACAGTGCAGGTGATGACCGCACTGAGACGAATTTTTACCAGATCACTAGCATTCGTCATTCAAGCGACGGTGTGAGCACTGTTGAGGCCATGTTCTTCCCGGTCAATGCAAGTAGCATTGCCAAGATCAGCAATGAAATTGTCAACGGCACTTTTGAGGTGATCTGATGGCTGATTTTCCTTCTTTAGAGCCGACCAGCCGCACTTGGTTAATGGGCGATTATCCGCAGCTTGTTCATTCAGGTGTTAGCGGTGGTGAGGTGCGATTTATCCAAGGGTCAGACCGTGTTGGTCAACGCCTCACACTTGGCTATGAGTATTTGACGGAATCTGAGGCAAAGCAGATCCTTGATCATTTTGAAGGGCAACAGGGCAGTGTTGTTGCGTTTGATCTGCCGTCCGTCATTTGGGATGGCTACAGCAGCCCGCCTGTTAGCTCCTCGGAATATCAATGGCGATATGTTGGCGCGTTTGAGGTGAGCAACTCTGCACCCCTTCGCTACAACATGAGCATTGAGCTTGAGACGGTGCCTGTTTAGTCATGACCTTCCCAGCCATCATTCCATCAAGCCGGACGTTTAGCCCAGGCGACATTCCGCGTTCGTTGCAGGTCAGCCTTTCAGGTGTGACGAAAGGCTTTCGGCGTGGCAACCGACGAACAGAGCAAACGCTGTCGTTGGGCTTCACAAATCTGACTGAGGCGCAGTTAAACCTGATCAAGGCGCATTTTGTCGATCGAGAGGGCACTTTTGGCACGTTTTACCTCTCGGCTGAAGTTTGGAACGGCTACACAACACCGCCGATCAGTCTGGTTAGCGATTACGCCTGGCGCTATGCAGCTCCGCCAACAATTAGTGATGGGATCGTTGGCCGCTGGAGCGTTGACATTGAGCTAGTCAGTTATGCAATCGATATCGGTGACTTGATTTTCGATGGCTTGACGGCATCGGCAACACCTGCAAGAACCTATATTCTGGACGGAGGCGCGGCAGCGGCGACGCCTGCTCGTGAATACATCGTTCAATCGACAGGGGCAGCATGAGCAGCATCACCCTCACAGCTCTTCAGAAACAGCGCCGCGATACTGCTGCCAACTGGACATCAGCGAATCCGACGCTGTTAGCTGGTGAATTGGGATATGAGTCAGACACAGGCAAGTGGAAGGTAGGCGACGGAACGACTGCCTGGACTTCACTTGCTTACACCTACTGGAGCCAAATCAGCGCTTATCCGCTAGCGACTGCAGACATCGCTAACGATGCGATCACGGCAGACAAGCTGGC
>Ga0209232_1001592_pt1 | contig 12042 bp, 11 predicted proteins | sample ETNvirenome_2_60_FD_184066 | JGI IMG/M metagenome (GOLD analysis project Ga0209232, IMG submission 184066) | Marine viral communities from the Pacific Ocean - ETNP_2_60 (SPAdes) (version 2) | ecosystem: Environmental > Aquatic > Marine > Oceanic | place: Pacific Ocean | collected 2013-06-22
TTAACAGCATTAACATCTAGTGCATCAGATGATGTATTACCTATAGTAGACACTAGTGCAACTGCCACTAAGAAAATGACTATAGCAAATATATTTAAAGATATACCTGTAAGTGTAGGCATTAATTTTGATAGTCCTGCATTAAAACTTCATGTAGTAAATGATTTAGCATCAAGTCCACTATATGCAAGTAATCAATGTGCTGTATTCGAAGATGATAACAGACCAGGTATACAAATGGCTGGTAGTGCTAATAACATAGGATTAATAGACTTTGGAGATAATGCTGCATTTAACTCTGGTGGTATTCATTATAAACACGCATCAGATTCATTTGCTTTTGTTGCTGCTGGTGATGAACAAATAAGTTTATCTAATGGTGTACTTGGACCAGTAACAGATTCAGATGTAGACTTAGGTACTTCCTCTTTGTACTTTAAGGATGCATTTATTGATACTATTACAACCACTGGTGCTATTAATGGTTTTGCCAAAAGATGGACAGCTTATACTGCAAACTTTACAGCAGTAGCTGGAGACAGAATACTAGCTGATACATCTGGTGGAGTATTTACAGTAACACTACCTGCATCTCCTGCAGTTGGTGATGAAATACATATACTAGATAGTGCTGCATCATTTGATAATAACAATTTAACTGTAGCTAGAAACGGAAAAAAAATACAAGGATTAACTGCAGACTTAACTTTAACAACTGAGAATACAGGTATTGGACTTGTGTTTATGTCTGATACATATGGTTGGAGAGTTTTAGTTGATGCATATGCTGTAGATACAACGGAGCTGTAATATGTCAGATATATATAATCCTAATCAGGATATACATATAGATAAGACAACAAGTAAACTTGTAGTAAGAAAATCACAAGATACTCAGTCTATACTTAAACAAAATAAAATATCTAGAAATCATACTCAAGAACAAAAAGGTGAGTTTCAACGTATAGCACAGATACCTTTGATTGCATTACAAATTAAAACAAAAGAACTATTTGGTCATTCTAACTATCATAAATTACATAAAGATGATCAAAGAGATATTATTAAAAAGATGATTAATAGTAATGAGTTCCAAAACTTTAGAGTAGGAAGTAAAAAATTATAATGGCTTTAAACAATTATGCAAATTTAAAAACAGCTATTGCTAATTTCTTAGCACGTGATGACTTAACCACAGAGATTGATGACTTCATAGATCTTACTGAAGCAGACTTTAATCGTAGATTAAGAATACGAGATATGGAAACTGTTAATACTTCATTTACTATTGACACAGAAACAGAAGCATTACCTACAGGATTTTTACAAATAAGAAGTTTTATTTTAACTAGTACTAGTCCACAAAGAGTATTACAGTTAATGACTCCTTATCATCAAGCAGATACACAAGACTATACTAACTCTGGAATACCTAAAGCATTTTCTATTGAAGGATCTAATTTTAGATTTAGTCCTGTACCTGATTCTACATATACAGCTAGAATAGTTTTTTATAAAGCCTTTGATAGTATTGATGCTACAACTACAACTAATACTATTCTTACAAAGTTTCCTGATATATATTTATATGGTGCATTATATTATGCATCAACATTTCTTAGAGGTATGGATCAACAAACAGTTGTACAATTTAAAACTCAGTATGAAGCTGCTATCAAACAAGCAGAAGATGCAGATGATTTAGATAAATACAATGGCTCACCTTTAATTCAAAGATCAGGTATTAATATTAACAATCTAGATAACGTAAGATAATGCAGTTACCTTTTGGAGAGTGGTTACCAGATTTACCAGATCATGTTAATCCTGGTGCAACTCAAGCTAAGAATGTATTTCCTGCTGTAAATAGTTATAGACCATTTAATAATATAGCTGCTACTTCAAGTAATGCTACTGATGCAAGAACACAAGGTGGTAAAGCATTTAAATCAGATAGTGGTGTTGTATCTATCTTTGCTGGTGATGCTACTAAATTATATAAACTTACTGCTAATGCTTTTGTTGATGAAAGTGGTGGTACTACATTTGCTACAGACACAAACGGTTATTGGGATTTTGTTAGATTTGGTGAAACAGTAATTGCATTTAATGGAGTTAATCCTCCACAAGCATGGACATTAGATTCATCATCAGACTTTGCTGCATTATCAGGATCACCTCCTACCTTTAGACATGCTGCTATTGTTGGTAATTTTATAGTTACAGGATTTCAACCTACATTACAAAACAAAGTTCAATGGGCTAGTTTTAATAGTGCTACTGCTTGGACCGCAGGTGTAAATCAAGCTGACTCTGAAACACTACCAGAGGGTGGTGTTATTACAGGAGTTACTGGTGGACAGTTTGGATTAATATTTCAAGAAGATCGTATTACTCGTATGGATTATCGTGGTGGTAATGTTGTATTTTCTTTTAGAAGAATAGAAGATAATAGAGGAGCTGTACAAGGTAAGAATATAATACAAGTAGGTAATATGGTTTATTACTTATCTGAAGATGGTTTTTATGTAACAGACGGTTCTAGTTCTAAACCTATAGGTGCAAATAAAGTAGATCGTTTCTTTTATAATGATCTTAAATTTACATTAAGAGAAAGAGTTAGAGCTGCATATGATCATGAAAATAAATTAGTTATGTGGTCTTATCCTTCTGCTACTGGTAATAATTCTAATACACACAATGATAAGATATTAATCTTTCATATAGCTAGTAATAGATGGTCTATAGTAGAATTAGAACATGAAGTTATTATTGATTATTTATCACCTGGATTTACGTTAGAAGATTTAGATGACTATCCTACAGCAGGTACTAATGATTTAGATGCTATAACAGTATCACTTGATAGTGCTGTATTTATTGGTGGTTTTAGATCTATAGGTGCATTTAATACTGATCACAAACTAGGATCATTTGGTGGTGATTCTTTAGAAGCAGAAATAGGCACTGGAGAAACAGAAATATTTCCAATGAATAGATCTTTAGTTACACATGTAAGACCTATAGTAGATACTACTGCTGCTACAGGAACATTAAGTTTTAGAAATAGAGTTGCTGATACTGCTTCTAATACTGCACAGGCTAGTATGCATAGCACAGGCACACTACCATTTCATAAATCAGCAAGATATTTTAAATTTAACTTAACTATACCTGCAGCTACCACATGGTCAGATGCACAAGGTATAGATATAGAAGCAATCAAAGAAGGTTATAGATAATGGCACAGTTTGACGATTTAGTAGCAAAGTATAGAAACTTAACTTATGGTAGACTAGCAGGTAATAATCCATCTGCTATTCAATCTTTGTTAAATACAACAGATAAATCCATATCTAATCCACAATACTTTGGTAATATAGATCCTCAACAACAACAATTTTTAGAAACACCTTCTGGTTTTATTGCACAAAATCAATTTCAAATAGATCCTAATACTGGTATTCCAATGTTTCAAACACCTACTTCTGAAGCTATTGCACAAGGTATTGAAATGGGTGGCGGTTCTGCTGCAACTTATGATCCTAATATAGACTATGGTGATCCTGGTTATGCAGGTGTAATACCTGCAGATCCAGTTACTGGTTTAGTAGGCACAACAGCAACTCGTGATCCTGATTTACGTGAAGGAAGATATGGTGAACGAGGAGCTTTTGGTAAAGGAGAACCAGAACCATCTTATAATCCTAATTTATTAGGTCAGTATTTTGGTTATAACAATCCAAACTATGCTCCAAGTCCTCTTGCTGATGCAAGTACTATTAGTGATTACTATAGTAGACAACAAAGAAATGTAGATTTAGACGAACGTATTTCAACTAATCCAACAACTTATGGTTATACTGGCCCTGTTAAACCTACTGGATTTTTAGGTGCTTTAAGCAATATTGGTAAAGACAAAGTATCTGGTAAAGGTACTCCTGAAACTACAAAAGAAGCATATGAACGAGCAGTGCAAACAGAAAAAGAAATAGCTGAGGCTACAAAAGCAGCAGCAGACAAATTTGCAAAGCAACAAAAAGCAACAGAAGGTGATCAAACTGGTCCTCAATCATCAGATACAGATGCATCTGGTGGTATAAGTGATGCTCAAAAACAATCTGGTGGAAGTTCATCTAGCGGAGGAACAGGAAGTATTGGTGCTGGTGGGGCTGCAGGTAGAGCTAAAGGAGGTAAGTATGGTAAAGATGGTCAAGGTAACTGGTAATGGCTAGTAAACAAAATTTAGAATATGTTTATAACTATCCTGCTTATACTTTAGAAGGTGTATTATTATCACAATATGAGTTTCAATTAGTATCTGAAGATGTTGTAAATCAATTAGTAAGATATCATAACGTAGAAAATCAGGAGGTAACAGCATGGTTTCTAGCATAGATAAATGTAATAATTGCGATCACGTTTGTCATTGTGGTAAAGATGGTGTATGTGAATATTGTAGATGTGATAATTGTGAACACAATCCACTTGATGAATTTTGGAAATCACTACTACAATTAAATATGCATAAAGACTAATGGCACATACTTATAAAAACTCAAAGATAGATTTAACCACAACTAATGCAACTCCATTAATTACTGTAGCTACTGGCTCTACTGTTATTGTAAAATCTATTATAATATGCGAAGATAGTAATAATGATGACAGTATTTCATTAACTATAGTAAATGATAGTGATACATTTCAGTTTTTAAAAGATGCAGCTATTGGAGCTAAAGCTACTATACAAGGTATGGGCGGACATAATGCTACACTAGTATTAGGTGAATCTGATATATTAAAAGCTACTGCTGCAACTGCAAATAGATTACACGTAATAACAAGTTATTTAGAAATTACATGACAACACCTGTATACGTACCTAAAGAAAATATTAAAGAAGTCTTTCCTATTGTACAAGATTCAATAGATAAAGCATTAAAGTATTCTGGAAATCATTTTATTGTAGAAGATATTTATAATGATTTATTAGATGGCAAGATGCAACTTTGGGTTTTGTGGAATGTTAATAAAAAACAAAACTTTCAAGGTTGTGGTGTTACTAAAATATTACAAAGAACTAATAGTAAAGCTCTTAATATATTTATTGTAACTGGTCGCAACAGAAAACAATGGCAAGATAAAATGCCATTAGTAGAAGATTGGGCTAAACAAAATGGTTGTACACATATTGAAACATATGCTCGACCAGGATGGTCTAAACTACTTAAAGAACAAGATTATAAAATAACACACTATTTATTAGAAAAGAAATTGGAGAAATAATATATGTCATCAGGAGGCGGTACTACCCAAACATCTGGCGAAGTAATCCCATATGCACCAACCGAACCATATTTAGCGGATATACTACAACAAGCAGAAAATATTTATGCAAGTGATGTAGGCAAATCTTATTTTCCATCATCAACTGTTGTGCCTTTTGCACCACAAACTCAACAAGCATTAAACTTAACTGAAGCTCAAGCGTTTGATCAAATGAGTGGATCTAATTTATATAATCAAGCAGGACAAACATTTGGTGATGCTGCAAGTGGAGCTATGGGTACTTCATATGGTGGTCCTAATTTAGGTATGGGAATGGGTAGTTCTTATACTGGTAGAACTGGTTATGCTGGTGGACCTGCATATAATCAATTACAACCTGGTGGAGATTATTTAAGTGATGTAAGATCTACTATTGCTAGTGATGTAATGGGTAATATACAATCTCAATTTGGTGGTCAAGGTAGAACAGGAACTAGTCCTATGGCACAACAAGCTGCTTCAAGAGGAATTACGCAAGCCTATGCACCTATTGCACAATCTGCTGCAGAAGCAGAAAGAGCAAGAGCTTTACGTTCTTATGAAGCAGATTTAAATAGATTTCAACAAGCGCAAATGTCTGATATTGGCAGACAACAACAAGCTGGTGAATCACAATTAAGAAGATTATATGGAGGATCTCAAGCAGATATAGCTAGACAACAAAGAGCTGCAGAGTCTGCATTACAAAGAAGATTAACTGGTGCTAGTGCATTGCCTGGTATTCAATCAGCTATGGATCAAAGAATAGCTGGAGGTATATCTGGACTAGGTGGTGTTGGTGGTGCTTACGAAGAACTTGCTGGTAGACAAATGCAAGATCAAATTAACAGATACGATTTTGAACAACAAAGTCCATATGCTAGACTTGCTGCTTATTCTCAAATGGTAAATCCAATAGCAGGTATGGGTTATGCTGGTACATCATATCAACCAGATGCTAGTCCATTAATGTCAGGATTAACAGGTGCTATGCTTGGATCACAGTTAAGTTTCTTAGGACCTGCTGGACCAATCATTGGCGGTATTGGTGGATTAACAGGATTATTATAGGAGATTATTATGGCAAATACATTCACAGGTTTTTTAGATGGACAATTAGATAAAGATGGTAATCGAGTATATTCATATCCTTTTCCTAGCGAGTCTTTAATTGGACCAAGAAATGTACTTTCACGAGAAGATTACTTACAACAAAAAAGAATAGCTGATGCAAATAGAATAGCGTTAGCTAAACAAAATGAAGGTTATTCATTTTTAGATTCACCATTAGGAACAGCAACATTAGGTTTAGTAAGTGATGCTGAAAGAGTTAGTAAATATGGTGTTGAAGCAGGTAAAACTGGTTTTAATAAAATTGCAAATGTATTTGATCAATATATAACTAAACCTATATCAACACTTTATACAGATACATCAGGTAAAACTCCAAATATTACTGATAATTTAAAATTAATTAATCAACAACAAATTGATAAAAGAATTAAAGGCAGAGATGCTACATTTGATCAACCTAATTTAGTAATAGATGAAGGTAGTTTATTTGGTGATTGGGCTAAAAGTACTGCTAATTTTTTAGCACCATACTTACAAAAAGCAGTAGATTTACCACCAATAGATCCTGATAGCATAACAAATATATTTGAGAAAGATATTGATTCTGGTAAAATTCAAGACTCAACACAAACAGATGTAAATAGTATTATAAATGCTACAAGTGTAGCTACTAATAGTAATGGTACAATATCTACTGCAAGTAATCAATTAACAGAAGCAATGGGTACAGATAAAAAGACTGAAGGTTTTTTAGATAAACTTAATTCAGGTATTGATACATTCTTAAATGATCTTGATAAACCAGGATTTCAAACTGCATTAGCTATGCATATGGAAGCTAAAAATGGTGGTGATATTACCAGTGTATTATTTGAAGGTATGAAAGTTAAAAAGAAAGCAAAGAAAGATGCACTAGCTGCACATGCTAATAACTTAGCTGTTAGTAAAGCTGAACTACAAATATTAAAATTGTATCAAGATTTAAATAAAGCTGATGAACCAAGTAAGAATTTAATTAATGCTGCAACAACATTGATGGAAAAACAATATGAACTTGGTGATCAATCTACAGGCGCAGGATTTGCTGTATCATCTATAGCTATGGGAATTAAAAAACAAAATCCTAACATGACTGAATATGAAGCATTATTACAAGCAGTACAATTAGCTGAATCTACTAAGGCTTTAGAAAAAGATAAATGGTTTACTTGGGGTGGTAAGTTTGATCCTAGTAAATTATTTACTGCTACTGCACCAGCAGTTTCTACAGGGATACCTACTTCTAAATCAGATATGTTAAAACAATTAATGGCTGCAAATACAGGTGTATCTGAAGCAGAAATATTACAATATATAAATACAACTTATCCTAGTTTACAGTAATGGCTATAGTAGATCCTTTTAAATCTACTGGCATAGTTGATCCATTTGTTAGTAAAGATACTGGTATAATAGATCCATTTGCACAGCCACAAGAAGCACCAGGTTTTCTTGATACTATTAGATTTAATTCTTTACAAGGATTATTAGATCTATGGAGATATGAAAGTATACCAGTTGGTTTGTATCAAATAAAAACAGGTAATACTAAAAAGAAACAAGCACAAGAAGCTGTATCTTGGTTAACTGCTAATCCTGATAAAAAAGATACTGATGAATATAATCAATATAAAAAAATTGAACGTCTATATGGTTATACATTAGATGAAACACCATTTAATGTATCTGTATTAAAAGAAGCATTACAAGCTAATCCAGGTATGTTTTTAGGTGAAATGACTAATGCATTAGTTGCAGATCCTTATTTAATAATACCATTGTTTTGGGAAGGTTGGATTGCTAAAGGTGTACAAGCTACTAAGACTGCACAGAAAATTGCAAAAGTTGTACCTAGAACTACATCAGGTACAGCTAGAGCTATAGCATCTGTTCCTGCTATGACAGCTTATAGTAGTATACAACAGCTATCAGAAGATGGAACTATAGAACCTAATAGATTAGCTACTGAAGTAGGACTAGGTGGTACTGCTGCATTTGGTATGGGTGCATTATTTGCAGGTGCTAATGGTAAACTAATGAATGCTTTAGGTACTAGTGGTAAAGATTTACAAGAAAATTTAAGAGCTGCATATGTTAAAAGATTTGGTGAAACAGGTGATCGTTTAGCTAAATCTATAATAGATGATGATATTACAACTGACATGAATGTAATTATGGATAGATTGTTAAAAGATATTGCAGAAAAAGAAACAGGTATTAAAATTAAAGATGCAGATGTTTTAGATACTGAAGGTTTAACTACACAAAAATATTTAGCTAGATTAACAAAAAAAGCTGACAAAGAAAGTTTTGATGCTGACTGGAGTACTAACTTTCTTTACAAACATGCTAAAGAAAATGGTATTGTTTATAATCCAAAAACTGATAGATTTAAACTTATAAAATCAGAATTAGAAACTGAATGGAATAGTAAATTTAAAAATAAGTTTTTAGACTTTGATGACTTTATTGAATACAAAAGAAACAAAGCTAGAATTAAAAACGATAAAAGATTTAAAGATGCTAGTGAAGCAGCTATAGAAGAAGAAGGATTGATAAGAACTCTTAGACAAAAAGAATCTTTTCATAAATTTAATCAAGCTATAAAAGATGAAGTTACTCCTTGGGTTAAAGAAACATACGCAGATCTTATACAAAAAAACAATAGACGTTTTTATCATGTAGGTAATATAGTAGAAAAATCTGAAACACCTTTAATGGTTGGAGCTTTACTAGGAGCTGGTGGTTATCTTGCTACTGGTGAAGATGAGGCTTTTTGGAAAGCAGCAGCTTTTGGTACTGGTGCTATTACTGTAGGTAAAAGTGTAGGTAGTATTGTATCTAGAATTAAATCACTTAAGTTAGGTAGAAAAATTCAAGACTCTGGTTTTAAAAATATTAAAACTAAACTTAATGAGATTAAACAAGACTTACCAGAAGGCAAAGCTCTTGATGATTTATCTATTAAAGATTCTCCAGATTTTTATTTAGATCCTAAAATTAAAAAAGCAGATCTTAGAAAACTAGGTATAGCAGAAGAAGTACAACAAGCTAAAGGTTTAGCTGTATCTCGTTATTTACTTGATGACTATAGAGCTTATACTCAAGTTAATTCTATTGATATAAATAGAGTAGCTAATCAAATAGCTGTTAAATTAGGTACACCTGAAAGAGAAATAGAAGTTACTAAATTTTTACAAGGCGATAAAACTGTTAAATTAACTCCTGATGAAATTCAAGTAGCTAAAGATATCCGTAAAATTTATGATGATGTGTATGATACATTTCAAACTACAGAACTTAGATTTAAATTTTATGAAGATTATGTAACTGGATTTTGGAAGTGGAATGAGTTTACAGATGATATAGGTTTTGCAACACAAGTAAGAGATCTTGTAACTAAATCTAATCCAGCAGGTATGAAAGGTAAAAACATATCACAATTAGAAAAAACATTTCCAAGTTATGAAGCTGGTATAGCTAAAGGTTTAGAACCACAAACACTTGAGATTAGTAAAATTCTTGCTAAATATTTAAACTCTGCTACTAGAGCATTAGGTCAAAGAAGATTAGTTGCTATGTTAGAAGAAGCACCTATACCAGGTATGGGAGATGGTGCTGGTGGTATAGCTAAGTTAATGTATCGTAATACTGATTTACCTAGTACAATAAATCCAGTTGATTATGTTAAGTTTTATCATCCTGCTTTCTTAAGCAAATCTATTGATCCTTCAGATCTTACTAAAAAACAAAAAAATGATTTTGCACCTTATGTATTAAAAGAAGCAGAACCATTATTAAGAATGTTATTTGATGCTAAAGATGAAGGCTCAGTACTTAAAGCTATATCTAATATAAATTTTTTAATGAAAAGATTTAGTGTAGGCTATTCATTCTTTCATGCATTTACATTATTAGAAAATATGATGTTTACTGGTATGAGTTTTAAAGAAGCTGGTAAAACTGCAGTACGTGCAGGAGCTTCTAATAAATGGACAGATAAAAAAGTACCTATTATAAGTTGGAATAGAACTACAGCTAAAACTATACTAGAAAGATCTGGTCACTATGATGATCTTAAAGTAGCAACTAGAGCTGGTGTAGAGTTTAGTCATCCTGAAGATATTGGTTATAATAGATTTTATAATATACTTGGACAAGCACAAGCAGCATTAGATAGATCTCCTATATGGGGAACCTATCTAGCTAAACAAGGTATTAAGTATGGTATCGAATTACCATTTAGAGTTATTGATAATATTACATGGGATCGTGTATATAATGCTGGTAAGCTGTATGCATTTCAAACTGCAACACTTAAGTTATTGCAAGATCCTAAATATAAAAATGTTCCGTTAACTAAAATTCATCAAGTAGCTGCAACATATACTAATGATGCATATGGTGGATTAAACTGGACTAAACTATACATGGATACAAGTGATCCTGTATTAAAATATATTAAATCCAAAGCGTACAAACCATCAGGTAGAAGATTAATGCAAATAGCAATGTTTGCGCCTGACTGGACAACTGCAAACTTTAGGATTGTAAGTAGAGCATTTCCTGGATTAAACAAAGATAAAATGTCTAGGAAATTATATGCAGCTTATGTAACAAGAGCTGCATTAATTATAGGTGCTGCTGGTATGGGACTACAACAAATGTTTACTGGCACAAACCTATTAGCTAATCAAGATCCTACTCGTGTAGATCTTGGTAATGGTATGCAATTAGTGCTATCAAAACAATTCTTTGAACCACTTCACTGGGCTGTACATCCATTTAAAACAGCAGTAAGTAAACAAGGAATGTTACTTAAAACAAGCGAACAATTATTCTTTAATAAAAAGTTCTTGACAAGCCCATGGCCTAGTCCTATCAGTAAAAGAGATGCTTCATTATTACGTAAAGCATATGATTATGGTAGTACAGCAGGTATGGCGTTTGTACCTTTTTCATTAAGAGGATTAATTGAAGAAGCAATGGATGGTGGATTAGACTTTCAAGATGCAGTAGGCTGGATTTCAGGAAGTTTAGGACACCCAATATATAATATACCGAGACCAAGCAATAGTAAAATGCCTGGACTCAGAACAATACAAGAATATTTAAATATTAAATAGGAGAAAACAAAATGGCTGGAACAGGCGTAGGTAAATTTAGTTCAACAGGAAGTAACAATACAAGTAACATGACTGTGAACTTTGCAGAAAACATGGCACCAAGTAATGTCAATAATGCTGCAAGAGAACTCATGGGTCACATGAGAGACATGTATGAACAACTTGGAGACGGATACTTTGAGTTTGGTGACGGAGATGGTACATATACAGTAGCACGTAGTGATGCTGATACTATTACTATAACTTCATCATCTGACATCTCAGGTGTATACTTTGCAGGTAGAAAGATTAGAATCACTGATGGTGGTGCTAATGTGGTAGAAGGCACTATTGCTTCATCTTCACACTCATCTACTACACAGACTGTAAACTTAACAGGTATCTCTTTAGCTTCTGGCACTCCTACCAAAGTTGAATTAGGTATAGATACTGCTGCGTTTGGTGGTCGAGTAATCCTTGATGATGATGGTGATACTTACATTGAAGCTCCTAC
>Ga0209232_1001596_pt1 | contig 12022 bp, 11 predicted proteins | sample ETNvirenome_2_60_FD_184066 | JGI IMG/M metagenome (GOLD analysis project Ga0209232, IMG submission 184066) | Marine viral communities from the Pacific Ocean - ETNP_2_60 (SPAdes) (version 2) | ecosystem: Environmental > Aquatic > Marine > Oceanic | place: Pacific Ocean | collected 2013-06-22
CTCTCTTATATGATGTTGCGATTGAATGGGCGACGATAAATGGTGGACAAGGATTAACGCCGGATCGTACTAGCGTGTCTGCAGAGGCACTTGCAGTTTGGGACGTCTATTTAAAAAATAGAAGCGATGTTAATAATAGTCAGCTTGATAACTTAAAAAATAAGTTAACATCTACAAAACAAGATAATTGTAACCAAAAAGCTGCGGGAGATGAGTGGCAAAATTCTTCTCTAAGTAAAAGATATACGAAAAAACCTGATACGTTGCAAAAGCTAAGAGATGCTGGGAGATTAATTGAAAAATGAAACAACTACTTGAAAACTGGCGTCAATATATTCTTAAAGAAGAAATTGAATCTCGTAATTTATCCAGCTGGGATAGCTGGGTTACAGTAGACCATCTCACACAGATAATCAGGTCAAGTCGAGAAAGTGAAGAGCCATCCGGCGCGAAGGAGTGGCTTGCGAAAGAATTAGGTTTAGAATTTCTCAAGGCTATCCCAGATATTGGCATGTATGCCACTGCTGCTGGTGTTTTATCTGCTACTTTTAGAAAGTTTGGAAGAACGCCAGAAGGCACCGAAGGAGCTAAAGAATTCCCTATCTTGGACAAGCTAGATACCGACCCACATCTACTGTCTACTATCGACAACGATATTTTGAATCAGATGGACGAGGAATACGAACAATATCTTGCCACTCTTCCTGGCGACACCCTTGTTAAAGATATTGTGGATGTAAACGATTATATTAGAGGCATTATAGCTACTGACACAAACAACCACGTTGTGATAAGGGACGAAAGCGAATGAGTGAATACGGCAATGATGCGCTAATTTCTGGTTCTATAGAAGTGTCTGGATCTTCTACTTTTAACGAAGGATCTCTGGATGCAGACTTCCGTGTAGAGTCGGATGGTAATACTCATATGTTATATGTTGATGCTGGAAATAATAAAGTCGGCATTGGGACAGATGCTCCTGATTATGAATTAGATGTGGCAGGCAACGTTGGAGTAGATCAATATATCTATCACAATGGAGATGGCAACACGTTCATCAATTTTTCTGATGATAAAATAATCCTCAAGGCTGGCGGGAAAGCAATGGTTACTATGGAGGAAAAAGGTTCAGCGCCCCATGAAGTTACCATTAATGATGGAAGCAACAATATTGACTTTGTTGTCAAAGGTAACGGCTCCAACGAAGGAAATCCGCTTCTAATGTGTGATGCATCTACCGGTAGAGTAGGAATCAACGGCGTAGGCTCTCCCGAATGTGAATTGCATGTTGATGGCGACGTTAAAATCGCCGCTAGTTCAGGTGACACCAGCTTGATTGTACAAGGCACACAAGACGTTACACTCGGATTGGTCGCAGATACCGATAACTCAGGAGGAGAAGATCAAAACCCTAGTCTTTATATGTCGCAAGAGACGTCAACTGCTGGTGCTTACCAATTTTTAATGGGCTTAGAAGGGACTGCTAATTTAAGTTATACAGGCTCTTATACTAATCAACCATTTATTCTTTCGTTGAATTCTGAGGCTCATAACTCCCTTCGAACTTTTCAAATTGCTACATCAGACGGAGGAGACGTTTCTTCAAGATTTTCTATTGCAACTGGCGGTAGGATAGCTATTGGAGATGCAGTGCAAGCTGCCGATGCTCGATTACACATTACAGAAGCCGCTGGTGATATTTTTAAAATGGAAAATACAACGGCATATGGTATAACATATGGTCAATTGGTTAAAGAAAGTTTAACTCTCTCAGATGGAGGGTCTCCTATAGATACAACGCTAAACCTTCCAGCAGCTTCGATGATCACAGATGTTTTGATAACAATAAAGACAGCAGGAGCCGGGACCACACACACTATCGATAATGTCGCTTTAACATATGGTGGGGCGACATCTAATATGAAGGGGAGTAGTTTTTCTGGTATTAGCATGATTTCAAATCCGTCTCAAGGAGTTGCTGCTGGTACACAATATGTTATGGGAAATACTGATCAAAGTTTCCCTGCAGGAAGAGCGACAATGTTATTAGCAGGGGCTGCTGATATCAAGTTAGTGTACACCGACGAAGGAATTAGCACTGAACCTATTGTAGATGTTGTGGTATTTTATAAGAAATTTGATACAACATGATAAAAAACAACTATTTATATAGACCACCAGGAGTTTAAGAATGCCACTGTATCACGATAAATGGAAAAATTTCCTCACTGAGTCTGTTGATCCTGTTTTAACAGAAGATCAAATTCTCGCAGAAGGAAGACTTGAAGACGTTAAAAAGAAGTTTGAAGAATTTGCCGAAAGAGGTATTATCGATCGATTCGCGGAGAACGACCCTAGTGGAAATAACGCATACCTGGCTTGGATGGCGAAGAAGCTGAGTGATTTTTATTCAATGACGCGAGGAGTTGATAGTAAAACAGAACAAATGGTCATGCGGCAAGAACACATTGAAATGATTATTAGTCTAACAAGACAATTTCATCAAAATAAACAACGCCTCGAAAAGAAAGATATATATCAATATAAAGCTGTAGAAGATCTTAAAGATGCACTTGATGATTTAGGTCAAACACGTTCTCAGAAAAGAAAGTTTGAGAAAGAAAAAGCGATGGAAGGATCTGAGATTATCCATGAAGATGAAAACTTTTTTGCAATCCGACCATTTACAACTCAAGCCTCATGTCACTACGGAGCCAATTCTAAGTGGTGTATTTCGGCCAGAGGAAACAACTACTTTGATAATTATACCTCAGAAGGTAAAGGCTTTGTATTCGTCAGACTAAACAACATGGTAGATTCTGAAGATAATGAGCGTGAGTTTGCTTTGGTTTACGATCGTGACGGTGAATTGGAAACCAATTTTGACATTGAAGATGTTGAAGGTGATTCAGATGCGTTCCAAGATGCAGCCGCAGTCAATGTTCTTGAAGGTATCTTTGCTGGTACTAAATACGCCGGTAAAGGAAGAGAGATGTATGGAGAAATCTATAGTGATATGAATACAGCGATGGAAGACAAGCCGGCGCCGGGAATATACAAAGCAATTGCAAAAGAGATAGAAAAACAATATGGAGATTCCGGAGCGCTTGAAGATATCGATATTGATGAAGCTGAATTATATGAATTGGCTGATTGGATTATATCGAGTCTACAATATCCGTCTTATGAAATAATCGGCGCCGGTACATACAGCATCGAACAAACACCTCCTGGTCCTAGTATAGAGGCTTTAGATGCAATTGTTGAGAGATTCAACGGCGAAGCACAACATTCTAATCTTGATTATTATATGGATGAGCATCTTAGCTTTAATGGTGGAATGAGTATATCGTTTGATGATTTCCCGTTAGATGAGTGGTCAGAAAAAGTTCAAGATGAGTATGACGATTGGAGAAGCGAAACAGAACAAAAACTTAATCGTATTGCCCAGGACGCATGCGAAGAAGGTGGAATTTATCCGGACAATATAGAAACTAGTTGGGAAAGAAGATGGAATAGAGAAACAGGATCTTATGATACAGAGACAGGCTCTGAAGTTCTTCACCTTCGAATGGATTTCCATGTTGAGTATGAAGATCCAAATGTTGCAGGGTTTCAAGAATATGCCAATCGTATTTTAGAGTATGATGCAAATGTTGATAATGTAAAAGAAACGTTTATTAATAAATGTATGGAAGCATTATTAATTAAATCTGATGCTTATACTTCTATAGAACAAATCAAAGCTGGTACTCTTGCTGAATTGGATAATTTCGATGAAGCTGAAGTTGGCGACGGAGAAATTACATTCTATGGAACTTTGCAAGCGCAAGTGGCTAGAGTTCCTTTATTTATTCAAGAGTTAAGCAGAGAAGCTGGAACTCAAAAGAATCCTGGTAAGTTAGCATGGTTTAGAGAAGAAGTTACTGGACCATTTAGGAATGAGGATGAAACAATTCTTAAATTCTACATGAATCAAATCACAAAAGAATTAAACGACTTTAATGTTGATAGAGAATGGAGAATGATGTTTGGCAGAATGCTTAATAAAGTTTATGATTCTCAAGAAGATGAAGCATCAAGGCAAGGGAAATTAGATTTACAAGAAGAAAATTTATATCAATCAGCAGACTTTTCTTTTAATATTGTGAAAGGACAAAGAGTATATCAACCTGAGAGTGGAAAGATGACAATCACTTTTTATATTGAAATACCCATAAGAGATCAAGAAATCGAAACAGGTATTAGATTTGTAAAAGATGTAGATAGATTATGGAGATCAGTTGAAACTGTTTATGAAGGTGTTGTTAATAAGCACATGGAAGAATTTTATGATACCCTAGAAGATGGGATGAGAGCAAAGTTAAACGTTGCGAAAGAAGAGCGAGAGAAAACATTAGCTGCGTCTGACAAAGGTCCTTCCGAAGAAGAAGAAAACTGGAGCCCTGGTGCGCCAATAAACGAGTCGCGTGTGGCACGAATGAATAAGTGGAGAAGTTTTTTAACTGGTTGATGAAATCATTAGATTTACACAAGACACTTCATAAAGATGTTGAACGCGAGGTCTTAAAGTTCATCAACTGGGAAGATCCTCCGTATAAAATTATTACCGGTAAATCCGATTACATGAGAGAGATTGTTATAAAGATTCTTCGCAGAAATGGTCTCTATTGGATGAATGATAAATTTGGCAACCATGGCTGTTTAGTTGTTTTAGAGTCTAAATTTCCTTAAACATATGTAATTGTTATTAATATGTTACTAGTTATTAATATAATAATTGGAAATTTGTATGGTAAAGAAAACAATAATAGCACTGCTGCTAGCGGTATTAGGGAGTTGTTCCGAGGCGTATATGGAACTTCCAGAATTGCCGCCTGTTGTACATCAAGCAATCACAGAGGATGCTACTCCTGTATTACCTTCTGATAAATATAAGTTAGATTGTTATCGAACAGAGTATTATTTCTGTCCAGGTGTTAGTGGTCCTTTATTTAGAATTGCAATTGTAAAAGATGTTTGCAAAGATCCTCCAGAAGTTATCTCAATGAGTGAGTGTGAAGAATTTCTTGAATGTGATCCTAGCCAATTTAAAATGGGAGATGAAGATTGTACCACGCAGGAAGGGTTACCTGGTAAAAAGACAATCTACTGCGATAAAGGTCATATTAAAGAAGGGCAATGCGAAACAGATTGTTTAGAAGAGATATGTGACGGTTTAGATAATGACTGCGATGGTGAGACCGATGAAGGTCAATTAAATGCTTGTGGAGAATGCGGTCCAGAAGCTATTGATATATGTGATGGAATAGATAACGATTGTGATGGGGATATTGATGAGGATCTTGTTAGACCTTGTAACACTGCCTGTGAAAGTGGATACGAGACATGCGTAGATGGTAATTGGGGGTCATGCACAGCTAAACAGCCGGAGACGGAAATATGTGATGGGTTTGATAATGACTGCGACGGTTCTGTGGATGAAGGTCTAGACTGTTTGTGTACTATTCAAGATATTGGCACGCTTTTCCCGTGCCAAGAAGATCCCCTAGTCTGCGGCGGCGGGTATAAGACCTGTGAATGTAAAACACCAGATTGTACAGTAATCGGTTTCACTCCGTGCTTGGCTATGTGTATGTATACAACGCCAATCGATCCGAATTGTGATCCTTATTTGGGTGCAATATTGCCTTATGAACTATGTAACAATCATGACGATAATTGTAATCAGTTGGTTGATGAAGATCTTTTCCAAGGGTGTTATACAGGACCTGTTGAAACGTTAAACGTCGGAATATGTATTGGAGGACAACAGACATGTTCAGAAGGTGTATGGGGTCACTATGATTCGAATGATGTATTTATAGATGCTTATTGTAAAGATGAAATATTACCGATGGATGAAGATAAGTGCAATGGAGAGGACGAAGACTGTGACGGAAAGGTCGACAAAGATAAGGAAATGCAAGACACAGATATTTTATTTATTGTAGATTGGTCTGGTTCTATGAGTTCTGAAATCGAAGCTGTCTTAATGGCTCTTAATCAATTCGCCGCGAATTACAGTGATAAAGAAGTTATTAAGTGGGGTTTGATTGTTGGACCTAGAGTGCCAGGAAATTATGGCGCCAATAATTATTTGGAAATAGTAAGTGATCTGTCGGAGTTTGATGTATTCATGAGTAATTTCTCATCACTAGATAATAATACAATGAATGGACAACATGAGATGCTTTATGATGCCTTGTATCTTTCACTTATGGATTTGACAGGAAACGAGCCGTGGGATTTAGATGAGATGACATGGGCCACGGGAATTGGAAATGCCATAAAAGAGTCAATTCCGGAACTGGACAACTTTAAAATTAATTGGAGACCTAACGCGAAAAGAGTAATTATTGTATTCTCTGATGAGCACGGGCAAAGTTTCATGGTACCAAAGAGTGTTTTAGGTGGTAGCTGGAACTCTAATTATGATGGTGTTACTCAAAGTATATTATTAACAATGATTGCCGGCGCAATAGACACCAGCATATATACATTTAGTAATACATCAAGTAAAAATTCAAGCATGCCATTCGGTCAGACTGGTTGGGAGCCACTTTCAGCAGCGAGTGGTGGAAAGTGGTTCGAGTTAACTCATCAGCCGGCGAAGATGTATACAAACTTAATGGAAATTATTGACGAAGAGGTTTGTGGAAATTAATTAATAAAATTTGGAGGGTTTATGATTGGTTAGAATCTTAATATTAGCATTGTCGATATTGTTGCTTAGTTGTGGAACTACAAATAAACGGATGGTTAACCTATCTCACTCGCCGCATTCGTGGCAGATTATAGATTCAGATAAGGCACCCAACCCAATACGTGTATCTCAAGCCATAACAATATTCTACCGGCAATGGCGGAAAAGATTTGGTGATAAAGACGATCGCATTAAAAAGAATTTGGATGAATTGATGATAGAGTGGTCATCCATTACAAAAACAACCGAAACTACAACAAGGAATAAAGAAGGTCACTTTATTATAACAGTGAGTAGCGTAAAAGGAATGACGTTAACTCCTACTTATATATGGCTTAAAACAAATCCGTATAAAAGAGTTTTTGCGTCATCGCTAGTTCATGAATTAGTGCACATCGCCTTGTGGACTCAAGAGTGCAGGGGAGGTGATCCGGATCACGAGAAGGGATATCCTGTATGCTGGTCTGCTGACCATAACGATTTCATTCGTGACGTTAATAAACTTCTGATCAGATATGATATGTAATTATTTCAAGCTAGAAAGATAGCTTCTGACATAGCTTACAAATAAAATATCATTCACTGTGCCTACACAAACCTTATCCAAGTCTGATCTATATTTAATTCCCATATGGGTCGATAATCTAGACTTTGCAAAAGCTATAGTCTCTTTGATATTGTTCTCTTTAGCTCCACGGTGCCTTAAATTAACTTCTATACTATTAATTAATCTTCCATATGTCATCATGCCTACATTAACCATGCTGTGACTTTTATCTTCGATCAAACTAGTAGTTGCAACGTAGTCTTTCATTATTGCTTCTATATCTGCTAACTTAAGACCAAGTGATTTGAGTGAGTTAGAGACTGATATTGACCTCTGATCTCTTGTTATACACTTAGAATTATTTTCATCTTTAAAATCAATAGCTGGTTTAATTAAATTATCGTTTTTAGCTAATGACGTTTGTACTGTGTCATTTTCTACTGATAAAATAGTTTTACTTAAGTCAGGCTGAGATTTTGTTTCAGGCTTCATAGAATTTACATACAGTAAACTCAAGACGACGATACTTACTAAGAACAAAGGAAAAATTAATTTTCTTAGTAATTCAATTGGTTGATACTTCATAGTTTAAAACTCCAAACGTTTTATAGTATATTACTAATAGACTCGATTTCTACATAGTAAAGAACTAATTTAAATTTTACTTAAAAAAGAAACTAATTACTCATAATTAAAAGGAAATTTCATGAATATTAATGTCGACCTAGACCAAGCAACCGATTTTGAATGCGAAAAATGCAAAGACGTATTCTTTTCAACAATATTTCGATTTAAAAGACTCAGTGCTCTTGTATCACCCACCGGTGAAGAAGTAATGATACCGATCCAGTTATTAAAGTGTGATTCGTGTGGACACATTAATGTCCCTCCTCAGTAAATAGGATAACATACAGATGACAAATTTTAAAGTTCTTTGGCAAGAATACTTAGAAGACTCAAAAGATTTAAATTTAGACAGCTTTGTACTGCAGGATGATCTGCATCCAAGTTTTTGGAAGAATAATAAGCTAGATTCCAATATTATCAGCAACTTAAAGCAAATAGTCGATGATTTTTTAACATCTTTGGACATTGATACAGGTTTAATAGATGATATCACCTTGACCGGCTCCCTAGCTAACTACAATTGGTCTAAATTCTCAGATATTGACCTTCATCTATTACTGGATTTCGAAAAAATCGATGAAAACAAAGAGTTAGTAAGGAATTATTTCAATGCATTGACATCTAATTGGAATAAAAGGCATAATATTGTAATAAATGGCTTCGAAGTAGAGATATATGTACAAGATATACTTGATCCACACCACTCGACAGGGGTCTATTCTGTTAAAAACAACAAATGGATAGCTCAACCAACCAAAATTGAGCCTAAATTAGACTTTCCTGCCATCAAAAAGAAGGCCGAATCACTAATAGACCAGATAGAAAGGGTAGAATCGATGCAAGAAGACGGAAATAACCGTGAAGCAGTCGAATATGCCGACAAATTGATGGATAAAATACGAAAATTCCGTAAATCAGGCTTAGAAACAGGTGGAGAGTACTCTACAGAGAACATTGCCTTCAAAGTTTTGCGTAGAAGTGGCTATATTGGCGTTTTAAAGGACACAAAGGTCAATGCATACGACCAAATGATGTCTTCAGGGCAAAATCCCGAAGATTTTAACAAAAAAATCCGCATTTTTATCAAAAAATCGGAAAAAACCGACAATTTCGCCTTTAATAGGCTTGATGAAGAGGAAAAATACCAAAAAATCGTTAAAAAACGCCATTTTAGGATGAAAAAAGGCAATATAGGGGGCGGAAAACAACCAAATACGCCACCTTTCACAGAAAAACCCTCATTTAAAAGAGGAAAATCTGCCCCTATAGGGGGCTAAACGGTAAAAAAATACTATTTATTCTATACATTTATTTGTATAAATCGGAGCAAAAAACATGAATAAGCAACAAATGGAACAAATTATTTACGAAGAATTCGTGAATAATATATACGAGAGGGCAAATTTTAACCTTTCAGAGGAAAAAACTAGGATGATTGAAGAGTTTATGAGACAAATCTTCAATGAAGCCGAAGCAACAGCTAAAAAAGACTCAAATTTACCACAAGAACCCGAGTCCGATGCTAAATCGCAACGACAGATCAACCTTGAGCCACAACCTCGCCCACAAGATCCAAAAGATAAGCCAGTAGCAGATAAAGCAAAAGGAAACGACGGTCCTGCTACAGCAGGTGCAGAAAAAGAACCTGAAGCTGCAAAAGCCGCAGAGAAAGAACCTGAAGCCGCAGCAGACGTAGCAAAAGATCCTGAAGACAAAAAAAATGCTCAACAAGTAACACAACAAGTTGTTTATGTAATCCAACAAGCAGAACCACAAAACTTCCGCCAGTTTATGAAAAAACATGGTCTTATCGGCGGAATTCTTAAGAAGACTTTTGAGCTTGCATTTGGAACAGACGTTTGGAGAGATCCTGCAGATGCAAGATACTTCTTAAGTGGCGTGTACCAAAACCCTTATAACGCTCCAATGTTGGCAGTGCAATTTCTACAACAAAATAGAGAACAAATTTTAGCAGCAGCGGGCAATGATCCTAATATTACACAAGTTGCCAATCAAATTGCCAACGCAGGTAAAAAAGCTGCCGCAAAAACAGAAACAGATCCTGAAAAGGAAAAATTAGATGCAACTGAAGACGAAAGAACAGACGTCGACGACGCATTGTCTGGAGCCGGTGAAGAAAAACCAGAAGAAACTCCTGGTGAGGAAACTGAGGAGCCAGGTGAAGAAAAACCCGAAGAAGGCAAGGCTCAGGTGCCGAAAGATGATGTTGATTGGGGAGGCGTGGAAGGCAATAAGCAAAGAACTTCAAATTGGGAAAGCAAAAACCTAGTAGATGAACCTCCTGGGGATAAAAGAGTGATGTTAGCTCAGCAAACACTTCTTCCAGATCTTATCTTTAATACACTTGCCAATGTAAAAAAGGGTACCGGCGCGAGAGAAAAACAAAAACAAAACCTTTCAGAATACATTGACGATGGAGCCTCGGTTAATAACCCAGATAGAATTAATTGGGATAACAAAAATGATTTAATGCGCTCCTTGGGTATTGAAGGAGACCTTGCAAAAGCTCTAAATAATGCAAAACACAATTCAATCAAAAGAGATGGTTTATTTTCATCTGTATTCGAGCTTATGTTTGACAAGCCAGAAGCACTAAGAGATATATATTTAAACACCTCACCAGAAGTATTCGCCCGAGCAATGGTGCCTCTTTTAGACACAACTGTCAATAAATTTATTAAAGTATTAGGATCTCAGCATGGGAGTATTTTTAGTCAGTTCTTAGAGAAAGAAAAGTCTGCAAACTCCGGAGACCAAGCACCACCCTCTGACTCATCAAGTCCCGAAACATCAACAGATGCAAGAAGAAGAAAGAGAGACCGACCTCAAGCCAGACGAATCCGAGGAACAAACGAAGGGCAAGGAATGAAGGCTTATATGGAGAATAAAAATTCAGAAAAATTAACTTCTCCTAAAGTTGGGCACGGAATTCTTGCTTGGGCGTTAGAAAAAGTTTCGGCAAGAATGAAAGGTAAAAAAGAACGTGCTGCGAGACATGCTAAAGATATGGCTATTAATAAAGAAGATCTTACACCAGAAAACATTACTAAAGCAGTCACTGAGTGGCACGCTAATAAAGGAATTATACTACAAGAAGGAAAAGCAAAGAAAATTGCTGAATCAATCTTGAAGGTTATTAAATAATGGAGTTAAAGATAGAAAACAGAACATCACAGCCTTTAGAAGAGATACAAGCTCTAATAAAGGAGTTTTATCCTCACGCAAAAAAGCAATTAGGGTTTAACAAGCCTGTGTCTGTAAATTTTCTGTCAGATCCAGCTAACTCAGCAAATCCATTAGGAAAAACTGCACATTATGATCCAAATAATTATAGTATAGGATTATATGTAGATAAAAGACATCCAAAAGATGTTCTTCGTTCGTTTTCTCATGAACTTGTTCACCATAGACAAAATTGTCAAGGAAAGTTTGATAATGCTGTTGCAGTAGAAGGATATGCACAACAAGACGATCATTTGAGAGAAATGGAAAAAGAAGCCTATTTAGAAGGTAACATGTTACTAAGAGATTGGGAAGATTCTAAAAAACAAGAGACAAAGGAGAGAAAACCAATGAATGAGCAAAAACTAAGAGAACTAACTCGTAAAATTATAGAAGAATTAAATACAAAAGGCATTGCAGTCACAAGCAACATTAATGAAGAAGCCGTAGAAGAAGAGATCGTAGAAGAAGAAGTGGAACTAGACGAAGGTGACTCATATGCGAAAAGAGATGATAAAATGGAAGAGGCTGCAGTTGAAGAAACAAACCAAAAACCTACTCCTATTCACGAGTCAGTTGCTAAAAAGAAAGGCGAAGTCCTATTTGATAGGTTGATGAATAAATGGTGTAAGTAAATGGCTGATTATGGATTCTCAGCATCAGAAACAGCGCAAGCTTCCGGTCAAATAGAAGGAACAATACCTGCAGGCGCTAACGATACAAAATACGTGCAGTCTAGCAATGGTAATTGGTCGACAGCGAAAGCTGGCAATGGTACCATAAGTAGTGCCACCGGCGCCTCATATGCTTATGCAGACTTAGATGGAGGCGTGACATATAGAGTATGTCGAGGTTACATC
>Ga0209232_1001599_pt1 | contig 12016 bp, 10 predicted proteins | sample ETNvirenome_2_60_FD_184066 | JGI IMG/M metagenome (GOLD analysis project Ga0209232, IMG submission 184066) | Marine viral communities from the Pacific Ocean - ETNP_2_60 (SPAdes) (version 2) | ecosystem: Environmental > Aquatic > Marine > Oceanic | place: Pacific Ocean | collected 2013-06-22
GTGATGAAGTGCTTGATCATCTGTTCGGCAACGTCGATGTCGGCGATGACGCCGTCGCGCAGCGGGCGGATCGCCTCGATGCTGTCGGGGGTCTTGCCCATCATCAGCTTGGCGTCGTCGCCGACCGCCTTCACCCGCTTGATCCCGTTGATCGTCTCAACCGCGACGACCGAAGGTTCGTTCAGCACGATGCCCTTGCCGCGCACATAGACCACCGTGTTGGCGGTGCCGAGGTCGATCGCCATGTCCTGGGAGTTGAATTTGAACCAGCGAGAAAAGAATGACATCGATACTGCTTCCCTGTCCTCGGCGCTGGCCCTGGGGAAGGGCCACGCCGCCGCGTCGTTACACCTGCGCGCCCGGCCGGCGACAGGACCAATCAGGGAGAGATTCCGGCTCGGCCGATGGGGGCTGGCTGGACAATATGATAAGGCTGTGCGGGTGGGTCGCGATTTGCGTCCGACTGCGCTAGGACAGGCGCCATGTCAATACGTCGCCTGCCTGAAACGCTCGTAAATCGGATCGCAGCCGGTGAAGTGGTCGAAAGACCCGCCGCAGCGCTCAAAGAACTGGTCGAAAACGCCATTGACGCCGGTGCCACGCGCATTTCGGTGCGAATCGCTGAGGGCGGGATTTCGCGGCTGGAGGTCGAGGATGACGGCTGCGGGATGACCCCCGCCGACATGATGCTCGCGCTCGAACGCCATGCCACATCGAAGCTGCCCGACGATGCGATCGAGGATGTCACGACGCTGGGCTTTCGCGGCGAAGCGCTGCCATCGATCGCCAGCGTCGCGCGGCTGACGCTCGAAAGCCGCATCGCCGGCGGCGACGGCTGGCGGCGCGTCGTCGACAATGGCGCGGTTGTCGCCGAAGGTCCGGCAGCACTCGCGAACGGCACGCGCGTCGTCGTTGAAGATTTGTTCGCACGCGTTCCCGCCCGCCGCAAATTCCTGCGCAGTGCGCGCAGCGAATATGCCGCGTGCCTCGACGTCGTGAAGCGGCTCGCGATGGCGCGGCCCGATGTCGGTTTCATCGTCGAGCATGACGGGCGCCGCGCGCTCGACGTGCAGGGCGGGCAAGACCAGTTGAGCCGCGTCGCGGCGCTGACCCAGCGCGACCTTGCTGCCAACAGCATCGGGGTCGATCTCGATCGCGGTGACGTCCATATCGGCGGGGTGATCAGCCTGCCGACTTACAATCGCGGCATTGCCGACCATCAATATCTGTTCGTCAACGGCCGCCCGGTGAAGGACCGGCTGCTCGTCGGGGCGCTGCGCGGTGCCTATGCCGATCTGCTCGCGCGAGATCGTCATCCGGTTGTCGCGCTGTTCCTCGACGTTCCCGGCGGCGAGGTCGACGTCAACGTCCATCCCGCCAAGACCGAGGTGCGCTTTCGCGACCCGCAGCTGATCCGCGGTATGATCGTCGGCGGCCTGCGCCGCGCGCTCGACGAGCATGGCTTTCGCAGCGTCCAGCGCCCCGCCGAGGCGGCGCTGGCGGCGTGGCAGCAGGAACCGGTCGCGCCGCCAGCACCGACGCTGTTCGCCGCACATCTGCCCTATCCGCACGCGCCGGCGACGCATCTGTTCGGCGCCGACGCCGATCTCGCGACACACGCGCTGCTGCGCGACCGCGTCGTCGATTTTGCGCCGCCCCGCGATGCCCTGCCGATGGGGCGCGCCGAAGCGGCGACCGCGCCGGTGCCGCACGGTGATGCCCACCCGCTGGGCATTGCGCGCGGCCAGATCGCGCGCACCTATATCGTCGCCGAGGCCGAGGACGGCCTTGTCATCGTCGACCAGCACGCCGCGCACGAACGCCTTGTCCTAGAGCAACTCCGCCGCGGCATGAGCGGGCAGGCGGTGCCAAGCCAAGGCCTGCTCCTCCCCGAAGTCGTCGAACTCGACGAACCTGCGTGCGACAGACTCGAAGCCGCGGCGCTGCAACTCGCCGCGCTTGGCGTCGAACTCGAACGCTTCGGCCCCGCCGCGGTGATGGTGCGTGCGACTCCGGCGATGCTCGGCGCGATCGACTGCCGCAAACTCGTCACCGACATTGCCGACGATCTGGCGGGCTATGACGCCGCGCTCGGGCTCAACGAAAAGCTCGAACTGGTCGCCGCCACCATGGCCTGCCACGGCTCGGTCCGCGCCGGTCGCACCCTCAGCGTTGCGGAAATGAACGCGCTGCTCCGCACGATGGAGGTCACCCCGCACAGCGGCCAGTGCAACCATGGCCGCCCGACGTGGGTCAAGCTGGCGATGGACGACGTCGAGCGGCTGTTCGGTCGGAAATAGACGTCCACGGAACCGCGCTCGCGCCGGGACGTTGCCTGACGACATCCCGACAGGAGCCAACCCGATGAACCGATTGCGCCGCCTCGAAACCTTTGCCCGCGCGGGTTGGTGTGCGCGGGGCGTCGTTTATTGCCTGCTCGCCTTTTTTGCGCTGACCAGCGCCAACGCCTCCGACGCCAGCCCGCAGGGCGTGTTCCGCGCGGTAAAGGAGATGTCGGGTGGCCCCTATCTGCTCGCGCTGCTGGCGATCGGCCTTGCGCTTTATGGCGCCTATCGCCTCTATGGCGCGGCGCTCGACAGCGAAGGCAAGGGCGATGATGCCAAAGGGATTGCGATCCGCATCGGCTATGCCGCGAGCGGTATCGCGCATTTCATCCTCGCATGGGCCGCGGTCCGGCTCGCATCGGGCTATGCCGCGGCAGGTAATGGCGAGCAGGAGCAAGCGGCGGCGGGAGTGCTGCTCGACATGCCGCTGGGTGGCACCCTGCTCGGCGCCATTGGACTATGCTTTCTCGCCGCGGCCGCGCATCAGGCGATGAAAGCCTGGACCACCGAGTTCATGCAGGGCGTTGCCGCCGATGCGCCCGCGTGGGTCGTCCCCGTCGGCCGCGCCGGTCTGGCTGCGCGCGCGGTGGTGTTCGCGGTCATCGGCGTGTCGCTGATCCGCGCGGGCTGGTTCGACTCGGCGGGCGAGGTCAAAGGGCTGGGCGACGCGCTCTCGGCGCTGACCGAACATGCCGAACTCTATCTGCTCGTCGCCGCGGGCCTGTTCCTGTTCGGCGTCCACAGCTTTGTCGAAGCGAAGTGGCGCCGGATCCGCGACGAGGATGTCGTGGCGCGGCTGAAGGCCGCCGCCAGCTAAGCCATCTTGATCCCTGCGACGCCATTCTCGACCACCCCCGTCGCGCGCTTCGACACGGTATTCACCGGCGTCGTCACCTTGTCGACGACCATGAAATGCGTCTGCCACGCCTCGCGATTGACCTCGCACACCAGATAGCCGCGCTGGTCGTTGGCGAATTTCAGTTCGGGGTTGCGCGCCAGCCACTCGTCGGTGCCGCTGCGCTTGTCGCTGCCGTCGCCGCCGCTCGAAATCGAGGTTGCGACGAATTCGGCGCCGACGACCTTGTCGCGCTGGATCAGGTCGCCGCAAAAATTCTGATGCTCGTCACCGGTCAGCACGATGCAGTTTTCCAGCCCGGCAAAGCGCGACAATATGTGCTGGCGCGGTTCCTCATAGCCCGCCCAGCTGTCGATGTTCAGGATCTTTTGCGTTTCCTCGGGGCGACGGCGGCGGTCGAGCGACATCATCGTCACCTGCTGCGCCAGCGTGTTCCACGTCGACCCGCCGCGCGCCAGGTTGCGACCCAGCCATTCTTCCTGCGCCTTGCCCAGCACCTGCCGGTCTTTCGCGAACACGTCGGGGCAGGCGGGTTTGAACCCGTCGCCGCAGGGCTGGTCGGTGCGATATTGACGCGTGTCGAGCAGCTGCATCGCCATGAGGTCGCCATAGCGGAACTCGCGGTTCATCGCGACCATGCCGCCGCGCGGCAGCAATGCCTTGCGCACCGGCATATGTTCGTACCAGGCCTGCAGCGCCGCCTGTTTCTTGAGCATGAAAACGTCGGCTGGCGCGGCATCGGGATCATTGCCCGGCAGGTCCATCCTCCAGTTGGCAGCATCCGATACCCAATTGTTGATGATCTCGTGATCGTCGAAACTCGACAGATGCGCGTGGACCGAGCGCACCGCCTGCTGGTCGATGTCCAGCAAGGTTTGCGCATAAGCGGCGCGAAAATCGGTGACGTCGATCAGCGCGCGCTGCTCGTATCGGCGCACGGGCCGGATCGGCAGGCCGCTGTCGTACAGGTAATTCTGCTGATACTCGTAAATGAAGTCGCCATAATGATAGACGAACGCCAGGTCTTCGCGCGCCATGTGGCGATAGGCGCCGTAGAACCCGGACTCGAAATGCTGGCATCCGGCCACCCCGAATTTCAGGGCGTCGACCTTGGCGCCGGGGGCGGGCAGGGTGCGCGCGCGGCCGCGCAGGCTGCGCTCGCCCGCCGCGGTAAAGCGATAAAAATAGGGACGATCGGGCAGCAGCCCCGCCACTTCGACATGCACGCTGTGCGCCAGTTCGGGCCGCGCCAGTTCGGTCCCCTTGGCGACGACATCGCGAAACCCCGTATCGCTCGCGACCTCCCATTCGACCGGCACATTGGTCAGCGGCATGCCGCCGTGCCGCTCCATCGGTTCGGGCGCCAGCCGCGTCCAGATGACGAAACCATCGCTGGCCGGGTCGCCCGCCGCGACCCCCAATTTGAACGGAAAATCGCGCAATATGCCCTGCGACCGGACGATCGCTGGCGCGGCAAGACCGGCAAGGGTCGCCCCGGCAAGGAAATGACGGCGGTTGTACATGGCTAGGCTCCCGGGGATGCGAATCGTTTCCCCTCGATAGCGGAGCCGCGCGCGACATCAATGACCGAAGCCGGACCTGCCAGCGCGGGTCAGCTGTGCAGGAAGTGCATCACGTCGCCGTCGTGGACGACATAGGCTTTGCCCTCGGCGCGCAGCTTGCCGGCTTCGCGCGCCCGTGCTTCGCCGCCCAGCGCGACATAATCGTCATAGGCGATCGTTTCGGCGCGGATGAAACCCTTTTGGAAATCGCTGTGGATCTCGCCCGCGGCCTCGGGCGCGGTGGCGCCGGTGTGGACGGTCCACGCCCGCGCTTCCTGCGGCCCGACGGTGAAAAAGGTGATCAGGTGGAGCAGCTCGTACCCGGCGCGGATGACGCGCGCGAGGCCGGTTTCGTGCAGTCCCATTTCTTCGAGGAACTCCAGCCGGTCGGCCATGTCCATCGTCACCAGTTCGCTTTCGATCGCTGCCGAAACGACGACTGCCTGCGCGCCCTCGGCGGCCGCCTTGGCGAACACTTTTTCCGAAAACGCATTGCCGTTCGCGGCGCTGCCTTCGTCGACGTTGCAGACGTACAGCACCGGCTTGCTGGTCAGCAGCTGCGCGGTGCGGAGGACGCGGGCTTCCTCCTCGTCCTTCGGCTCGGTTAGCCGCGCCGGCTTGCCGTCGCGCAGCAGCTCAAGCGTCTGGCCCAGCACCGACGCGGCGATCTTGGCTTCCTTGTCGCCCTGTGCGGCTTTTTTCACAAAGGCAGGAACGCGCTTCTCCAGGCTTTCCAGATCGGACAGCAGCAATTCGGTCTCGACCGTCTCGGCATCGGCGACCGGATCGACCCGGTTTTCGACATGCTGGATGTCGTCATCCTCGAAACAGCGCAGCACGTGAACGATCGCATCGACTTCGCGGATATTGCCCAGGAACTGGTTGCCCAGCCCTTCGCCCTTCGACGCGCCGCGGACCAGCCCGGCGATGTCGACGAAGGCGAGCTGGGTCGCGATGATCTTTTTGCTGCTCGCGATCGTCGCCAGCTTTTCCAGCCGCGCGTCGGGCACCGCGACATTGCCGATGTTCGGCTCGATCGTGCAAAAGGGATAATTGGCCGCCTGCGCCGCCGCCGTTTCGGTCAGCGCGTTGAACAGAGTGGACTTGCCGACGTTGGGCAGTCCGACGATGCCGCATTTGAAACCCATAAAAACTCCGTGTCATCGGCATCAAGCCGGTGTTGCTGCGCCCCTAGCGCCAAGTGCGCCCCGATGCCAGCCTTTGCGGGTGCCGCCGGGTCGTTGCGGCAGGTTCAGCCTTGCGGCATTACGCGGGCATGATGAGAAAATCCCGACCCATCGCTGCCGCGGCCGCGCTGATGGCGCTTGCGGCGGTGGTCGCCGATGCGGCGCCGAACCGCTTTGAATCGGGCGTGTTTACCGAACTCAATCGGTTCCGCAGCGACCCCGCCGCCTATACGGATTATCTGCGCGACTATCGGCCGCGCTTCGAGGGCAAGCTGCTGGTCAGCGACGACGACAGCGAAATCGATATCATGACGCGCGAGGGCGTCGCCGCGGTCGACGAGGCGATCCGCGATCTGCGCCGCGAAAAACCCTTGCCCGAACTGACGTGGAGCGAGACGCTGGCGCGCGCCGCCGCCGATCATGTCGCGGCGCAATCGCGATCGGGCGCGGTCGGCCATTACACCGGCGGCCGCGGTCCCGGCGAACGGGTGAAGGCGCGCGGCGGCGGACCCTATGTCAACGAAGTCATCACCTATGGCCACCACAGCCCCGCCGGCGTCGTCGACCAATTGCTGATCGACGACGGAGTCCCCGACCGCGGCCATCGCCACAGCCTGCTGCGCCCGACGCACCGCTATGCCGGCGTCGGGTGCGGGACGCACAAGGTGCATCGCACGATGTGCGTGATCCTGATGTCCCAAACGCCCAACGGCGCGCCGCCGCCACCGCCGAAACGCTAGCCCTAGCGGCCACCGCCTGCCCCGAAGGGACAGGCGGTGGCGCCTGGTTTAGTTGCCGACCGGCTGGTTGTCGGTGCGCCGCACGACGATCGTCGAGGACCGCGGCTGCTGGCCCGCTACCGGCCAATTGCCCGTCGGATGCTGGATATTGACGAAGAAGGTGCGCAGATCGGGGGTATAGGTCAGCCCGGTGATCTCACAGCCGAGCGGGCCGACCAGGAAGCGTTTCGACTGTTTGGTGACCTGATCGACATAGAACATGGCGTTATGCCCAAAGGCCTGATCGATCGACCGGCCTGCGACGCCCGAATTGCCCGGAACGCTATGGTCGGTCTGTACCCACAGACGCCCTTGCGGGTCGATGGCAATGCCGTCGGGGCTGGAGAAGGTGTCGCCGTTGATATTGCCCGTCAGGTTGCTGCCCCCCGCCGCCAGCGACGGATCGCCCGCGAGCAGGAAGATTTCCCAGCGGAAGGTCGTCGCCAGCGGCGAATTGCCCTGTTCGCTGAACTTGATGATGTGCCCGTGCAAATTGGTCGTGCGCGGGTTCATCGGGTTGGTGACCCGGCGGCCGCTGTTGTTGGTCAGGGTGACGAACACCGCCGAATTGTCGGGCGCGACGGTGATCCATTCAGGACGGTCCATGACGGTGCCGCCCGCGACGCGGGCCGCCGATTTGCAATTGATCAGCACGTCAGCCTGGTTGCCGAAATTGACGATCGTCGGCGTTGACGGGGTCGTGCTCTGGCTGTTGTTGCCAGGGTCCGACGCGCCGGCGGCCAGGCCGTTCTGGCCCACGACTAGCGCCCGCCATTCGCCGGTGCCGTCGCCGTTGAAGCGCGCAACATACAGCGTGCCGGAATCAAGCAGGTCGGTGTTCGCGGCGCGATTGGTCGCGCTATACGCGCGGTCGGGGACAAATTTATAGATGCAGCCCGGCGTGCTGTCGTCGCCCATATAAAAGGCGGTGCGGCGGTCGCTGTTTTCCATGAACGCGACATTTTCATGGTCGAAACGGCCCATCGCGGTGCGCTTGGTCGGCTGGGCGAGCTCGCGTCGCGGATCGATTTCGATGACCCAGCCATAGCCGGTGGCGGGTTGCGTCGGGTCGAGGTAATTGTCGGTCGTCTCTTCGCAGGTCAGGTAAGTTCCCCACGGGGTGCGACCGCTCGCGCAATTGTTGAGCATGCCCTTGACCGGCGCCGCGACGACGCTGGCGGCGGGGCCGCCGACGCGATAGCTGCTGTTGCCGGTATAGCGACGGTTGTACGTCGACCCGGCCTGCACGGCCCATTTGCCATCGCTGCCCTTGGCGATTTCAACGACGCTGATGCCGACCGCCGACAGCGCGAGCGCCTTCTGATCCGCCGTGGCGGTCGCGGCATTATAACTGCCCGACATCAGAATATTGAGATCGGGATATTCATGATTGATCGCCAGCAGGCCGCGGTTGTTGGCATCGACCCCCGGAAAGGCAAAATATTCCATGCCGTCATGGTTGCCGCCCGCCCATTTTTCGGCGACCGCCGGGGTGGGGAAGCTGCCGGTATAAGCGGCGCCGCTTTCAACCGAATCGCCCGCCTTCAGCAGCACATCGACGGTATAGCCCGCGGGGACCGTCACCGCGTCATTCTGGTTCGCTGCGACGGCGGCAAAGGTCACGGCAAAGCTCACCGGTGGCGGGGTCGGGGTGGGCGTCGGGGTTGGCCCGGCGGTCGGGGGCAGGGTGACGGTGGGGTCGCCGCTGGTGTCGCCGCATGCCGCCAGCGCCATGGTGGGCAGGATCGACAGGCCGAGCAGGCCGTTACGAAGCAACGTGCGGCGCGTCGGATTTTCGGCGACGATCGCCTCCAGGCTGCCCGGCGCGTGATGGCTGGCGGTTTCGCCGCGATACGGCGCGCGGGCGTCGTCGGTAAGATGTGACATGCAGTCCCCCTGTTTTCGGTTGAGCCTCCGGACTGGTTTGTCCGGAATGAGGTGGCGCACCGATGGCAGCGGGAGGTGTCAGCTAAATGGCTTCACCAAGTCAGAAAGGCAGGATTTCGATGACGTTCTGGTGACATAGCCGCGGCTCAGTCATGGACCGCCTTGACCAGTGGCCCCAGCGCGCCGCCGCCAAGCCAAGCGACCTGCACCTCGGCGGAAACGCGATTGATCGCCTCCTGCGGCTTGTTCCCCGGATGGACCGCGCGGCGCAGCGGGCGCTTGCCTGCCGGCATCGCCATGATCTCGGCAATCGCCATCGGTACGTCCATTGGATCCGCACTGCGCCCACTGCCGTCCTCGGTCCCCATGCCGCGGGTGAATGGCGCATAGGCGGCAAGCAGTGCCGCATCACTGCGCGCTTTCAGCGCGCCGGTATAGGCGTTGCGGTTCACCCAGACCCTGGTCGGATAACCCCCGGGCTGGATGACCGTCACCTCGATGCCATGCGGCACCAGTTCATAGGCGAGCTGTTCGGACAAGGCCTCGACCGCGAATTTGGTCGCCGAATAATGGCCGCCGCCGGGGACGATAACGCGCCCGAGCTGCGACGAGATGTTGAAGATCTGCCCGCTCTTAGCTGCGCGCATCTGCGGTAACAGCGCGCGGAGCATTCGCTGGATGCCGAATATATTGGTGTCGAAGATCAGCTGCGTCGCTTCCATGTCCTGGACCTCGACCGGGCCGGTAATGCCGATCCCGGCATTGTTGATCAGCGTGTCGATCCGCCCGCCGGCAATTTCGAGCGCTTTGGTGGTTCCCGCTGCCACGGAGACATCGCTGGTCACATCAATCTCGACGATATGCAGGTCGAGCTTGTCCTTCGCGGCCTCGGCGGCAAGCGTATCGGCTTCGGGCCGCGGCAGCCTGCGCATTGTGGCGATGACCTTGGCACCCAGCCCCGCATAGTAAAGCGCGCCGACCCGGCCAAACCCGCTCGATGCCCCGGTGATCAATATGGTGCGCCCTTTGAGCGACGGGGCTGCGGCCGGGGTTGCGGCATGTAGCAGGGCAGGGGCAGCGGCGGTCAGCGCGGCGGCTCCAGCGATCAACTCGCGGCGGCTGGGACGGGAAGGGGTGGGCATGGCGGGCTCCTCTCGGCGGCGATCATGCCTGAATTTTTCGCCAACGCCAAACCGGGGTCAGGCGAACTTTCTGTCTAGCGAAGTACGCCATTCCTGCAGGGCGCGCGGACTTTTGAGCCGCACAAGCGTCCCGCGATAGTCGTGCAGCTTTTCTTCGGTGCGCGGGCGCGGGCCGCGGTTCCACGCCAACAGATAGAGGAAGAACTCCAGGTCGAACCGCTCGGGGCAACCTTCGGTCATGTCGGGCCGGGAGCGTCCGCGATAGGTCCAGATCCGGCGCAGCACACGCCAGGCGCATAGTCGGATCGGAAAATCGAGATAGACGACGGTGTCGGCGCGCCCCAATCGCGCGTCGAGCGTATCGCCATATGTGCCGTCGATCAGCCACCGTTCGCCGGCGGTGATGCCGCCGAGTTTGGCGCGTATGTCATCCTTGCTGCTTTCGACCCAGCCCGGACGCCAGTTGAGCTGGTCCATATGAAAGACCGGCAGGTCGAGCGTCTGGCCCAGTTGCGCGGCCAGCGTCGATTTCCCGGCGCCGCACGGGCCGATGATCAGCACCCGTTGCATCGCTCAGCCCTGCAAACGCAGCGCAAGATCGCTCTGAAAGCGCACGTCATTGCCCTCGGCCAACCACGGCGCTTCGGCCGCGATGGCGCCCAGCAGGTCGATCAGCGGTTCCATCTCGCTCTTGTGATAATTGCCCAGCACATGGCCGGTAACGCGATCCTTATGGCCCGGATGGCCGATGCCGATGCGGACGCGGCGGAAATCCTCGCCGACGTGCTGGATCATCGAACGGATGCCGTTGTGGCCCGCGGCGCCGCCGCCGCGCTTGACCTTGACCTGCATCGGGATCAGGTCGAGCTCGTCGTAAAACACCGTCACGTCGGGCGTTTCGAGTTTATAGAAATCCATCGCAGCACGCACGCTGCGGCCGCTTTCGTTCATGAAGGTGCCGGGTTTCAGCAGCAGGATACGCTGCGACCCGATCCGCCCGTCCTGAATCCAGCCCTGGAATTTCTTCGCGGGCGCCGGAAAACCATGAACATCGGCGATGACATCGGCGGCCATGAAGCCGACGTTGTGACGGTGCATCGCATATTGGGGCCCGGGATTGCCGAGGCCGACCCAGAGCTGCATGCCATCCGCCTTTCGTGGAAGGCCCCTCCCGCCAGGGGAGGGGCCGCCCGAATGATTTTAGGCTTCGTCGCCGCCTTCGGCAGCTTCGCCTTCGTCCACCGTCGTGTCACCGGCGGTCGACTTCATCGCCGACGGCGCGACGATCGTCGCGATGGTGAAATCGCGGTCGGTGATCGCGCTTTCGCTGCCCTTGGGCAGGGTCACGGCGCTGATGTGGATCGAATCGCCGACATCATAACCGGTGACATCGATCTGGATGTCGTCGGGCATCTTGTCGGCGTCGCAGATCAGTTCGAGTTCGTGGCGAACGATGTTCAGCACGCCGCCGCGCTTCAGGCCCGGCGAGGCTTCTTCGTTGATGAACAGCACCGGCACCGCGACCTGGACCTTCGAATCCTTCGAAATGCGCAGGAAGTCGGCGTGGATCGGACGATCCTTGACCGGGTGGAACGCGACGTCCTTGGGCAGCGTGCGGATCTGCTTGCCGCCGACGTCGATCATCACGACCGAGTTCATGAAGTGACCCGTCATCAACTGCTTCATCAGCAGCTTTTCTTCGACGTGGATCATCAGGGGTTCTTCTTTGCCGCCATAGACAACGGCGGGGACACGGCCTTCACGACGCAGTTCACGCGAGGCTCCCTTGCCTCCCCGATCACGCGTCTCGGCCGACAGCACCAGCTGGTCGCTCATCATTTTTCTCCGAGAAAAGTTTCAAAGTCCGCCACGCCTCCAGGGATGACCATGGTCGGAAGCGGCGGCGCTTAGCGGGGACGCGCGGCAAATGCAAGTGCGCGAGGGGTGGCAGGGGTCTTTGGAGGGCGGCCGTCGAGCAGTTGTGGACCTACCCTGTCGTCATCCCGGACTTGATCCGGGATCCATCTGCCTTCGCAGCTTAGGGCGGTGCAAGGGGTCATGGACCCCGGATCAAGTCCGGGGTGACGAAGACATAACGTCCCCCCCCAAACCGTCCCCTCACTGCACCCGCGTAACCTTCACGCCGTCTGCCGCCAACATTGCCGGCACCCCATCGGCCCCCACCAGATGCCCCGCGCCGACCGCCAACAGCACCGTTCCGGGCCGCGCCAGCCGCTTTTGCACCCACGCGGTCCACC
>Ga0209232_1001600_pt1 | contig 12016 bp, 10 predicted proteins | sample ETNvirenome_2_60_FD_184066 | JGI IMG/M metagenome (GOLD analysis project Ga0209232, IMG submission 184066) | Marine viral communities from the Pacific Ocean - ETNP_2_60 (SPAdes) (version 2) | ecosystem: Environmental > Aquatic > Marine > Oceanic | place: Pacific Ocean | collected 2013-06-22
GTCTCGACTTCGCTCGACACGAACGGAGAGGGGGCTAGAGAGACGCGATGGCCAACATGCTCATCCTCGCCGCCCTGCCCGAAGAGGCCGACGGATTGTTTCCCAGCGTGGGTACCCCCGACGCAAGCGCTTTCCCCCTCCGCCGCCTCACCGCCCACGGCCACAATCTCACCATCGCGACCTGCGGTCTCGGTAAGGTCAACGCGGCGCTATGCGTCGGCCTGTTTGGCGGCAAGACCGACATCATCCTGATGACCGGCACCTGCGGCGCGCTCGGCGCCGCGCCGGGTGCGTATTGGATCGCCGAGGCGGTGCAGCATGATTATGGCGCGGCTCACCCCGGCGCCTTCCGCCGCTATCGCGCGGGCGAATGGCCCATGGGCGATTCGGGCGAGGCGCATTTCGCCGCGATGCCCGACCCCGGCCTCGGCCTGCCGCATGCGCGCATCGCCAGCGGCGATAGCTTTGTCGCCTGCCCCTCCGCCGCGGCGGACCTGCAATCGCTCGGCGCGACGCTGGTCGATATGGAGGTCGGCGCGGTGGCGCAGGCCGCTGCGCGGCTTGGGCTACCCTGGGCGGCGATCAAGGCGGTGACCGACGAGGCTAACGACGCCAGCGGCGGCGATTTTCAGGCGAACCTGATCCGCGCCGCGCGTCAGGCGGGACAAGCGGTCGAGCGGTTGGTGGCGATGCTGTGACCAACGACCGGTTTCGACCGCAACGCGACCTCTCTATAATCGTCACCCCGGACTTGATCCGGGGTCCATGACTTCAACGCCGCGATGGGTCCCGGATCAAGTCCGGGATGACGAAGGTGGGGAAACCGATGGCAGCTCCCCACCCCAAAATCGCCATCCGCAGCTCAAAAAAAGCTGTCCTACATTATTCCGCTGTGCCAGCCTTCGTCTCAGCTCTTTCAATTCACAGGCAAAAACGGTCGCTGCCCCGCTCCCGGATGCGGCCAGGAACCAGCTGCCCTCTGTCCGCCGAGCGCGACAAATGCGGCGCTGCACGAGGCTGAACTTTCCTGAACTTTGGCGTGATCGCCGACCATGCGCCGACCGGATCGCAGCCCCGGCCCGGGATAACCAAAGATGGCAATGAATGCTCGCCACCCCAAAACGGTCGTCAGCTACTCATAACTCAAATGCGTCGCCTTGCCGCGGAAAATCCAGTGCGACAGGATCGAATATCCCAAGATCACCGGCAGCACGAACAACGCCCCGATCAGGATGATGCTGAGCGACTCGGGGCTCGCTGCCGCCTGCCAGATGTCGAGCCGGTCGGCGATCAGATAGGGGTAGAAGCTGTACGCGATCCCGACAAAGCCCAATGCGAAGAGGATGCCCGCGGTCGCCAGCGGCACCCATGACAGCTCGTCTCTGGCGCGCAGCGGACGGCGCAGGAAAATCGCCAGGCCGACGAACAAGGTCGCGGCGGCGATCGGGATCGGCAGTAGCGCGATAATCTCGGGCAGGCGGAACCAGCGATCGAAGATGCGTTCGGAGAGCAGCGGCGTCGCGATCGAGATGATCGCCATCGCGAGGGCCGTGACCCACAGGCTGACCTCGGCCCAACGCACCGCGCGCTTCTGCAAATCGCCCTCGACCTTGTAGATCAGCCAGCAGGCGCCGACGAACACATAGCCCGCGACCAGCCCCAATGCAGCGAGCAGGCAGAACAGCACCGCAGCCAGGCTCTGGTCGAACCCCAGCACATAGGCGCCGAGCATATAGCCCTGACACAGCGCCGTAAGCAGCGACCCGGCAAAGAACGCATGGTCCCACCGCTGTTTATGCGCGGGCGCCGCCTTGGCGCGGAACTCGAACGACACTCCGCGCAGGATCAGCGCGACAAGCATCAGCACGACGGGCAGGTACAGCTGGGTCAGGATCAGCCCGTGGGCGACCGGGAACGCCACCAGCAGTAACCCTATCCCGAGCACCAGCCACGTCTCGTTGGCGTCCCAGAACGGCCCGATCGACGCGACCATCAGGTCGCGATTCTCATCCTTCTCCAGCCGCGTCAGCATCCCGACGCCGAGGTCATAGCCATCAAGGATGACATAGAGCAGGATCGACAGCCCCATCAGCCCGGCAAAGATGACGGGCAGCCACCAGGGATCGATGAACGGGGTCATGCGGGCGCCTCCGATTGCGGTTCGGCCGGACCTTCGGCGACCCCGGGCAGCGGGAACATCGGCTTGCCCTCGGGCGCCGCCTTGCCCAGCCGCGCGAGGCGATAGAGCACCGCGATATAGGCGGTCAGCAGCACGGCATAGACCGCCAGATACAGCGTGAGCGAACTTGCCACCATCGCGCTGCCGACCGGCCCGACCGCGTCGGCGGTCTTGAGTACCCCGGTGACCAGCCACGGTTGGCGTCCGATTTCGGTGACATACCAGCCCGCCAGCGTCGCGACCCAGCCGCTGAAGGTCGTCGCGACGAGCGCGCGCGCCAGCCAGCGCGGCATCGCATCGACCCCGCGCCGCCGGATCGTCCAGGCGGCGAGCCACGACAGCGCCAGCATCAGGACGCCAATCCCGACCATGACCCGGAAACCCCAGAACAGCGGCCCGACCGGCGGGTGGTTGCCCGGATAGTCGTTGAGCCCGGGGACGACGCCCGCCGCTTCATGCTTCAGGATCAGGCTGGCGCCCGACGGCACGGCCACTTCCAGATGGTTGGTGCGCGCCTTTTCGTCGGGGATCGCGAACAGCACCAGCGGCACATGGCTGCGCGTTTCCCAATTCGCCTCCATCGCCGCGATCTTTTGCGGCTGATGCTCCAGCGTGTTGAGCCCGTGCATGTCGCCGACGAAAATCTGTACCGGGATCAGCAGCGCGGCGGCATAGGCCGCGGCCTTCAACGTGCGCCGCACGCCTTCGCCGCCGCCGTCCTTCAGCCAGCGCCACGCCGACATGCCGGCGATCAGGAAGGCCACGGTCAGCGCCGAGGCGATCAGCATATGAATCAACCGGTACGGCATCGACGGGTTGAAAATGATCGCCCACCAGTCGGTGGCATGGACGACGCCATCGCGAATCTCATAGCCGACCGGGGTCTGCATCCAGCTGTTCAGCACGATGATCCAGAAGGCCGACAATGTCGTGCCGCCCGCGACCAGAAGCGTGGCCGTCGTGTGGACCCAGTTCGGCACCCGGCTGAACCCGAACAACATGATGCCCAGAAACACCGCTTCGAGAAAGAATGCGGTGAGCACTTCATACGCGAGCAACGGCCCCGCGACATTGCCGACCTTTTCCATATAGCCCGGCCAGTTGGTGCCGAACTGGAAACTCATCGTGATCCCCGACACCACCCCCATCGCAAAGCTGAGCGCAAAGACCTTCACCCACAGGCGATAGGCATCCATCCACGCGCCGTCCTTGGTGCGGTTATAGGCGAGCTTGAAACCGAGCAGCGCCCAGCCGAGCGCGATGGTGATCGTCGGAAACAATATGTGGAAACTGATGTTCGCGGCAAACTGGATGCGCGCGAGGATCAGCGGGTCAAGTGCGTCCATTGTCAGCCTCCGTCACCGCCGGGGTCTTGCCGCGGCCGAGCATGCGGTCCTTGAACTCGAGCGCTTTCACCACGCGCTCGCCGAGCCGCAGCAGCTGGAGCAGCCGTTCGTTGTCGAGCCGCCGCATTTCGGCATACCAGTCGGTGAGCAGCTCGATCTGTTCGTGCATCGCGGCGATGCGTTCCTGTGCGAAACGGTCCGACGCGTCGGTCGCGGGTTCCATCAACAGGGTGCGCAGCGTGGTTAGCGTCGGGTCGATCTCGCGCTTCTTGCGCTCCTCGACCAGGGTGCGAAAGATCGACCACACGTCGCGCGGCGTTTCGTAATAGTCGCGCCGGTCGCCGGGGACATGACGCAGCTGGACGAGGTTCCAGCTCGCCAGCTCCTTCAGCCCCATCGACACGCTGCCGCGCGACAGGCTCAGCGCCTCGCTGATCTCCTCGGCATGGCGCGGCGCGTCGGCGAGGAACAGCATCGCATAGATCTGGCCGACGGTGCGGTTGATCCCCCAGCGGCTTCCCATCTCGCCGAAATGCAGGGCAAACGCCTGCGCAAGCGGGGAGAGCCGGAACGGCAGGGACGGGGAGGCCGCTGGAGAATCGGGGGCGAGAGACATATCCATGCCGGGGTCGATAAAGCATGATTTCTAAAGTTTCAATAATTATTGAAACTAATGACGCGAGCGGCATGGTCATTGCCCGGTGGCGCAAATCGGCGTAGTCTGCGCGGGCGATCGACCGGCGCCTGCGGCGTCCCGATCGGTCAGGCCCGCCGAACCGCAGCGGCGCGACGGGTGGCGTTTCCGGCTGTGCCGCTGCGATGCTTCCTTGAAGGAGGGTGCGATGCGGCGCGCTGTTGGATCTGGTCTGTGCGTTTCGATGCTTACGGCCGCGTTGGTGGTAGCGTCTCCTGCCTTTTCGGCGGGCGGCGGCGGTGGCGGCGGTTCTGCGCCCAGTGCGTCGGCGCCGTCCTATGACCCCGCGGTCGAATATCAAAAGGGCATCGCCGCCTTTCAGGCTGGCCGGTTCAAGGACGCGGCCGGCGCCTTTCGCAAGGTTGTCGACGTCGTGCCGCGCAACGCGCAGGCGCAATATATGCTTGGCGCCAGCCTGCTTGGCGCAGGCGAGTATAAAAAGGCGATCCGCCCACTCGATGCGGCGGTGAAATATGATGGAAAGCTGATCGAGGCGCGCCGCGACCTGGGCGTCGCCGCGGCGCGGTCGGGCGATACCAAGCGCGCAGCCGAGCAGCTGGCTGCGATCAAGGCACTGGATGCAAGCTGTGCGGGCGCCTGCGCCGATGCGGCGAAGCTGGCGAGCGCGGCGGCGGCGATCGAGGCCGCGGTCGTGGCGGGCACCCAATCGTCGGCGCGCGTGCATCCCGACGTGCGCCTGGCCGATACGACAGCAGTCGATGGCGCCTATGTCACCGCGGTCGGGCTGATCAACGAGGCGCGCTATGACGCGGCGATCGCCCTGCTCGATTCGGCGCTGTGGAGCGCGGGGCCGCATCCCGACATCCTGACCTATCTCGGCTTTGCGCATCGCAAGCTCGGCAATTTCGATCGCGCCGACGCCTATTATCGCACCGCGCTGGCGGTGGCGCCCGACCATCGCGGCGCGCTGGAATATCAGGGCGAGCTGAAAATCGAACGCGGCAACCTGGCCGGGGCGCGCGCCAATCTGGCGCGGCTCGACGCGCTGTGCGGGTTCGGCTGTTACGAGGCCGATGAACTGCGGCGCTGGATTGCCGAGGCGAAGCCATCCGCCAGCTAGCCGTCGCGCTGGCGCTGGCGCTGGCGCTGGCTTTCGCCGTTCCGGCGGTGATTGCCGCCAGCGGCCCATCGCCCTTTGCGGGTGCGCTGCGGTGGACCGCCCCGGGCGCCGAATGGGCGGTGCTGGCCCAGCAGCCGCGCCAATGTTCGCGCGCCGCCGCCGCAGCGAGCGATTCGCCGCCAGCGATCGCGGCGGGAGAGGCGCTGTTCAACAGCCCGGCGCTGCTCGGCGGACAGGCGTCGAAAGCGGGGCTTAGTTGCGCCGCGTGCCACCTCAGCGGCCGGGACAATCCGCATTTCCTGATGCCGCAGCTGTCGGGTGCGTCGGGCACCGCCGATGTCACCAACAGCTTTTTCGGGCCGCAGCGGGCGAACGGGCGGTTCGATCCCGTCGCGATTCCCGACCTCGCCATGCCGGGGAAGGTGTCGCGCGCCGCCGACCGTCCCGATCTGGCGCGCTTCATCCACAATCTGGTGGTCGAGGAGTTTTCGGGCGCCGAGCCCAGCGCGGCGACGCTCGATGCGCTTGCCGCCTATGTCCGGACGATCGGCCGCTGCCCGGCGGCCGGCGATGACCAGGCGCAGCCGCTCCGGCTGGCGGATCAGCTCCGGCTGATCGACCAAAGCATCGCCGGGGCCAGGGCGGTCGGCGGTGATGATCGCGCGCTCCGCCGCCAGCTGATCGCCGCCGCGCGGCACCAGCTCGGGCTGATCGATGAACGGTACGCGGCGGCGCGCCATGCCGCACTTCGCCGCGATCTGGTGGCGGCCTCGCGCGACCTTGCGCGCATCGGCGACGGCGATACAGGCTGGCGCCCGGCGCTCGATAAATGGCATGCGCGCTTTGCCGCCAAGCTGGTGCCGCGGCTGCGCCAACGCGAAGCCGTGTCGCTCTACGATCCGGCGCATCTCCGCCGTGCTCTCGCCGACCGCGCGCGCCCACCCGACTGACCGGCAATTTTGTTGCGCCGCAGCACCGCTTCTGTTAGGGGCGCGGCGTTTCGCGGTGCCTTGCGCGCTGCCCCCTCCCATCAAGGCTCTCCGCATGTCTTTGCGCAATATTGCGATCATCGCCCACGTCGATCACGGCAAGACCACCCTCGTCGACCAGCTGTTCCGCCAATCGGGCACCTTCCGCGACAATCAGCGCGTCGAAGAGCGCGCGATGGATTCGAACGATCTGGAAAAGGAGCGCGGGATCACCATCCTGGCGAAGTGCACCTCGGTCGAATGGGGCGAGGGTGACGATACGACGCGGATCAACATCGTCGACACGCCGGGCCACGCCGATTTCGGCGGTGAGGTCGAGCGGATCCTGAGCATGGTCGATGGAGTCATCCTGCTCGTCGACGCCGCCGAAGGCCCGATGCCGCAGACCAAGTTCGTCACCGGCAAGGCGCTTGCCCTCGGCCTGAAGCCGATCGTCGTCGTCAACAAGATCGACCGCAGCGACGCGCGCGCCGCGGAAGTGCTCGACGAAGTGTTCGAGCTGTTCCTGACCCTCGAGGCCAATGACGAGCAGCTCGATTTCCCGATCCTCTATGCCTCGGGCCGCGGCGGCTATGCGTCGGAAAGCGCCGACGCGCGCGACGGCACGCTCGAACCGCTGTTCAAAACCATCGTCAGCCACGTCCCGACCCCGGGCCTCCCCGAAGACGGTCCGTTCACCTTCCTCGCGACGCTGCTCGACCGCGACAATTTCATCGGCCGCATCCTGACCGGCCGCGTCCAGTCGGGGACGATCAAGGTCAACCAGCCGATCCACGCGCTCGACATGGACGGCAAGGTGATCGAGACCGGCCGCGCATCAAAGCTGCTGGCGTTCCGCGGGCTCGAGCGGGTTCCGGTCGAAGAAGCACGCGCGGGCGACATCGTCGCCATTGCCGGGCTGTCGCAGGCGACCGTCGCCAACACCATCGCCGACACGAGCGTGACCGAGCCGATTGCGGCGCAGCCGATCGATCCGCCGACGCTGTCGATGCGCTTTGCGGTCAATGATTCGCCGATGGCGGGGCGTGAAGGCAGCAAGGTGACGAGCCGCATGATCCGCGACCGACTGTTCCGCGAAGCCGAAACCAATGTCGCGATCCGCATCACCGAAAGCGCCGACAAGGACAGCTTTGAAGTCGCTGGCCGCGGCGAGCTTCAGCTTGGCGTGCTGATCGAAACGATGCGCCGCGAAGGCTTCGAACTCGGCATCAGCCGCCCGCGCGTGCTGTATGGCGAGGACGAGGCGGGCAAGCGCACCGAACCGTATGAAACCGTCGTCATCGACGTCGACGACGAACATTCGGGCACCGTCGTCGAGAAGATGCAGGTTCGCAAGGCCGACCTGACCGACATGCGTCCATCGGGCGGCGGCAAGACCCGCATTACGTTCAGCGGTCCGTCGCGCGGCCTGATCGGCTATCACGGCGAATTCCTGTCCGACACCCGCGGCACCGGCATCATGAACCGGCTGTTCGAGAAATATGGCCCGCACAAGGGCAATATCGAAGGCCGCAAGAATGGCGTCCTGATCTCGAACGGCAATGGCGATGCGGTGGCCTATGCCCTTGGCCCGCTCGAAGAGCGCGGCATCCTGTTCGTGTCGCCCGGCGAGGCGCTGTACGAGGGGATGATCATCGGCGAGAATGCCAAGCCCGACGACCTCGAGGTCAACCCGATGAAGTCGAAGCAGCTGACGAACTTCCGTTCGACCGGCAAGGACGACGCGATCCGGCTGACCCCGCCGAAGCGGATGACGCTGGAGCAGGCCATCGCCTATATCGACGACGATGAAATGGTCGAAGTGACCCCGAAAAACATCCGCATCCGCAAGGCGATCCTCGACCCGAACGAGCGCAAGAAAGCGTCGCGCAAGAAGGAAGCGGCGTAAGCCCTTTTTCAAGCGCGTCGGTGACGCGCTTGAATTTCCTGTTTGCGCCCAGCATGATCGGCGCGCGCCAGCGGCGGGGAGTCGTCCGCCGCTCGCTCCGCTGCACGTCTGTCCTCCGCATCGGATGGCGCGCCTTTTCCGGCGTCAAAAGGTCCGCCGGGACTCGGCCTGCACCAACGGCGTTCGCGACCGATGGGCGGACGTGGGGCGCGATGACCTAGTATATTGCCGCGGTGGCGCCGCTCATAATTCCGCCGCAATTCCGCACGACCAGCGGCGGTGCGGAGGGTTGATCGATGACCATATATAGACTGACGGCGGCGCTGGCGTTGTTGTCCTGCACGGCACCGCTGCACGCCCAAACAATCGGCGGCGCGTCGCCGACCGGCATCGCCGGCCCGGTCGCCACGGGAGGCTTTGTCGGCGCCCGGGTGCGGATCCCGCTGGGCGGCGCCAAACACAGCGACAAGCGCGTTCGCGCCAGCCTGACGGTGGCACCGATCCAGCGCAGCGAAGGCGACCGGCTGAAATCCCCGGCATGGCGGATCGGTGAGGGGCTGGAGTTCGGTGTTACGAGCGATCGGACCGCGCCGCATGTTTCGCTGGCCGGCCGCAGTCTGACCCCCGCACGCTATACGCCCAGCGGCGATGCGGCAAAAGCGGGCCGCTCCAATCTGTCGGACGGCGGGACCGCCGCCGCGGTGGTCGTGGGGCTAGTCGTGCTGGTCGGCGGCGGGTTGTTGCTCGCGCTGGCCGAAGCGGGCGATCCCGATCCCTGCGCGCCGGGTGAATGTAACAATAATTAGGGTGCGACGGCGCGGTGCCGACGTCTCCAACAATCGCTAACGCCCGTTCACCCTCTTTTCATGCCAGGCCTTTATGACAGATGCAAAGGGACCGCTTTTAGAGAGGGTTCCTATGCGGATCGGTCATGAAATGCAGCGATTGCGCGCTGAGCATGCCGCGCTGACGACCCTGTCGAACATCCTGATGGACCTGGTCCGGGCGCCCGTGCTGCCGCGCCCGACTGAGCTGGCGTCGGTGCGCGGGATGCTGCGCGACACGCTCGTGCGGCATTTGAAATGCGAGGATTGGGCGCTTTACCCACGGCTCAAGACGAGCGGTAATGCGCAGATCGCCCAAATGGCAGCCGAATTCGTCAACGAGATGGGCCACATCGCGCAGGATTTCACGGCCTATGACGGCAAATGGAGCCCCGAGCGGATCGCCGACGATTGGGTAGGTTTTTGCCGCGAAACCGAGGTTGTGCTTCAGGTGCTTGCTATGCGGATCGAGCGGGAGGATCGCGACTTATATCCGATCGCCGATACCCTCGACACTCGCGCGCCCCAATTGTCCCGCCGATCACGGGCGGATCGATAATTTCCAGCTGAGCGCAACGCGCCAGTCCTGATCTAACCCGGCGGCTGGCTGTTTCCACGCATCGGCAAATTCAACACCGATCGTGGCGTTTTCGGCATAGGATAGACGGACCCCGCCGCCCCAGCTGCCAAGTCGGAAATCGGTGCGCGGCGTCAGGGGGCGGGCGAGCAGCGTGACGTCGGCATAGTCGGCGAAGCTGTAAAGCTCGCTTTTGGCGAGTTTGCCGCTGCGCAGCGGGCGCCAGGCGAGCTCGCCAAAGGTCGCAAAGCCGCGGTCGCCGTTCACCAGCCCATCGTCGAACGCGCGGCCAAAGGTGGCGCCGCCGACGCTGAACCGCTGCGCCGCGGGCAGCCGGTCGCGCGTCCACCGCCCGATGGCGGCGACGCGCACTACCGCCACCTTGCCGACCGCCTGATTCGCCTCGATCCCCGCATCGGCATAAAGAAAGCCGACCTCGCCGACCCCGGGATCGACCCGCGCGCCCGCAAAATCGAGCCCTTTGGCGCCGCCAATGCGGGCGCCGAGCACGGTGCGGTCTTCGCTGAGCCGAAAGGCCAGGCTACCGCTGGCGGTCCAGGTCTTTTCGGCGGCGATCGTCGAGCCGAACAGGGCGTTTTTCGAATCGAGATGGTCGAGCCGCGCGGCGACGGTGACATTGCGCCGCGTCGCGCGGACCAGCGGATGGGTGATCCCGACCCCGGCGCTCCACGCCTCGCCATCGATCGCGATCCCACGCGGCCGGGTGCGCAGCGCGGCGCCCGAGATTTCGGCGCGGGTGCCGCCAGCGCCGATCGGGGTGGCATGGCTGGCCGACAAATAGAGCAAGGACTTCAGGTTGACCGATGCGGCGCCGGTCAGCCGCGTTTCGTCGCCGCTGCGCAGCAGGCTGGTGCCGCGGGCGCCCGCTTCGACGATCCCGTCATCGACGAACGGGCTGGTACGCGTCGTAAAGCCAAGACCGAGCGTCGGTTTCTTCGCGTCGATCGCCAGGTCGAGCGCGACCGCGCCGGGTTCGCCGCCGAGTGCGAGTGACGGGATGACATTGACCCCCGGAATATCGCCGATGTTGCCAAGAGCGCGCTCGAAGCGCGCGCGGGGCAATGGACGTCGGCCGGGCAGGGCACCGGCCATGCGGGCGATCAACGGTGCAGGGCCGCCTTCGCTTTCGCCGCTGAGCGTGACGGCGCCGACATATCCTTCGGCCGAGGCGACGGTGACGATCCCGCCCGACAAATCCTGTTCAGGAATGACCAGGGTGAACAGTGCGACGCTCGACCGGCCATAGGCGCGGGTCATCGCTGCCGCCAATTTGGCCAGATTGTCGGCCGACGCGGGCTTGCCGACGAACCGCTGTGCGGCGCGGCCGACGTTGGCGGGCACCCCGGCGCCGACAAAGCGAATCTCGCGGATCACGACGTCGGGACGCGCGCCCAGTTCGACGGTGCCGAGCGAGAGGCGCTGCGCCTCGGGATCGGGCAGCGGGTTGCGGTCGTCGCGACCCGGCGCCAGCGGCGGGCGGCCGTCGAGCGGCGAGCCTGCGGGCTGGGCGGCCAGGGCCGAAACCGGGAGGGCCGCGGCGGGGAGGAGCAAGGCTCCCGCCACCGCCGCGATACCGACGCGGCGCAATGCGCGCATGCGGGGCGGGATCAGTTGCCGCCCTTGGGCTTGAGGCCGCCCAATACGCCGCCGACCGTTGTCGTGACGCCCGAAACCACCCCGGTGACGGGGTTGGCTGCTGTGCCGCCGCCGGTCGTGCCGCCGCCGACCTGCCCCAGCGCGCCAGTCGCCGTGCCGACGACATTGCCGACCAGCGCGACCGGCGATCCAACCGGCGTGCCGCCAGAGGTGCCGCCGGTCAGGCCGCCGGTGACGCCGCCGAGCAGATTGCCGCCGGTGCCGGGCTGCAGCGTGACAAGCTGGCCCGCCGAGCCGACCCCGACAGTGAGCAGGCTGCCGCTCTGCTGGCCGGGCGACAGGATACTTGCGCCCAGCAGCGGCGAGGCGCCCGGGCTGCCGAGTGCGGTCGCCTTGCCGATCGTCGCGGTGATCAGCTGTCCGGGTGCAGCGGTCAGGCCATCGACCAGAAATTGCTGACCGCTGCCCGTCTGGACCAGCGTGACCCCGGTGGCTTTCACCACCCCGATCACTGTGCCGACGAGGTTGGAACCACCCGGAACTCGGCCATCGACGGCATTCGCGAGCAGCAGCCCTCGGTCGGCGATAACATTGACCAGGCTACCCGATTTGACCAGCACGCCGCCGATCACGGGATTGATGTTGCCGGGATCACCGGTATTGGCGAGCAACCCGGTTCCGGCTACGCCGCCGGGGCCGACCAGGCCACCGACCGCGAGCGCGCCGGCATTGCCAAGCCCCAGACCGCTGCCGGCCGGACCAGCCGGACCCGCGGGGCCCGCCGGACCAATGGCGCCGGTCGGCCCTGCCGGTCCGGCGGG
>Ga0209232_1001601_pt1 | contig 12007 bp, 35 predicted proteins | sample ETNvirenome_2_60_FD_184066 | JGI IMG/M metagenome (GOLD analysis project Ga0209232, IMG submission 184066) | Marine viral communities from the Pacific Ocean - ETNP_2_60 (SPAdes) (version 2) | ecosystem: Environmental > Aquatic > Marine > Oceanic | place: Pacific Ocean | collected 2013-06-22
GATTTGATTAACGAATATAAGGATCAGGTAAGAATCCTTAAACAAGAGGTTGCAGAATTGCAAGACGCAGGTAAGTCTAAAGATTCTGCGAACAAAAGATGTTTGCAAAAACTAGAGCATTCTCAACAAGACTTACTAGATGCAAATAAAAAAATAACTGAACTTGAGGATCAATTAAAAAAAGTAAAAGATAAAGAATGAATTTTGTATTAAATTTAATAATGTGTTCTGCTGTTAGTAATAGTTGTTTACCACCTTACAGATACCCAGATTTATTTGTAGATGGTTATTCTTGTATGATAGCTGGTAACTATGAATCAATAGCAAAACTTGAAGAAATTGGTTATGAGGATGTCAATAAAAACAAAATATTTATTAAGTTTTTGTGTACTGAAGAAGCTGTAGTTCCTCCAAAAAAACCAAAAATTATGACATAATGTATTGTGTGGTATGGAAAAATAACAGCGATTTACATACTATGTTTACTAATACTATTTTTGAAACTGAGAAGAAAGCTATAGAATTTAAAGATAAACAAAAGTCTATGCGTAAAAAACATGATTGCAGAGTTGTCGAATATGAATATAAATACTTTAATGGGGTAAAATTAGATGGCGATAGATAAGTCAAAAATGAAATGTAATACACCTAAAAGACAAATCTCAGGTGGAAAAAAGTTTGTCGTCAAGGCTTGTAAAGGTGGCAAAGAAAAGATAATTAGATATGGGGATGCCAATATGAAGATTAGAAAATCTAACCCCAAAGCTAGAAAGAGCTTTAGAGCAAGGCACAGATGTGCTACTGCTAAAGATGTGTTCAGTGCTAGATACTGGTCATGTAAGAAATGGTAACAAAAGGAGAAAACAATGTATCATAGTAAAAAAAAACCAATGAACAAAAAAAAGAAAAAAAACAAAAAAAAGAAAAAAAAATAACAATTAGGAGTAACTGCTAGTCAGTTGGGAATGTTGGAGGGTTATATATTATGCCTAAAGGTAAAAATAAAAAGTACAGTAAAAAACAAATGAAGATTGCTAGAATGGCTGCACCATTTGATAAGATAACAGGTGCGGACTTTAAAGCACTTAAGAAAAAGAAAAAGAGAAAAGTATGATGAAAACAGTAAAAGCACCAAAAGGATTTCATTGGATGAAAAAAGGTAACTCTTACAAACTTATGAAGGGAACATATAAACCTCATAAGGGTGCAGTAAAAGTTGCTAAGTTTGCTGTTCAAAAAAGACATAGTGCATGAGGCAAGTCATTCTTGATGCACTAGAAAAAAGATATGAAGCTCAGATTGCTGAAGCTGAAGCGACATTAAAAATTTATTTAGAAAACAGTGTAGGGATTGGTGAGCATCCTCAACACATAGACGAATCAGATAAGCTGATTGAAAAGATTGCTCATGCGGAAGAAAAACTACAAATACTGAAGGAGTTCAAAGATGGCTAAATTATGTGCAAGAGGTAAGGCAGCAGCTAAACGAAAGTTTAAGGTATATCCTTCTGCTTATGCTAATATGTATGCCTCTGGTGTATGCTCAGGTAAGATAACTCCTGGTGGCAAGAAGAAAAAAAAGAAAGCTAAGAAAAGAAAAAGATAATGGCTAAAAAAGGTTTAAGGTCATGGGTACAACAAAACTGGGTAGATATTGCTAATCCTAGATCCGATGGTTCTTTTCCTAAATGTGGTCGTTCAGGTAAAGAGAAAAGAAGAAACTATCCTAAGTGTGTACCACTAGCTAAAGCAAGAGCAATGAGTCCTTCTCAAAGGAGAGCTGCGGTATCAAGAAAAAAGAAAGCTGAAAGAAAGTCAAGAAAAGGTAAGAAACCTAACTATGCCAAAACCTAAGAAAAAGACTTGGGTTAAATCAAAACAAATAATCGTTGACGTAGGAATTTGTCGTTACTGTAAAAAGGACATGACGAACTTAGATAGCTTTGTATCTTTCTATGGTGGTGGTCATGCTCATTGGCAGTGTATGAAAGAAGATGATGACCTCAAACAAAAAGTTTTAAATAGTGTTGAAGAACAAATAATAGAAGAAAAAAAATTTGATTGGTAAGGCAGCCATATTTCAGACTGCCTTAATAATGTTATAAAGGTCTTTGACCTGCCTTATTAAAACCACCAAGTTTTTCAGTGTAATCAACTTTTCTAGTTGCAAACCCAAAACACATAGTTTCACCCTTTGGTAGAACCCATAAATGATATTGATTTGCGGTATCTACAAGTCTTTGTTCAGATGGAAACAACTCAATAGCCTCTCTATCCTCACCGCATAACTCATTTTTTATTTCTTGAAAATGTCGCCAATCTCTTATGGCTTCTTTGTTATGGGTCTTAATAGTTATGTAATCACATCTTCCTTTAAGTGATTTATTATGAACGTATTGGTCGCAATCTTTACCTCTTAATACATTAACTTGATAAATATTATTTACCCAAATCTCTTGCTTGTCTAACTCTTTAAGCAATTCTTTAGATTGTTTCCAAGTTAATGTTTCTCCTAACTCTTTAGCCATCTCAATATTTTTTTGCAATCTATCTTTTATTGATCCGCTATAAAGTTTTGTACGAACAAACTTATTCATCATCTTGCTCCTCCTCTTTTTTGTTTTCTTCTTCAGAGTTTTCTTTAAACTCTTTTCTTACCTTTGCTAACTCTTTATAGTAGCTTGGGTGCTTCCATTCATAACTCATATTTTCCTCCCTGTTTTTTTTTATAACCCATTATACCACATTGAGTTTTTCAAAATTTTGAAAAAAAATATTTTTATTAAAAACTAGACGATTGAAATTTTAGGGTGTTTCAGGATTGGTGCGACAACAAAACACTTTTTGGGTTTTTTAGTGTTTTTAACTTTCGTAAAATTTTATTGCATCTTGCAGATAATTTTCATCTAAATCGTTTCGCCAAAAATAATGATCGAACTGAGGTTGGATATAGTTTTTAATTACTTTTGCATCGTTACTTAACTGCATTAAGTTTTGTCTAATCTTACATCTTTGAATAATCTTTGGTATTCTTTTCTCTATGTTCTCAGGTTTTAGTTCATCACAATTACCTGCATGAAATACTTTAAAAGTTTCTTCATTGATATAACAAAGATACACTGGCAATTTGAATACTGACCAATAGAAATCTACTTGCAAAAGATTATAAGGTTCAGGTTTGTCTTCAGGTAACTTTGAGGTAAACCAAGACCTAGTGCCATCTTTTTTAATCTTACCCTTTCTAGGAAACTTACATTTATCCTCAATAATTACCTTATCTCCTTTTAAATCTATATATCCATGCACAGGAATATTAACACCATCGAACCATCTAAATGCTTCTATCTCTGGTTTACAAGTATCGTAACCTTCTATTGTTTGATGAGCTGCATGACCATTAGCAATCATTTTAGGTATGATTGTTTTGTAATGCTCAAACTCATCATACTCATCTGTTGTTGGATTTATCTTTTTAAGTTTTTCTAATATGGGAACAAACATTATTTCTGCAATCTTTCATATTCTTTTTGAAATGCAGTATTAAATTGTTCAGCAATAATATTTGTTTCTTGCCAATCATCTAAAAAATAACTTAATGGTTTTTTTAGAAACTTACTTATCTTAATTAGATTGACTATAGGTATTCGGTTTTCACCTTTCTCATATTTACCTATTTGTTGAAATGTAGTTTTAAGTGCAGTTGCAACTTTGGTTTGACTAATAAAACTTTCTTTGCCAGTAAACTCATTTATCTTAGTTCGTCTTGCAAGTCTTAGTTTTTTTCCAAGATCAATATAGAATTGATTGTCTTCTACTAGGTTCTTCTTAGCTTTGGGTGATAGTTTCATTTTGTTTCCTTCCTTTAATTTAGAGTATAGAATCCCTTAAGTATAAATGCAACTTTTTATATATACTCAATTAAGTATATAAAAATCTAGCATCTTTGTTCTCAGCTTCGACAATTCTTCGGTACAACTGATTGTACTCTTTGAATGCCTTTAGAGTATTTACACACTGTCTTCCCTTATCCTTAGCACCAAAAATTTTTTTGTGTGCCTTATCTAGCTTAGTGTATAAACGAACATTGCTATTTCTTAAGCTCATCATTCTCCTCACCGATTAGTTTAATGTGTGCCTTAACAAGTCTGGTATCGGTGATATTTACTTTTGCAGACTCACTAGGCATTTTTTGATTATGTGCTTTTTCTGTAGCTTCTTCCACAGTTGCACCATCAAAAATTTCTTCGAAATTAGCAGCTAACTCAAGATCAGATGTTTTAATTACTTTAACCATTTATTTCAATATTCCGACTATAACCTGCATAATCTCTTTTTATTTCATCTCTTTCTTCTAATTTTTTTAACAAAGAAGAAACAGAATTTTTACTTTTATAACCCAACTCTATTGCCATTTCTGAAAAAGTTGGACTATACTTGTTCTTTTTAGTGTAATTCTTAATAAATTGCAATAGTTTGAACATTTTTGGTGTCATAGGTCTTTTACCCCTTTTTTTGCTCATTTATTACTAGCCTCCTCAATAGTTCTGTATATCCATTTATGTCATCAAAGTTATCTTTTTTGTATTCTTTGGATTGCATGACTCTCCAACATTTTAAAAAAATCATAAATAAACCAAATACTTTTAAAGGTACTTTGACCTCAACATTATTATAAACTGATAAATATTTTTCTAATATACCAACCATTACATAAGAGGTATGGTCAAAATCGCCATAGTCATTTTGTTTTTGGTTTAGCAATCTTTCTAGTTCGTTAATAAATTTTACATTGTCATTCATATTCTGCACCTAAATAATAATTTCCTTGTTCGTCTAAACACCAATGTGCAAAAGCAACTTTATTTTTGTATATTGGGTATGTCCTATTTTGTATTTCTTTAAATTCAATTACTGCCTCATGTATCTCATCACAAGTGAGAGTAGTTTCAAACTTAACCTTGTGTAAAACATAACTCTCACCTGTCAATAAAGCTAAAACTAAGTAAACAACTTTCACTTAGAAAGGTATTTGTTTACTCTGCGGTTTTGGTTGTTTTGGTTTAGGATCGTTCTTATAACCAGATAAAATATTACCAGATTCATTTAACCATCCGATTAAACCTTTATGTCCTCCAGCTTCGGCATAGTTCATTTCACCAGTAAATTTATCATCACCTTTAAATAAAACTCCGACCTGAGCATAGACTTTAAGGAACTTAGTATTACCATCTTTTGATTGTCCTTTGACACCTAAGATAGTTCCTTTATTACCATTGTCTAAAGTAACATTACCTGAGAAATCAATTTTGATGGCTTTTTCATTGTTGGCATCATAAGGAAACAATACCCAATCCTTCTGCTTACCACTACCATTGTTTGACATTTTGTCCTCCATTTTTTTTTATGTTTGTTTGTTGTGATTCAAAAGATTTTTCTATTGAATCATTCTCTTTTTTCCAATTAGAATATAAAGCAGTTAGTTTAGTTTCTGTTGTCTGCTTTTTTATTTCATCCTTAATTGAAACTGATTTAGTTGTGCCTTGATTATTTAAAGCATTTACTAATTCTTCCGCACTAGCATATTCTGAACCTGAAAGTCCAAACGCAGCTATGCAACGACCTAATGCACTACTGGAACAGTTCTCCAATGCACTTGTTTTGTTAATAAAGTTTGCGTTTCTATGTTCCTCTGCATGACCTACTGCATAAATAGTTTCACCAATATGTAATTCAGTTTTTACAACAACTCTTTCATTATCATGGAAAAGTATTTCCTCATTAAATCTAGCTTCAGGAAAGTATTGCAAAAGATGTCTATGTCTTTCGTTTACAGTAGAATATTTCTTTCCTTTAATATCTACTGTAGGAATATCTTTAGATTTCGTAAGACATTCTTTGCGTCTTTCTTTAAATCCGCCTTTACTTTTTTCTTCTGTTTGTGGTTTTAGTTTCATTATCCTTCCTTTGTTGTAGTTTTTGATTTTGTTTTACTTGGTCAATATCTTTTTGTGCTTTAGCCTCTAAATAGCTTTGGTTCTTAGCAACCATCTTTTCACCAAGTTGGTAGTCATCTATTTGTTTTTTAAGTTTTGTAATTTCTTCATCTCTTGCAAGTAGCATCTGAGAATATCTTTTTAGTTCTTGCTTTTGGTTTCTGTTTTCAGTTTGTAATTGTGCAAACTTACTTAATATTTCTTGGCTCATTTCTTTCCTTTCATTACTTCTTCAATAGTTAATTTTTCAGTAATTAAATCTTGTAGTGCCTGACCTACCAACCCACCGAAGATCATTTTTAAGTTTGCAGGGAGCTTTTTTCGTTCAGCAGCAGTTAAAACATTATAGTTATAATGCCACTGATCTATGTTCATATTGAGCTGCGATGGGGATAGGTGATCGGCAGTGAAAGTTCCTCCTTCTTCTTTCTTCTTCCACTCTTTTCCGATTTGTTTAAGCATAAAGTATCTCCTTAATATAGATTAGAACAAAAATAGTCAATATTGTGTATAAATAAAATTCAATTTGTGGGTTTATATTCATTGTCGAATACTACAGTTGCGTTAAAACTAAATGATATTCTTTCATCATCTTTGTCAGATTTAAAAGGATATACAGAGTGCATTAAATAATTAGGAAACAAGAACCATTGGCGAACCTCTGGATTGATTCGGTGTCTGCTATCAGAAAACATATTTTCAGATCCCTCAGAAAACTCTATTTGACCGCTAAAATCATTATGTGCTTTTGCATTATCAGTTGATTTCATAGACTCAGGTAATTCTAAATAACCAACGCAGCTTAAAGTATAATTACCTTTTACATATTCAGAATGGTTGTGCATGGGGTTATAATCGCCAGATTTTTGTATTACATACCAAGCAGAATTAATTAAAATATTTTTTATCTTATCATGTTTAAAATGAGCATTAGTATAAGAAACCATAATTGGATCAAAAAAAGCTCTTTTCCATTTTAATAAAACCTCTGGAGTAATTAAGTATTCTTCTTTTACTGCACCAACTAATCTTTGACTCCAATCATGGTCTTTTTGTTTTTGTTTGTCTTCTCTAATTTTTTTTAGATCCTCTTTAAAATCTTTTAATAGTTCTAATGGCAGTGTTGCCTTTGCTAAGGTAGAACCAAAAGGTTTAAATAATTTAAAATTTATCTTGTCTGACATCTTCCTCCATAGGTGTTAGTTCATTTATTTCAATTTTATATGCAGCAGGTCTATCCTGATACCCAAAATTAGATAGTTTTTCAGTTGGTAAATCATCTTTATATAAAAACCAACCTTTTATTGTAAAATTATAATCTCTGTCGTTGTCTTTAATTATCAAAAAATACTTTCCTTGTTTTTCTCCAGGTCTAATAAGCAAAAAATTATATGATTTTTTGTCTTGGGTTCTTATTTCTATATTGTTTTGAAAGTCGGAGTCAGAATAAAACTCATTATTGTCAGTATAAGAACCATTAAAATAACTATTTGTGGCTTTAGCATATACGATTTCTCCCATTGCACCTAAGAAACCATCATATAATTGATTCTTTAAGTTCTTATTGTAGCCATAAGAAAAGCCTTTATTCATTCTTACATTACCAATAAATCTTCTTTGAGCTGTTGTATAAGCTAATTCAACATCATTAGAGTTAAGAGTTATTTTCATATCCAATCTATAGTAGGTTTACCATTGAAATTAACATCAAACACAAACCAAGCAAAACACATTAAACCACCTGTTTTATATCCTTTAAATTTTAATCTATTACTGATTACATAAATGTTTTTAAGTTTATTTAATGAAAATAGTTCTTTCTTTCTTTTTATGCCTTCAAGAAAAACTAATTTTTGAAATAAAACCATTTTATTTGATACTGATTTAAGACCATGTAGAGCAAACTGTAGGGATAACTTAAAAGGTGGATTAGTTATTATATTATCTATTTTTCTATCTGTATTTAAAAAATCTATTGTTTCGTCATTAAATCCTCTATTAATTATATCTGAGTTAAATACTAAATAACCCTTATTTTTTAAAATATTAGATATTGCACCATCACCACAGGCACATTCCCAAATATCGCCTTTGAATGACTCTTTTTCTAATAATTTTAATGTTGCTATTTCTGGTGTTGGGTAAAAATCATAATCAACTCTATCGTTTTTTGTATTATGACCAACAATATTAAGAGTTTCCATTTTTTTGTTTTCTCCTTTCTTCTAATTCATTTTGCCTTTTTTCGTATTGCTCCATAGTTTCGCCAGAAAAATATTGAAACCAACATTCAGCACAATAATCTTTTCCTTTCTCTACTACATCAGCTTTCATTTTGCATTTAATGCAAGTCCGCATATCTCCATAAATATTCATTCATTAATTGATAGTGTAATAAAAAATCAATAATGCAATCTCTACTGCTATGATTGTTTCAAGCATAATTTAAAAACTCCTTTATTTTTTTTGCACATCTTGTACCTATATTTTTTCCATAAGTAATTTTTTCATAACTTCTTAAACCTATATCCAAAATATTAGCCATATCTTTTTTAGTCATAACATTTAATTTTCTATATTGTTCTAACAAATTAATATTTTTTATTTTATATTGAGGTTTAAAACCATTTGATCCCACATAGATAATTTCAACATTTTTTAAATTATTTTTTCCAAGCATTTATTCACCTCCATATAAAGTTTTTTTGCCATCTAAAGCTGCACATTTAGATTCAAATTCTTCTATTGATTCACAATTACCAATAAAAGCAGAAGTCATAATTGGTAATTTATAAAGTCCTTGACTACCCCAATGAGTAGATGGACTTTTACTTTGTAATTTTAAACCTTCTAAAATAATTTTATCTCCTGCTTTTAACCTTATTTCATCACCTGCTGCTGTTCCCATAAAATGAAAATGAGCTGTAATTTTACCAAAAGCCTTATTTAAAACTAAAGAACCTTGCGGAATTCCTTTTAAAACTTTTTTATCAAATTCAAATTCACCTTTTGATTTTTTTATATTTATAAATTTTATTTTTTCTTTACTCATCTTTTTCCTTTCCTATTGTTTTTTGTATTATATGATCTTTATGAAATATCCCTCTATGTATATAATCTCTGCCAGATCCTTTATTAGGTGGAATATTTACTCCACAAACTCTTTCATTAGATGCTTTATTATATTCAGCTTGAACATCTATTCCTTTTTCGGCTAGTGCCTTTTTTACTGCGTCATCAATTTTAAACATTTAATTTTATCCTTTCCTTTAAAGTTTTTATATCTGTTAAAATATACCCCATTACAAGCCATAGAACCCCTTAGAATTGATATTAACATCTTTTCTTTAAGATCCTTCAATTGCTCCTTAGTTAAGGCTTTTACGTCTTCTTTTTTCAATTTGTTCCTTGAGTTCTTTCCTTTTGCTAGTCCAGATTTTTTTGAAATCATTAGGACAATTCTTAACCATATAATCAAGATTGTCTAATCTTTTTTGATCTTGTGCTTTTACATAGTCAAAAATATAAGGAAGTCCAAATTTATTTCTTGTCACAATCTACCCCTAAAACTTTTAATTCAACTTTAAGCCATTTAATAGCACTTGATTTATTTTTAAATTGTTCTCTTAACCATGTAATAGGTGTTAAGTATTTTCCATCTTGGACATTTGCAAAGGTTTCCCAATAACCATCCCAAGTTTTTTTGACTCCATATTCTTTTATGTTCATTTCTCTCCTTTTGTTAAATTATTAAAATAATCCTCTGGTAGCTCCACTGATTCTATCAGTTGAGATGCTTCTTGCAGCTCCAAAGTTTCTTCCTCTGTCTGTCTTATTGGCTTTGATACTTTTGGCATAAGTCCAAGTTCATCGAAACCAATAAAACCAAACATCTTACGATCTTTGAAGGTCTTGCTAAAAAGATTGAATAAATTAAAATCTTTATTTTTCATTATTGTTACCCCAATTTAAAACATCTTTTTTTTTGCAATCTTTCTCATCAATCCATTTTATAAAGTCATGATAAAGACTAAACTTTGAAGTGTTATCTTTCTTACATAATGTATTTAAAGTAACAGATTTGAAATGATCTCCATAACCATATTGAAATGGAAGTTTAGTCATTTCATTATTTTCTAAATTTGTTACTTGAACAGAAAAATAAGTATTTCCATTTACTTTATCTCTCCATTTTTTTGAGTGTGCTATATATTTAATCATCTTCTTTCCTTTTGTTGATTTGTTTTAAACATACTAAATTTATACAAATTTTGTTCTATAATGCAAGTGTTAAAAGCTAAGAGTGAATAAAAATATATGTTCGCTAAATGTTCTTATTGATTACCCAAAATTTGACATATAAAGAGGTCTATCAAGGAAGGAATTAAAGAAGATGGAAAAAGTCAAAAAAGGGTTCGCTATGATCCCAAACCAGCTAATATATGATGAAAATATAGGAAATGAGGCTAAAGTCTTATTTTGCTATATAAGGAGTCTTTCAGAGAACTACAGAAACCTTAGAAACTCCAATTTATGCCAAAAATTAGGTTGTTCTGTTAATACACTCCAAAAGGCTAAAAAAGAGCTCATTGACAATGGTTATCTAGTTATTAACAGATTATCCTCCGCTAATAGATATATAATAAGACTACCCAAAATTTCAGTAAAGAGGGTGTCAAAATTTAAGCAATCAGACTACCCAAAAATTGGGTACCATTATAAGAGTAATAACAATAATAATAATAACAATAGTAATAAGGGATTTAAAAAATTTAAGAAGTTTAAAGATTGATGTATTACTATAATAATGAACCTTTACAATTAAGCTATCGTAACGACTACACCACTGGCGAAAAGATTGAAATAGTTTTACAGATACAAAACGATTTAAAAGTGGGAATGCTCTCTGCGGAGCAAATGCGGTGGATTGTGGACAATAAAAGGTTCGGAGCTTGGACAGTACAAAAAGAAATAGATAAATTAATGTTCTCTGGCAAAATCAAGATTAATCCTATTACACTTGATGATTTAACAAATTTTCCTAAAAAGAAACCTTTTGATTTGTAATATACTATATCTTGTGTTATTTCTTTAACTGGCTACAAAGCTCCCTCTTTTTAGTTGTTTTTAGCCTTAAGTTAATTAACTCTGTGAGTCTGAGCTATTTCTATTCTTTCCTTTCTGTGCTTGGACTCACAACTTAGAATTATTATAAACAATGGCAGGTCGTAAAAGAAAATTAACAGACAAATTAAAAGCTCATATTCTTTCTTTAATTGCAGATGGTCTGACAATTAGAGAATTATTCTCAAGGGATGATGTTCCTATAAGTTGGCAATCATTTAGAACTTATTTAATTAATGATGACCAATTAATGAGTAGTTATATTAAGTCTAAAGAATTGGCTATTGATCTTAAATTGTCAGAGCTTGAAGACAAACGAAAAGAACTTGAACAAAAAATAGAAAATGGTTTCGTAGATCCTAAATCTGCTCAAAACCTAGTGAACTTATATAAAATTATAACTGCACATTCTCAGTGGTCTGCTAGTAAATTATCAAGTAAAACTTATGGAAAAGCTGCTGAAACTTTGCAAATAAGGTCTAATAATGACCAGAATTTAGCTATTTCATGGATGAAACCAGATTAAATTATGTTGATAAAATGTTCTAAAAGTGTTGATAAGTCTATTTGTCTGACAAAACTTGCACACATAAAAAGCATATTATACACATGAGTAGTGGCAAAAATGCAACAATGTTACCTAGTTGCAACAATAATTGGTTCTTTTCTGATAACTGTTTAGTTATCGGTCATTTTGTATTGATAGTAATTATTTATCACTATGAATGTGTAGGTTGTAATTGTTGATTTATGAAAAAACAAAGCAAGAACAGGGGGTTTTATTTGACCCACACCCCAAATTTTTTTGTGCGACTAAATAAAAATTAATGTATGGTATAAACACATGGATGACACATTTCTAAAAACAATAATCTTCATTATGAAAGACAA
>Ga0209232_1001602_pt1 | contig 11993 bp, 19 predicted proteins | sample ETNvirenome_2_60_FD_184066 | JGI IMG/M metagenome (GOLD analysis project Ga0209232, IMG submission 184066) | Marine viral communities from the Pacific Ocean - ETNP_2_60 (SPAdes) (version 2) | ecosystem: Environmental > Aquatic > Marine > Oceanic | place: Pacific Ocean | collected 2013-06-22
ACAAATGCCACCTGGCGGTCAACGACCTCCAATGCCTATGGGTATGATGATGCCACAAGGTATGCCAAACAGACCAATGAATCCTTTTGGCCACCAAAACCCACCACCGCTTCCGCAAGGAACACAAGTTCCACCAAACATGGAAACAAAATCTAGCATCACAGATCCTATTGATATGAATAAAATATCTAATTTTAGTGTTTATTTAAATTCTTTAAAGAATCCTAGACAGCTTCAAAACTATCCAGACATAAATGTATTTAATCCTCAGTTTTGACATTTTTTTTAGTTCGTAGTATAAAAAAGTCTAACAAGAGGTAAAAATGAAATATTTAGTTTTAACTTTAGTGGTATTGGTAGCTGTTGGTTGTTCTTCAAGCAACATTAGTTTAACAGCAAATATTCCAGACTCACAAGAAGTAGACATACAGATCCAAACAAAGAACAAAGCAGAGTAATTATGCTGTCGTTATTTGGTAGTTTGCTCGGCTTTGGAACGTCGTTCCTTCCGAACATACTCGGTTTCATGGAGAAAGGTCAGTCTAACAAGCACGAGCTTCGTCTTTTAGAGGCTAAGGCAAAGCACGCTGAAGTTCTTAGCAAGCTCAACATTGCAGAGCTCGATGCGAAAGCAGATGTAGAGGAGTCCCGCTCCATCTACATGCATGCTTCGGAAATAGCTAAAAATAATAAATCATCTTTTATCTCAGCACTACAAGCATCAGTTCGACCAGTCGTTACTTATTTCTTTTTTATACTATTTGCTACAATAAAAGGCTTAGCTGTTTATGTAGCTGTACAAGAAGGAGATGATGTAACTCAAGCTATATTAAATAGTTGGGACGAAGAGACGGCAATTTTATTTTCGACCGTAATTTCGTTCTGGTTTGGTGGACGAGCTATGCGTAAAATTAGGGAGAGTAAAAATGGCTAAAGCAGCAACTAAAAAGAAACCTACTAAAAAATCACCTTTGCGTAAAAGAGCTCGTAATAGTAAAGGCCACTACATCGCCGATGATCCAGGGACTCCAAATAATGAAGCATATGGAGAGCCTCCTGTACCGTCTATGAAAAAGTATGTTGGTATTGGTTTGGCACTTGTTTTGATAGCAATAGTAGTATTAGCATCTTAAATACATCTTATTAATACAATTCATTTGATTAATATTATAATAGGTATATAACACCCTTAATATAAGGGTAAAGCATGCTTAATTTTATAAATATTATCTCATTTTCAACTATAGTTTGGTGCGTCTCTAGCATCATATAACAATATTTAGTTGCAACGAACCCCAAACCACTATATGTAGGTTAAATGGAATTTCGTGAATGCAACACCTGTGGTGTAACGAAAGAAATCACTTCCTTTGAAAAGTCATATTCAAGAGGAACTCAATACCGCCGACACCAATGCATGGCATGTAAGGCACTTCAAAGAAACGATAGAACAAATAAAGACCCTATACTCTACCTTCGTAGAGCTTTTAGTCAGTTAAAATCAAGTCGTAAGACAAAAGGTAGTTTTAAATGGGAGCTAGCTTTTGATGATATTAAAAAAAAGTGGGATAATTCAAAAGGTAAATGTGCTGTTAGCGGTATAAAAATGACACATCATAGAGATGGTAGTGGAAAAAGGATACCTACAAATGTTTCTATTGATAGAATAAATAATAAAAAAGGCTACACAAAAAATAATGTTCGACTTGTATGTTGGTGTGTTAATAAAATGAAACATACTATGTCAGACGACGAATTAATGCTATGGGTAAATAGGATTTATGATGGACAACGAAACGAATTTTGAAACATTAGATGAAGAGCAAATACGTTATGCTCTTGATTTACAAAAGAGATTAAATTTTCTAGAAAACATTGAATCTTCTAGAGGTAATTTTTTAAACTTTGTACAACATGTTTGGCCTGATTTTATTTTAGGTAACCATCACAAAATTTATGCAAAAAAATTACAAGATATAGCATCTGGTAAATTAAAAAGATTAATAATAAATATGCCACCTCGACACACGAAGTCTGAGTTCGCCTCTATTTATTTTCCTGCGTACATGTTGGGACTCAATCCTAAATTAAAAATAATTCAAGCAACACACACAACAGAACTTGCAACAGGCTTTGGTCGTAAGTGTAAAGCTTTAGTAGATAGTCCCGATTATAAAACCATCTTTGAAGATACAAAAGTATCTCCCGACTCCAAAGCCGCTGGACGTTGGGCTACGACAGATGGTGGCGAATACTTTGCGGCGGGGGTTGGTGCAGCGATTACTGGTCGTGGTGCTGACCTCCTTATTATTGACGATCCCCATTCAGAGCAAGACGCTCTTTCTCCCACTGCTATGGAGAATTGTTATGAGTGGTACACATCTGGTCCAAGACAAAGATTGCAACCAGGCGGATCTATTGTTGTTGTTATGACTCGTTGGTCTACGAAAGATTTGACAGCTGAGGTTTTAAAAAAACAAACAGAATCAAACTCAGACCAATGGGAGGTTGTTGAGTTTCCTGCTATCTTTGATGACGGTAATGTTTTATGGCCTAACTTTTGGTCTGAAGATGAATTGCTTAAAGTTAAATCTTCTTTGCCAGTTGCTAAATGGAATGCACAATGGTTACAAAAACCTACATCAGCTGAGGGTGCTATCATAAAAAGAGAATGGTGGAAAATGTGGGAACAAGATGAACCTCCTACATGCGAATATGTATTACAATCATACGATACTGCATTTTTAAAATCAGAAACAGCTGACTACAGTGCTATTAGTACATGGGGCGTGTTCTATAAAGATGAAGATTCTGGACCAAGTTTAATACTTTTAGATTGTAAAAAAGGTAGATGGGAGTTCCCTGACTTAAAAAGAATTGCAATGGAGTCATTTTCAGAGCATAATCCAGATATAGTTTTAATAGAAGCTAAAGCATCTGGGTTACCTTTAACTCAGGAGTTGAGAAATATGGGGATACCTGTTATAAATTTCTCACCAGGCGGAAGACGAACTGGACAAGATAAAGTTTCAAGAGTTCATGCCTGTGCTCCAATGTTTGAATCTGGTCTTGTATGGCGACCAGACTTTCAATGGGCGGAAGAGATGGTAGAAGAATGTGCCTCTTTTCCTTTTGGCGACAATGATGACTTGGTAGATTCCATGTCACAGGCTATACTGAGATTTCGTGAAGGTGGTTTTATACGTCACCCTAGCGATGAAGAGTGGGGCGAAGAGCCTCCTAGAAGAAAGGAGTACTACTAATGTTTAAACCAGTAATTGCAGAAGTAAAAGTACCTAAAGTTGAAAAAGCTAAAGGTGAAGTTGAAGTAAAAGTTCCTACAGGTAATGGAGCTGGTACTATGAAGTCAATGGGTGCTGCCACTAGAGGTGGTAAGTTTTCAGGAACTTTTTAATATAAGGAAGTCACATGGCTGAGAATCCGTTTGGACAAGGTGGTCCAGAAGAAGAAGAACTTGAAATTGAAGGTAACCCTATAGACACTGCTGAGGTAGATCCACAGCTTGCCGAAGCACTAGCTTCAGGCGATGTAACAGAAATGGAAGATGGTTCTGTTGAAGTTGGAGAGTTTGTTGAAGAAACTGAAATGCAAATGGAAGTTCCTTTTGATGCTAACCTATCAGAATATATGGAACCTCAAGAATTAGGAGCATTGTCTTCTAATCTTTTAAGTGCAGTAGAGGCTGATATCTCAGCCCGTGAAGATTGGGAAAAAATTTACGAACGTGGATTAGAACTTCTCGGCGTAGAAGAAGATGACAGAACAGAACCTTTCGAGGGAGCAGCGGGTGTTACGCATCCTGTTCTTGCTGAAAGTGTTACACAATTCCAAGCACAAGCCTATAAAGAATTATTACCAGCGGGTGGACCAGTTAGAGTTGAAATAGTTGGTGAACCAAATCCTGAAACAGAAAAACAATCACAAAGAGTTCAAGACTTTATGAACTATCAGATTTGTTACAACATGGAAGAATACGATCCTGAGTTAGATCAATTGTTATTCTATCTACCATTATCTGGTTCAGCGTTTAAGAAAGTTTACTATGATGAAATGAAAGAGCGTCCTGTAGCACGCTTTGTTCATTCTGAAGATATTATTGTACCTTATAACTCTGTTGATCTATCGAATGCTGTTCGATTAACACACAGATTAAAAATGACAGGCAATGATGTTCGTAAATTCCAAGTATCAGGAGTTTATAGAGATGTACCTGTTAAACCAACACATGTTTACTCAGACCTAGAAGAAACAATAGAAAAAGTTTCTGGTGAGTCTGCTACCAATACTTACGAAGAAGATGATTTAGAAATTTATGAAATTCATACTTATTTAGATTTACCTGGATTCGAAGATATAGGGGCTGATGGCGAGCCAACAGGTATAAAGATACCATATATTGTTACTATAGATGTTGGTTCATCTAACATTTTAAGTATTAGAAGAAACTACAAAGAAGAAGATCCTAAAAAAGATCCTAACAATTATTTTGTACATTATAAATTTTTACCGGGACTTGGTTTTTACGGATTTGGTTTACCTCACATTATAGGTAACCTATCTCGATCTGCCACGTCCATACTAAGACAACTTATTGACTCTGGAACACTAGCTAACTTACCAGCTGGTTTTAAAGCTAGAGGTATACGAGTTCGTGATGAGGCAGAACCACTACAACCTGGTGAATTTAGAGATATAGATGCTCCAGGGGGTGACCTGCGAGCATCTATTATACCATTACCTTTTAAAGAGCCTTCACAAACTTTATTACAATTACTTGGTATTATTGTTGAAAGCGGTAAGAGATTTGCGTCTGTTGCTGACATGCCTTTAGCCGAACAAAACGGACCAGTTGGTTCTACTGTTGCAATGCTAGAGCGTGGTACAAAAATTATGTCTGCAATACATAAAAGATTACACTATGCACAAAAAATAGAATTTAATCTTTTAGCAGGTTTATTTAAAGATTATCTGCCACCTGTATATCCTTATGAAGTAAGTGGTGGCGACCCAAATATTAAACAAGCTGACTTTGATGACAGAATAGATGTTATGCCTGTATCAGACCCTAACATTTTTTCTACAGCACAAAGAATTGCTATTGCACAAACAAGCTTACAACTTATTCAGTCTAATCCGCAAGTACATGGGCCTGCTGGTATGTATGAAGCTTACAAAAGAATGTACGAAGCTTTAGGTGTTCGTAGTATTGAAAAAATATTACCACCACCTCCGCAACCGCAACCTGTAGACCCTGGCATAGAAAATGCTAGTGCATTACAAGGTAGAGGGTTACAAGCTTTTCCAAAACAAGACCATCAAGCTCACATTGAAGCACATTTAACATTTATGCGTACACCTGCTGTTATGGCAAATATAAATATCATTGGCATTCTTACAGCTCACATCTATGAACATGTTAGTTTACAAGCTAGAGAGTTAGTAGAAGCAGAGTTTGGACCTCAACTACAACAACTACAAGAACAATATCAAGGTCAAATTCCACCAGAAGCTATGCAACAAATTCAAATGGAAATAGAAAACGAAGTTGCTCAACGTATTGCTGAGATGTCCGCACAAATGTCTGAAGTTCTTGCACCTCCTGCTAACGAAGATCCATTGGTGGAAATTCGTCAACAAGAGTTAGCTCTACAAGGTGCTAAATTACAACAAGACGCTAAAGAGTTTGAAACGAAAACAGCATTACAAGTTCAACAAGAAAATTACAAAAATTTAATGGGCGAACAAAAACAACAATTTAATGAAATGCAAGCTTTAGATAAATCATCTATTGCTCGTGAAAGAATAGATGCTCAAGAAGAGATAGCCGCAGGTCGTATTGCTCTTGAGTTACAAAAACTCCAAAAAGATAAAGAAATGGAGAAAATTGATGTTGAGCGATTAAGAAATTTATCTGAAAGAAATTAATGGCAGAAAGAAAAAGAGCTAAACCTATACGACGAACTACTGGCAAAGGTGGTAACTACCGATCAACTAAATCTGGTGCAGGTATGACAAAAAAAGGTGTAGCTGCTTATCGTCGTAAAAATCCTGGCTCTAAATTAAAAACAGCTGTTACAGGAAAAGTTAAAAAAGGTAGTGCCGCTGCAAAAAGACGAAAAAGTTATTGTGCTCGTTCTGCTGGTCAGTTAAAAAGAAGTAGTGCTAAAACTAGAAATGATCCTAATTCAAGAATTAGGCAAGCAAGAAGAAGGTGGAAATGCTAATGGAAAGAATACATAAAACAAATATGAAAGTTATAAAATACCCTTTAATAAATATTAGAAAAGGTCTTCAAAAAAGATACAGGGGTAATGATTACAAACTTAATAGAACCAGAACTAAAGTTAGTTATAGACCAGGTTCTTATAGGGGTGTAGAACATTTAATAAGTAGGAGTAGTTAATGGCTAAAAAAGGCTTATATGCAAATATTCACGCTAAGAGAAAAAGAATAGCAGCTGGCTCTGGTGAAAAAATGAGAAAGAAAGGTGCTAAAGGAGCACCTACTGATAAACAATTTAAAAAAGCTGCAAAAACAGCTAAAAAAAGACCTACTAAGAAAAGGAGAAAATAATGTTTAAAAAAACAAAAGGTTATTTTATGGGCGGTCCTGTCAATAAAAGAGCTAAAGGTTATAAAATGGGTGGCAAAGTAAAAGGCTACAAAAAAGGCGGTAAAGTCAAAGGTTATAAAAAAGGCGGTAAAGTATAATAAAATAAGATAAGGAGGAGAGATGTCTTATTTAATATCTAATGTCCCTTACTTTAAAGTATGGGTAAGAAAAGAATTTACAGCTGGTCATCAAAATTACCACGGTGAATTTTTACACGGATTAGCTGTAGCAGTTAATTGTATTCCTGATAGATCACTATCATTTCAAGTTATATTTACAGGTTGTGAAATAGAAGACGATGAACCTAATGTTCATGGTGGAGCTATGTGGGCTCGCATGCCTATACAAGCTTTAGTAGCTGATATACCTGTAGAAGAATGGCCCGACAGAATGGAAAATCATTTATGTCAACCTTGGGATTGTATGTCTCATCATCATACTGTCATCAGTATAGACAGAACTTCGTCATCACCTTGGTATGCAAAAATAGATGGCGAATTTTATTTAGCTAAGTATATTTTTACTGTTGATTATACAGAACATGAGATAGCTGATAGTCCAGATCAACATAAACAAAGTCATGTATTGTATTTAACAGAAGGTAAATGGAAGGGAAATGTTGTTGCACTACCTAACAATAGAGTTAGGGTAACGAACCCTGCATTATGGTCAACAGGAGAAGGAGCACCTGATTTTGCTCCAAGTCAGTGGCTTCATAGTAGTGAAGAGCACGAAAGTTACACCGATCCAAACATAACTTTTAATAATTTATACAGCGATGGAGAAAAAAAATGAAAGATGGGGTTGAATTAATTCAAGAAATACTACATATTGTTCGTGAACAGAGAGAAGATGTTCACACAAAGATAACTTCAGGGAACTGCAAAGATTGGGAATCATACCGGGCCTGCATCGGACAACTACAGAGCCTGTCCTATGTGGAGCAAGAGATAATTGCTCTGGTGTCACGAGGAGAACGTGAAGATGGTTAAAAACCTGATAGTACCTAAGAAGTACGCCAAAAAAGAAAAGGTAGAGGAAAAAGTAGAAGACAAAAAATCTGAACTACAAGTATCCGATGCCTACGTTAAAGAAGAAAATAGGGTTTTAGACCCAAATCTTCTAAAAAAATCAACTAAACAAAGAATGCCTCAACCTACTGGATATCGTATTGTCGTAATGCCGTTCCAAGGGTTTGCAAAATCAAAAGGTGGTATTCTTTTATCAGATGAGACACGAGAGCGAGAATCATTAGCTACGGTCGTAGCTTACATCGTCCAACTTGGACCTGATGCTTACAAAGATAAATCTAAATTTCCTAGCGGGCCATATTGCAAGCAAGGTGATTGGGCTATTATTGGAAAATATGCAGGAACAAGGATCAAACTAGAAGATGGTGAGATTAGAATATTAAATGACGATGAAATTCTCGGAACTATTTTAGAACCGACTGATGTCTATACTATATAGGAGTGTCTTATGACAAATGACGAAACAGAAGAAGCCCAAATCATCGAAGTGGAGCAAGAAACACCGCTAGATGAAAACCAATCAGCAGAAGTATCATTAGAAACTTCTGAAGAAACAAATGAACCGCAAGGTTTAAGTGAGGAAGATCTTGATAAAAGAAGAGAAAAGACTCAAAAAAGAATTAATAAGCTTGTTGCTCAAAGAAAAGAGTCAGAAGAACGAGAAGCCGCTGCTTTGCAATTTGCTCAACAGCAAAAAGCTGAAGTTGATGCTTTAAGAGGGCAACTTACTAGTTTAAACACAGGTTATAGTTCAGAAGCTTCTAGTCGTATTGATTCTCAAGAAGTTCAAGCAAAAGCTGCTTTTAAAGAAGCGTATGAAGCTGGCGAAGTTGATAAAATGGCTGATGCTCAGCAAGTTATGGCTAAGATTGCTATTGAAAAAGAAAGATTAAGGATTTTTAAAGACAATCAAGAAAAACAAAAGCAACGTGCAGAGCAAATGCAAACACAACAATCTCAACAACCTGAACAAGTGCCTTTAAATCAATACCAACAACCTGTTCAACAACCACAACCAGATGCAAAAGCTGTTGATTGGGCTGAAAAAAATGAATGGTTTGGTAAAGATAGAGCTATGACTGCTACTGCTTTTACTCTTCATCAACAATTGGTTGAAGAAGAGGGATTAGACCCTCAGTCTGATGAATATTATAATGAAATAGATGCACGAATGAGACAAGATTTTCCTCATAAATTTGAAGGACAATCTGCTCCTGCTCAGAAGGTAGCTTCAGTTTCTCAAGGAAGAGCTAGCCAAAAGAGTAAAAAGAGTGTTAAACTAACCCCAGCCCAGATTTCTGTAGCTAAAAAACTTGGTGTACCGCTAGATGCGTACGCTAAAGAAGTTGCGAAACTTGCGGCAAGAAATTCATAGAGGTATATGATGTCTAAAAAAGATAATGAAATGGAATACATAGAAGCAGAACAAAAAGCTACCGCTGAAGCTACTGCTAAGACTGATACAGAAATTAACAGAAGAGCTCGTGCAACAAACACAAGAGCTTCTGCCGAACGCCCTGTGCAATGGCGACCACCCAGTAAATTGCACGCCCCAAATGCTCCGTCTGGTTATGTCCATAGATGGATTCGAGCTGAAGTTTTAGGTTATGAGGACAAAAATAATGTCCATTCAAGAATGACTGAAGGCTATGAGCTTGTTCGTGCGGACGAGTATGAGGATTTCACTTATCCAAGTGTCGAGGAAGGCAAATATGCTGGAGTCATAGGGGTAGGTGGTTTACTTCTGGCTAGAATACCAGAAGAATTCATTGAACAACGCAAACAATACTACGCTCAGCGTGCTTCACAGCAAATGCAAGCGGTCGACAATGATTGGATGCGTGACAATAATCCCGCTATGCCTAAAATGCAGGCAGAGCGAAGTTCAAAAGTAACCTTTGGTTCAGATTAAGACTGAATCAAACCTTATATTAGGAGTAATAAATGGCTTTAACAAACTTAGATGCTCCATTTGGTTTACGTCCTGCTCGTCTATTAGGCGGCGGTGCGTATACTGGCGGTCAATCAAGGTACGAAATATCAAATGCAAATACCACTAAGATTTATCAAGGTGATATTGTAAAAGGTTTAAACACTGGATATGTACAAAGAATGGCAGCTGGTGATGGGGGACTTGTGCTGGGCGTGTTTAACGGATGCCAATTCACAGATTCTTCAACAGGAACACCAAGATGGTCAAACCATTGGACTGGTGACGCAAATGTTACTAGTACAGTGAAAGCTTATATCGTAGATGATCCAAATATCGTATGTGAAGTGCAAGCAGATGCTGCATTCACTATAGCTGGCGTTTTCGCTAACTATGATATCGTGGATAACAACCCGGTAGGAAGTACAACAGCTGGAATTTCTCACGCTGAGCTAGATGTAGGAACAGGAAACACAACTGCTTCCCTTCCTCTAAAAGCTTTAGGAGTGACAACTAATCCAACTAATGATCTAACAACAGTTACTAACACAGGTGTAATAGTTATGATAAATAACCACACATTTAGTGCTGGTACTACTGGCGTATAGGGAGATAAAAAATGGCTATATCAAGAGCTCAACTTGCTAAAGAACTAGAGCCTGGCTTAAATGCTCTCTTTGGCTTAGAATATGCTAAATACGGTGATCAAGCAGCTGAAATTTTCGAAACAGAGTCTTCAGACAGAGCTTTCGAAGAAGAAGTAATGCTTTCCGGATTTGGTGCTGCACCAACAAAGTCAGAAGGTGCAGGAGTTGAATACGACAGTGCTTCAGAAGTTTATACAGCTCGTTACACACACGAAACTGTAGCAATGGCATTTGCCTTAACTGAAGAAGCAGTCGAAGACAACCTGTATGATCGTTTGTCAAACCGCTATACCAAAGCACTAGCTAGGTCAATGGCACACAGTAAACAAGTAAAAGCAGCTTCCGTTTTAAATAACGCATATACAGCTGGATTTACTGGTGGTGACGGCAAGACTTTACTTGCAACAGATCACCCGCTTGCTGTAGGTGGCACATTCGCTAATACACCTGCTGTCGCAACAGATTTGAATGAAACATCAATAGAAAACGCACTAATTTCAATTAGTCAGTTTACTGATGAAAGAGGTCTTATCGTTGCCCTTCGTGGACAAAAACTTGTTGTCCCAGCTGAACTACAATTCGTAGCAGAAAGACTTATGGAAACTGCTGGACGTGTAGGAACTGCTGATAACGACATCAATGCACTTAAATCTTCAGGTGCTGTACCACAAGGATACACTGTTAATAATTTCTTAACAGATCCAGATGCTTGGTTTATTCTTACAGATGCACCTAACGGTTTAAAACACTTTAACCGTTCGCCTCTAAGAACAGCAATGGAAGGTGAATTCAACACAGGTAATATGAGATTTAAAGCTCGTGAGCGTTACAGCTACGGGTGGTCAGATCCTCGTGCTATCTTTGGTTCAAATGGTGCTTAATTAATTTTAAGTATTATGAATTCAGAAAAGGGAGCTTCGGCTCCCTTTTTTTGTTTGCATTTGTTTAATTAATTATGTACCCTAAGATATCTTTAGACGACCATTGAGGTCGACTTAACCAGACTAAGGAGAATATTATGGGTCAAACAACTTTTTCAGGACCAATTAAAGCGGGTCCCGTATCTAAAACAACAGGTACAAACGTACAAACAAACATGAAGGACGTAGGTTCTTCTGTAATTTCACAATCAGTGAGCGTAACACAGAATACTGCGACTCCTGCAACAACTATTATTATTCCTGCTAATAGCCAAATCATATCAATTAAATTATATGTAACTGTAGCTTGGAGTGGTGGAGCTTCTACCGCTGGACTAGGATGGGATAACGGTGCTGTTGTGGATGCAACATCACTAACTACAGCAGCTGGCGTTGCTGGTGGTACACTTGGTATTGTCAATGTAACACCTGGTGCTAATAAACCAAGAGTTGACAATTGGTTAGATAGTGGAACAGACAAGAAAAGAATTAGATTGTTAAGTGCTAATGCTGGCAATGGTGTAGGTGTATTAACAGTAGATTACGTCCAAAATAATAACGTACTTTAATAGGAGGTTATAATGGCTGGACACTATAAAAGTCATCAACAGGGTTCCAACGCAACTACGGAAGTAGTTGCAGGGGACACTAATAATGCTTACACAAAAAACAAAGGAACTAATCGTTCTGTTTATTTTAGAGGTGTTTATCTAGAAGCTGATTCAGCTGACGGAACTATAGACATTCAAACTAAAAACAAAGCAGGTACTTGGACAAGCAAAGCTTTATTTAAAGTTAACTCTGGTCAAAGTGATAGTTTTTATGTTGATAG
>Ga0209232_1001604_pt1 | contig 11991 bp, 16 predicted proteins | sample ETNvirenome_2_60_FD_184066 | JGI IMG/M metagenome (GOLD analysis project Ga0209232, IMG submission 184066) | Marine viral communities from the Pacific Ocean - ETNP_2_60 (SPAdes) (version 2) | ecosystem: Environmental > Aquatic > Marine > Oceanic | place: Pacific Ocean | collected 2013-06-22
CACCCATCTCCACTGTGGGTGACTGCTGAGGTAGGAATCGAACCTACCCTAGCGAAAAGCTAGTACCATGTTACTCAGCGAACCAATATCATGGGTCTTGAACTAGACTCACGGCTATGGTTATTGTTTCTGGGGTGGTTACAGTTCTATCTCGGCTCTATTGCAGAGAAGATCTCTCCCCAGATTCGGGCGGGAATACCCCGTGAATTGGCTCTTTGAGTCTTAGAATAGACGTTCTTTAGCCATTGGGAAGTATTTACCCCACTTATGCATGTCGACATAGCCGGCATCATTGATCTCAGCTACGAATGCAACTGGGTCTGTTACTGTCTCAGGTATCTCAAGTATGAGACTAAGCTTCTTAGACCACTCGATTAATATGTATTGGTCTTTGACTTGCTTACGAGTACCATCTAGCTTACGGATGATAAGAGGCTCTGCTTGCTCTACGAGTACAGCTTGCATGCCTTCTTTGATCTTCCAGCTAGTGATGTTCTTGAAGTCAGTAGTAGCTGCTGAAGGTAGCTTAGTAACCTTAACGGTTGACTTGATTTGAGATGTTGTCATGAGAAATAAACTCCATGTAATAAATGTGCTGGCATCCAAGCCCAGGCCAGAGTTGGGCAATACTGAGGGAAGGAGTCGAACCTTCCTTCACCAATCTCAGACGTACTTTCCCATGTCAGAGTAGTTAACGAACCAAGGAGTTCCGTTATAAACATGTAAAGCATAGATAATTGCTCCCATAACAAAGAGAGATGTAATAGGATACTCATCAAAAGCAAAAACTATGAATGAAATAATCAATTGGAATAGAGAACGAAGCTGTCTCATAGTAAACCTCCATAAGTAGTTGGATTGACTGTGGTAGTTAGAATAACCACTGCACATGTCTTTTTTTTCTATACACATGTACAAACGCACAAGTGTGTGGAGAAGGGTCAGGTAATTTTGTCCCCTATTTTGGTACTAAAAGGCCGATTTTGTACTAAAAATCCCCAATTACACAAAAAAATGAGCCAAAAACCGCAGTTTTCGACCCAGAATTGCTTTAAATTTTAAATATTAGTTATTTTTTGTCAGATTCCTTAAATTTTTTGCTAGCTTTTACGGCTTTTACGAATGCTTCTTCATCTGGAAGTTCATATGCAAGTTCTTTGGTAGCACCTCCGACAAAATCCCGGATTTCTAGAGAATCTCTACCCGCCATTGCCATATCCACAGCCTTAGACTTGATAGATTCTAATCCTTCGACTTTCTTTTTACGATCTTCAACGTTCATTAATCGTATCGCTAGTTGTATCCTTTTAATAATGCTATCACGACTAGATGTGCTCGACATAGAATAGCTAAAGATAGTAATTGAGAAAAATACAGGGCGTATGTTACTTCAACCAGCCGATTTTTATTCATATAGTCGTGCTACTGGTACAAAGCCTCCAGAGAATGACAGAGAAAGAGCAGCAGTGGCGGCTGATGTTATTGATTTCAAGCGTAATCAACTTAGAGCACCTTTACCTGAAGATAATGAGGGTAGAGATATAGGTTTAGTTGCATTAGGAGCTGGAATATTAGGAAGTATTATTGGGGGTAAAAGGATAGCTAAAGGTTTTGGAGGAACTACAACTCCACCTAAAAAAATTTCCTTCGATGTACCTCCAGAAACTAAACAAGTAAATAAAAGAGTTGCACAGAGAAACAATCAAACATTAGTAAAAGATTTAAACGAAGTAAAACCCAGCAAAATATTAGAATCCCCAACTGTGGTTGAAAAGGCTCCAGTTGAAACTGTAGAAGCAACACCTAGAAGAGTTCGACCACAAAGAGATGTACCACAAAAAGGAGGTCGTCTTGATCTATTAAAACAATCTGGAATAGAAGAGATTGAACTTGAAGCTCGTAGAGAAGCCTTTGCCAATACTGGAGATCAGAAATTTTTGAATCCAGCTTACAACGTATTAAATGTAGGTGCAGATGATTATCTTCAATCTTTTAAAGCAGCTGGTGTTCCTCTTGTTAAACCTCAATTTAGTCCAGAAGGAAAACTTACATCATATACTAAAATTTCTCTTGCTAATGTTCAACCAGGTGAAATAAAAAGAGGTATTGGAGGAGTAGATACTCCAACTGAAACAGTAGATAAAAGTATATTGGCTCAGGATATACAATTAGCAGAAGAGGGTATAGGTGTTAAATATTTACCTCAAGCACCTAAGACAGTTGTAGAAGGAGAAGATCTTGATAAACTTAGACAAAATGTACTAAGAGCAAGTAAAGTTGAGGGTGAACAGTTTGGACTTAAGAGACAAGAATGGACTAAAAAGTGGGATCAGTTATATAGTGATCCTGAATCTTTTGTAACTAAACCAAGAGAAGAATTAAGGGTTGTAACTAAAGAAGATTTAAGTATACCAGCATTGGGAGATCAAACATTTGGAGAAGTTTTATTAAAGCAAAATCCTGAAGCAGTGAAAGATATTTTGGAAGGAAAGCCAAGAGAATTACAAGTACCTTTCCAAGTTAATAAACAGAAAGCTATCGATGCTCTTGAACAAGCCGAGGCAGCTAAATCTCCAAATATAAAACAGTTAAGAAGTGAAGCTCTTGAATATATTGATACTGGAAAAGCATTAAGTACAGAATATCAAAAAATAGTAGGACCAGTTGCAGATAGTGCTCGTGTTGATTTTATTGTTGAAGATACAAGATCTTATGAAGTAGTACCTAATGTAAGTACTAAAGCTAAACCTAATATTACTCCTAGATTTCAAACGAAAGGACAACTTGTTGGAGGAACAACTGAACCTCTTTTAGCAGAATCTATGTATGCTTTGAAATATAAGAGTACTCCTCGTGGTCCTCAGATTGCTGATTTACAAGGATTGGAAGTTAAAGATATTAAAGAAGCAGATTTATTAAAAACAGCACAAGGAAAACCTTTGAAAGTTTCTGCTGCTGATCAACAGAATTTTGTTATGATGCAATCAATGGGGATAGACAATGTTGAACCTGTGATAGATCCAAAGAGCAATTTACAATTACAAGCAACACGTAAAACTCAAACAGGAAAATTATATCAAGCACCTTTATTTAAAATATCTCAAACAAAAGTTAATGCTCCTTTACAGATTCTAGAAACTGCTACAGGAAAAGACTTAACAGGAAAAGTAAGACTACAACGAAATGTACTTTTAGATGCAACCTATAGAGCACAAGGAAGTATTAAAAGAAAAGGAGGTATAGCTGATTATGGTTCAGTAGCTAAAGAATTAAATACTATTTTAGAAAAAGAAAAAGGTATAACATTACCTGTTTTACAGTCTTATGATAATTTTGATTTCATCGAATCTCTGGTAGGAAAACCTGCAAGTAGACCAGCTAGATTCATGTATGCGACTAAGAAAAGAGATGGAACATTATCTCGTGTTGTGAAAAATGAACAGGCAGAGTTTGCTAAGATGAATAATTTACCAGTATCTACTGTAGATTTAAGTCGTCCAAGAGAAGCTACAGATGTAACTACTTTTGATAAAAAAGAACAATATAAAACTGACCGTTTAGAAATGGCTGATACTTTTGATGAACGGTTTCTTGATACTGGAGCTAGGGAGTTAGGTTCTGCTAGAAGAAGTAGTCGCCCAGCTGATATAGAACAAAGACAAAAAAGAGCACAGTTTGAATTACAACAAAAACAAATAGATATAGAACGTGGAAAGAAGATTACAGGAACAGATAAACAAGTTCCTGATTTTACTGAAAATCTTAATGAAAACATTCAGAATATAATGCAAACTAATTTGGCTGCTCAGGGAAAACGTAGAGCCGCTAAAAGGAGAAAGAAATAAAAAATGGAAAAGAAAAAGAAGAAAAAGAAGAAGTTTATTGAAGACGCTATAAAACGTCCGGGTGCCTTTACTGCTAAAGCAGAAAAGAAAGGTATTACTACTGCACAGCTACAAGAGAATGTTTTATCTAATCCAGATGATTATGATGAGCGTACTGTAAAACAAGCACGACTTCGTAAAACATTGGTAGGATTAAATAAGAAAAAAAAAGATAAGAAGAAATGAGAGATTCACGTTTAGATCTTGGTAGGTATGTTACTAACCCTTTTAACAGAAGAGGTGATATAACTAAGCGTTTAGATTTTGATGATCTATTTACAGCTAGAGCTGGAACAGGAGAATATCCTTTTAATCCATCAAGGTTTGAAACAAAGGATTTATTAAAACGTGCAATGACTAAAAAGTTAACACAGAATCCCGGTTTGAACTTTGCTCCTAATACTCCATTCTTTGATGATAATAATAAAGTTACTCCTGACTATCAATTGTTTGAAGGTCTTGGAAGATTTAATCGAAAGATGGATTATGACTTTGAAACTGGTAGAGCATTAACAAGACAACGCCCACAGGATCAACCAGACTTTAATCCTATGTGGATGGATGCCTATAATATTAGTCCTACATTGAATCCCGGAAAAGCTGCTGATAATCCAATGCCTAGAATGAAGAATCCTGATCCTAATGGATATCTAATGGCTAAGGCAGAGAAGAGAGTAGATAGAGAAATGGAAGGTAAGAAATCTGTTGCTCAGTTACTAGAAGAAGATCCTATGGTGACTAAGAATAAAATGAAAAGAGAAGAAAGAGAAGGAACACAGACAGAAGAGGTAGATAAGGAATCACCCAAGTAAAATAGTAATTAAGTAGTTAGAGACATGAAATCAGCACCCGCATTTCTCGGTAGTTTTATAAAAGAGTTAGGACCTGCAGCAAAGCAAGCAGCTTTAGGTACTGGTCTGACTGCGGGTTTTGGTTTGTTAACTGGTGGACCTGCTGCAGCTTTGGGATATGGTGCTGGTGATTTTTTACTTAACGTACCTGCAATTGCTCTTGCTAGAAAATTTGCTCCGGGAAAAACAAGAATGTTTAAACCGTTAGATCCAAAAACAAAAAAACCAAAATTAGATCCTAAAACAGGAAAAGAAATAGTAGAAACTATACAAGATCCAAGCACAGTACAAAACATTGCTAATATTGGTGCTTCTGTTGCTACTTATCCCATAGTGGATCTTGTAACTCAAGGTAGATTATATAAAGATAGATTACCAACTCCACAAGAGCAATATTTTTATCCCGGTATTGGACCTTTACCTGAATCAGTAAGAGATCAACTTAGGGCACAGGCATAATGGTTAGAAAGAACCCTACAGTAGTTAAAACTCCAAAGCAAAAAGCAGCAGAGATGAAACTTGCTGGAGTAGGGACTTTTTTATCAAGTCTTCCTATAATAGGAAAACCTGTAAAAGCTTTTGGAACAGGTGTCCAAAAAGGTATAACCTCCATGATGAATGTGGAGCAAGATCCGAATAGAAAATATTATGTATCTATTTTTAGGGATCCAGATTTTAAAAAAGATTTAAAGAAACAAGGAATAAGTAGAAAGACACCTTTAGAGCTAGCTGGAGCATATACCGCACGTACTTTAGGAGATTTAACTACAGATGAAAGTCGTAAATTTTATTGGAGATTTAATCATCCTTTAGCTATCGCTGATGAAGCTTTAAAAGGAACTGTAGATCCTACCAAAACTTTTAATAAGTATGAGATAGGTCTTTTAGGTCTTGCAGCATTGCAACCAGCAGTAGCAGTAACAGGAGCATATGATCCTACTAATTTAGGTCAGTTAGGTAGACCAAAAGGTTTTAAACAGAATAATCCTACACAAGAAGACAAAACAAAAACAGCAAATCCTACTACAGAATTATTCCAAAGATTTGTTCAAGGTCGTACTGGTAGACCATTAGCATATGCAGATGCACAAAAAGAAATACCTAATTTAACAAAAGGAAGATATGCAAATTATTTGAATTTTTTGTATAACAATCCTGACCCTCTCGGTAAAGCAACTGGTGGTTTTGTAAAAACAACTAGAGAAAATTTGCAAGGTAATCCAGAAGCAAGATTTCTTGGTTATCCAGTATCTATTCCAGCAGTTACAAGTGCAGTTGGAGGAATAGCGGGAACAAGATTGGCTCTAAAGACTTCTTCTCAGGTAACAAAAGAAAAATTTATGGATACAAAAACAAAGAAAGAAGTAGTTCGATATAATCGTCCTCAGTTTGAACAAAAAGGATATGGAAGATTAATCGGAAGAGGATTAGCTGGTGGGGTTGCTGGTGCTGTTCCCGGAATACTAGCAGGTAAATTAATAAATAAAGCCTTAGCTAGATCTGAAAATGATAAACAACCACCAATGCATCCATACCAATGAATATAAGTACTGATAAAATTATGTTATATAGATTAGCGGTTTAAAATGCTCGGCGTATATGGTACTGGTACTACAGAGACTCCACAGACTGAAGGTATGTTTCAGGGTCTGAGTAATTTTCTTGCAGCTGGTGGAAGTATAGATGAATATATGATGAGAGCATTTCCGCAGACAGCAGGGATAAGTACAAAAAGATTTGCTGCTCTTCCTAAAGGTCTATCTAAAGCGGCAGTAAGAGGAGGTGCATCTAAGGTTGGAGGAATGCTTAGTAGAAGAGTACCGTTAGCGGGAGGTTTACTACAGGCAGCAACCGGAGATCCAATCGGAGGTGCAGGTACAGCAATAGGTGGTACTATTGGTGCAAGTATTGGAACAGCAATAATGCCAGGTATAGGAACAGTAGTAGGAGGTCTTGTAGGTGGAGGTATTGGACAGAGTGCTACTAGAGGTTTAGCAGGTATAGATATAAACGATCCATATAGTGGCCCTGATTTAAATCTGTTCGGTATTCCTTTAACTCCTTATGCTAAGACTAAAAAGAAAAAAGAAAGAGCTAGAGAAGAATTAGGTAAAGATATGGCTGCAATGGAGCCATTTATCCAGAAGCAGATGGGTAGAGAGATGGCAGCTCAACAACAGGTTATAACAGGAAATCTAATGAATACTGCTTTAGCTAATGCACGGTTTGGGAGGTAATTAAATGAGAAATTATTCATACTATCCATCTACACCAGGCTTCGGTACCGGTAATATGTCTATGATACAAGGTAAATTTATGCCATCCAATCCTAATTTTGTAGGAGCTGGGGCAAATAAAAATTTCAATCCTTACATACAAGGCAAATTTATGCCATCCAACCCTGATTTCGTAGGAGTAGGTGCTCCAGTGGCTGGACCAGAATCTAACATATATGCTGGACTAAAAGGTTTTAAGAATAATGAGCAAAACCCCTACGGGAAGATAGATGAGCGTACTGGTTTACCTACCTCTGGTACAGGCTTACCTACTAGTATTGATAAGGAAAGAGACATTTTTAAAAAGAGAGAAAAAGAAGTAGAAAATAAAACACCAAAACCTCCAAAAAAAGACGAAAAGAAACCATTTGATTTTGAAAAATTCATGAAGGATCGAGAGGCATTTAGTCAAAAAATACTAAACCAAGCATATATAGCCGGAGGAGCTGATGCCGCAGGTAGAAGTATTTTAGAAGGTAGTAAGGTAGCTGCTGAAAGTGTGATACCTAACATGATGGCTGGTACTACAGGTTTGTTAGCAAGTATGGCTCAAGGTAATAAATCTATTGCTGCTGCTTTTGGAGTTCCTATTTCTGTTCCGCAAAGAATGGGATACTACAGTTAAAATGTTTATAAGTAGGAGGTAACATGTTCGGAGCACTTATAGGAGGAGGATTAAGTTTAGCAGGTAGCATAATGGGTGGAAACCGAGCACTCAGAGCTGCTGAACTTGGAGCTAGATCAGATGCTGATAAATTAAAGTTCGGCATCATGGGTCAACGAGAGCAGGGATATGGAGCTGCTGCTGGTGGTATAGCGGGTAGAGTTGGTCAAGATATATTAGCCACCTTAGGACAACAAAGAGAAAAAGATGCCTTTAACTATATGACAGGTATAGGTGCAGATAAGAAAAGAGCTGCAAATATGGCTGACATGAGAGCATTTACAGGATTTAAATTAAGTCCTGAATTTGGAGAAGCTAAGAGAAGAGAGATTGCAAGAAAGAAAGATATGTTGAGGGCACAAGCTATGTTTAGTCCTGAAGCATTTAAATATGGTCCTATAGCTTTTCCTAGAGTAAGTTAAGGAGGATAAATGGGAGCACCCAAGATTACCTATGAATCACCGAAGATCGAAAAGGATAATACCTTTCGAGATTATCTTCAGTATCAACAGGATCGTGAATTACAACTAGATGAACGTGCTGATCAGGCTAGAGATAGAGGTGATGCTCAGACACGTAGAAGAAGAGAGCAGGGTGCTCTAGGTTTTGATGCTTTTTCTCAGAATTTACAAAAACAAGTTGAAGGTGGTACTACTGCATATGCAGATGCTCAGAATAAATTACAAGACTATATTTCTAGATATGATCTAAAAGCTGGATTCCAACCTGATACTCAGACTAGACAACAATCATATTTTGAAGATGTACTAGATGATGAAGGAAAGAAAACAGGCGACAGGATAAGAAAGACAAGAGAAATAACTGTAGATACCCCTGGAGCAACTCCCGGATTTCAATTTGATACTTCTGCAATAGGTGATTTCCAAAATCAATTACAAACTCTGTATCAAGGTACAGGAGAGCTAGATACTGTAACAGGTAAGAAAGATAGAGGTATAAGAGGACAGAGATTTAGTGCTGGTGTTGAAAAAGCCTACAGAGATCTCCTTGGTAGAGAAGGAACTGAGGATGAATTAACTCAGGCAATGTCAGACTTTGATAATTCACTTGTGAAGAGTGCTGGAGACTTTAGAGATCAATTAAAAGGATCTAGTGAATATACTAAGCAGTTTAATAACAATTACATGGATAACTACTATGACACCATGTATGCAAGTAGTCCAGCAGATAGAACAGATTCTGAAGGCAACGTATCTAAGAAACGTAAATATACATTTGATTCATCCGTATTACCCGGCTTTGATGCAGAATCACTATCTGAAAGAACTGGCATAACTTTACCTGATTATGAGTCTTACTTTAGTGAGGCAAGATCTGTAGCAGAACTGGAAGACCAAAGACAAAGTATTGCTCAGACCAGAGACTTTATCTATCAATCAGGTATTACAAGTTTGCAGGGTGAGATAGAGAAGGAAAATAGAAAGATTGAGATACAGGGTAAGAAAGATGTAGCTAAAATTGATCAGGCTACAAGTATGTACAGTAACCTAATAGGGTCATTTAACTTCTAGGTTTAATAATCCTATAATAAAAATATTCAAAACTATTAATAAAAATGGAAGGCGGACAAGTAGAAGGAGCTACAACTGGAAGTGCTACTTCTGGTGATTTTGATATCAGTAGATTCCAACAACTCTTAGACAAATTGGAAGCATCCAAAAAGCGTCAGCAGAGACAAAGATCAGTAGAAGGACGTAGAGACATCTTCGCTCAAGGTCTTGCTGGCATGATGAGCAATTTCTAAGTACTCTAGAATATATAGGTTATAACTATGGCTGTTGATACAACTTACGATTCAGACGATTATTTTGATCTGGATAAGTACAGACAGGCAGCTGGTGTAGCCTACGAATTTTCCAAAAAGAAAATGGAGACCGCTGGTGAACAAGAAAGAGAAACAATCGGTAAAGGTGGTCAAGAGACTAGAGAAACCGACAGGCAACAGCAAAGGTTTAGGGAAAGGGACGAAGAAAGAGATCGTAAACAAGCCCAATCAGCTTATAAATATTGATCTATTCAATTCATGGGTAGATAATCTAGACTCCTCTACACAGGAGTCTTTTTGCTCTTTTGCAGCAGATAATTATTCTGTAATTGAAGTTTATCTATATGCACGTTTCTTAGGCTATGAAGGTACGATAACTGCTTGTGATCTATGGATAAAAGATAATTATGTAAAGCCAGATCATAGGAAGAAGTTATTGTATGAGATTGATGAGATGCAAGAAGATATTAGAAAGTTAAGAGAAGATATTGAGAATGGTGCAGTAAAAAGAGATGCTGGTGTTGGTCGTATTGCCCAGATGCAGAAAGAACTTAGAAGCACCATATCAGAGATAGAAACATTTACTAATACCAAAGATAGGAAGGGTTTATTGATGGCGGGTGCAGATAGAGCTATTCGTGAATTAATGTTTATATTTAAAGATGATCCAATCGAAACTCCTTTGGAAGAGGCAACTATGAGTGTCTGGGCAAGAATGCAATTACAGGAATAGTTCAGTTAAAATAAAGAGAAATGAATAAATAAGATTGGTGCGTAATGGCTAAGAAAAAAATGCCACCTCAGCTTCTTGAGTACTTTAAAAATAAGAACGAGAAAAAGGAAGATGGCTCTAAGATGAGCGATAAGGAGAAGAGAACTGCAGCTCTAGATAAGGCAAGAAAAGCTAAGAAAGCCGCTAAGACTTATAAAGATAAGAAAGGATCAGAGAAGCCAAAAGAAGAGAAATAAGGTAATATTTAGTAGTAGCTTAAGTATTAATAAGTGCCTTCATATCAGCACCTAGCATATCGTCGTAATGCGAAAGCTGCGGCTAGAAAACAACAGATTAAGAAACCAAAGAATCTTGAATTAATACAGCAAGCTAAGGAAGATTTTGGATTCTTTTGTGAATATGTAGCAGATAAACCACCGGCGTATCATCATAAAACCTGGCATCAACATTTCATAACTAACGAAGATAGTACTTGTTTAATAAAAATAGCTGGGCCTAATGTAGATCTATTAGCTCCTAGAGGGTCTGCTAAATCGACTGTACTAGGTCTTTTAACTGCGTGGGCTATTGGTATTCATACAGAGGCTAAACGACCCTTACAAGTTCTATACCTTTCATATACAGTTGATATTGCCAGATCTAAATCTGCAACTATAAAAAGAATTATAGAAAGTAAAAGATATCAGGAAGTATTTCCAAAAGTAAGACTACTTAAGAATGTAACCAGTAATGAATATTGGTCGATAGATCATAAGTTTGCAGGGATAGATACAACAGGTGAAGAACAATTTACATTATGTGCAGCTGGATTGAAAGGTTCAGTTACATCTAAGCGTTCTCATTTGGTCATGATTGATGACGCTATAAAATCTTCTGCTGATATTGCTAATCCAGATATTAGAAAGCAGATGCAAGAAAACTGGAACGCAGTTATAGCTCCTACTATGTTTGAAGGAGCAAGAGCTATCTGTCTGGGAACTAGATTTAGACATGATGATATTCATGCAACTACATTCAATGAACAGAATAACTGGACTCAAATTGTTTTATCCGCTATCCAAAACGATACTAAAACTGGAGAAGAAGAATCATATTGGCCGGAGATGTGGTCTTTGGAATATCTGAAAGAGAAAAAGAAACAAGCACCTATTGCTTTCTCTTTCCAATACATGAATCAGATTGTTAGACAGAATGAATTATCATTAGCACCTGAACTTATTGTTAAAGCTGAGATAGCAACCGAGTTTGATACTCTTGGTATAGGTGTTGACTTGTCAGCTGGTACTAGAGAAAAGAATGACTACACAGTTATGGTATTGGGAGGAAGAATAGAAGATCGGATTCATATAATTGATTATCGAAGAATAAGAGTTATGGGTAATTTAGAAAAACTAGATGCTCTAAAAGAATTACTAAACGATTGGTCAATCATAGGACAAGATGCAAATGGTAATTATTTTCCAACTTATTCAACTTGTGATATATGGTCTGAAGCAGTTCAATATCAGGCATCACTGGAAGCAGACTTCAAACGAGTGTGTCAAACTAATGGTGGTTTATATAATTTGATTTGGCATCCAGTTAAAGGATTCAGAGCAGATAAGTTAGCTAGATTTAGAGGAATCATGGGTATGTTTGAAGATAGAAAAATAGTATTTAATAGATTTAGAAACTTTACTCATATGTTTGAAGAACTTACTAATTTTGGGGTAAGTGGACATGATGATTGTGTTGATGCTTTAGTTTGGCTTGTAAATGGATTAGCCCGTAAAGGTCAACTTCATTTAGACTTTTAAT
>Ga0209232_1001606_pt1 | contig 11971 bp, 3 predicted proteins | sample ETNvirenome_2_60_FD_184066 | JGI IMG/M metagenome (GOLD analysis project Ga0209232, IMG submission 184066) | Marine viral communities from the Pacific Ocean - ETNP_2_60 (SPAdes) (version 2) | ecosystem: Environmental > Aquatic > Marine > Oceanic | place: Pacific Ocean | collected 2013-06-22
TGTGTAGAAATAATTCAGCAGCAGGATATTGCGCAGCTAATGGACCGTGTACTCCTTAGTAATTAGTTAAAAAAACAAGTAATAATATAATAAATGGCTTTAACAGTAAACGTAAACTATTTTAATTCCTTTTATCTTAAGAGAATATATGGAGATGCTACGGCAACTAGTTCTGCTAAAGGTATTCCTTATGCACCAGAAATGAATAGTACTGGAAGTGAAAGTTTTCAAGGAGCTAGAGCAACTGGAGCTAATGGTTGGACTACTCCTATTGTTTCTAATACCGCAAATGATTGGTACATAGAAGAATCTAGAATACGTGGTGGATATAATAATACAACTGTTGATTTTGGAGTTAAAGCGTATATTGTAGAGGATAATGATAGTCAACAACATAGAAGTAATAGCTTAATATATTCTGGTATATTTAATTCTAGAACTGGTATTAATGATACTAATCAATTTAGTGTAGCTGAATCAATAACTAGATCTGTTGATCCTATTGGTGGTAGTATACAAAGGTTGTTTGCTGAAGATACTAATTTAACTATATTTCAAGAGCGAAAAGTAAACGTAGCGTTAATAGATAAAGATGCTATATTTACAGCAGAAGGTGTTGGTCTAACTACAACTGGTAGAGTTGTTATAGGACAGATAACACCTGTGTTAGGTAACTGGGGTATTGGTACTAATCCAGAGTCATTTGCAACATACGGATATAATAAATATTTTATAGACAAAGATAGAAACGCTGTTTTAAAACTGCAGGGTAGTCAAATAGTAGAAATATCTAATGCTGGTATGATGGATTTCTTTAGAGATCAATTGTCATTATTAGGAACTAGTGGAAAAGCTTTAGGTTCTTACGATGTTTATAATCAAAATTATGTTATATCTTTACAGCCTACGGGAAGATTTAATCTTGGTGTTTATAAAACTTTAACTTTTGATGAACGAAATGCTGGTTGGACAAGTTTCTTTACTTACAAACCAGAAACTATGTTTAGTGCTAGGGGTAAATTTTACTCTACAAAAATGAGAGGTACATTGTCTAAACTATGGACTCATTATACAAATCAAGATAGAAATAATTTTTATGGTACAAAAACAGCTTCATCAATACAGTTTGTTTTTAATCCACAACCTAATTTTATAAAAACATTTAAAACTATAAATTACGAAGGTAGTAATGGTTGGGAAGTATCAGCATTAATCTCAGATTCCACAGGTCAAAATGCTTCAGTAACACCAACTGGTAATTGGTTAAGTAATTTTGATCAAGCTACTAACGCTGCTTATACTAAAATATATAGTTATAATGAAGGGTTATACACAGAAAACAATATTAGCTATCGAGCAGGTTTCGATAGAAAACAAAACAAATATTACGCAGTAATACCAAACAATACAGCTACTCCTATGGCAGGCGAAGTTATATGGGGTAATCAAACAATGGGTATTAAAGGGTATTTTACTACAGTAACAATGAAAACAGATAATACAACTAACAACGGCGGGCTCAAATCTTTATTTGCAGTTAGCTCAGAATTTATACAAAAATAATTATGCCATTAATTAATCCAGTAACATTAGGAATAGCGTCAAGTGTAGTGACAGGAATTTTTGGAGGAGCAGCTGCCAAACGTGCTAAGCGCGCTGCCCAAAGACGTAAAAAAAGACTAGAAGCTAAATTAAACTTTTTAGAAAATAGTAGACAAGAAATAAAAAATCCATTTAGAGATATAATGGATATATCTTCTATGGCAACTGATAGATCAGCACAAATGAGTAATGCTTATAACAATCTAGGTGTTGCAACACAAGCTGCTGAAATGCAAATAGAACAAGCTGATATTAGTTTAGCAAATACATTGGATACTTTAATGGCAACTGGTACTGGAGCTGGTGGCGCAACTGCTTTAGCTCAAGCTGCTAAACAAGGTAAAAAAGAAGTTTCAGCTAGTATTGAACAGCAAGAAGCTGCTAATGAAAAATTAAGAGCACAAGGTGAGGCTGATTTAGAACAAAGACGTATAGCCGAAGCGCAAAGAGTAGAAGGTATACAAATGTCAGAAGCACAAAGAGTACAACAAGCAAAAGCTCAAGGTGAACAATTCATGTTCAACGCTAGAGAAACTAGAGAGATGCAAAAAATTAATAGAACTGCAAGTCAACTTGACAACGCTATGGCTTCTGTAGCACAAGCTAATAGAGATAGAACATCTGCTATTACCGGGGCAATAGGAGGTATAACTACTGCATTAACCAAAATTGATGGTGGTGGTACAGACGACGGCGGCGATGATGGGAACGATTAAAATAAAATAAATTATGTCATACGAAAATCCTAAATATATAAATGAATCGCAGGCGGACTTGTTCCAAAACCTACAGAATACTATAAACAAAGCAGTTACTACTAGCAAAGAAACAATTGCAAAACAAGAATATAGAAAAGAACTTTATAACAATGAAACTGTTTTACAAGGTCAAAATGCAAGTGCTAATACTATAACAGATCAAAAAAACAATCAAACAGGTAGTCAAGTAACAATTGGTAAAACTGATAAGTTTTTTAATAACTATAAAACTAATGATGATGGAAATGTGATTAGCTATGCAGAGCGAGCTAAAGAAATAACAATGGAGTTAAGAAAAAAACCTAAACCAGATAATTATGCAGAGTTACAAGCTGAATTAGATTGGATAGATAGATCTCCAGAGGTTATGAAAGGTGGAATAACAAATTTAGCTTCTCAATTTGATATATCAAACTTAAACAACATAGATAAAACAATGAATAGTGATGTTTTATTAGCTGCTATGATTTTTAATGAAGAACCTGGGTATGGAGATGGTAATGGTTTTAATTATGAAATGAGACCAGGTAGTGTTGATGGAACAATAGACTTTGTTTTTACTGGTTCAGGGGTTATACCTCCTGGATCAAAAGTAGCTCCTACTGAAGAAAGGCGAAAAGAAATAGAAAAACTGTTAACCGAAGATCCTAATAGGGAAGATGCTGCTGAGTTGCAAGAGGAATTAGATGCTACTGGTCAGCTAGTTTCTTTTGGTGGAGAAGATGGTTATACTGTTAACACTGCAGATTTAGAATTATTAAATGGAAAAGATAAAGAATTAATACCTAGAATACCAAGTGTTACTAAACAATTAGGAGCAGTACAACAAGATTCTGGTATATTTGTAGGCGCGGAGTTTAATGATAATGGTGAAATAACCAATCCTGGACAATTTCAGATAAAAGATTTAGAGCTTATTAGAATGCAAGGTAAAAACATTGCTGAAGGAGTTGCAAAAGAAGGTGAGCTGGTTACAACTACTTTTATGGATTTTGATATTGGTGATGGTAAAACAGCAAAGTATGAAGTTTGGAATATAGATAGAGATAGATTGCGAACATCAATGCAAGCGTCTATTGATAATAATGCTAGGCAATTTACAGATCCTGTTAGCGGTAATGTACAAAAAGCTGTTTCTTACTGGAACAATAGAATAGCCCCTAGTGTTGCAAATCAAACGTATGATAAGGAAATAGCTCGTGAAGCTTTTGGTAAATTTCCTGAAGTTGCTAGAATGGAAGAAGGACCTGCAAAAGAATCATATATTAAAAAGAAATGGCAAGAAGCTATAGGAGGTTGGAGTAATAAAACAACTAAGCTAAATAAATATCAAGCAGCTATGTTTAATAGAATGTATACTAAACAACAAGTAGATGCTGCTTATGATGAAGCAATGAGTCCAGCAAATGCTAGAGCTAGAATAGTTAGTAGTAGTGTTTCTTTAGAACAAGCTCCAGATCTAAATACAGAATGGGAAGAAGATTAGAAACCAAAATAATATTATGAATGTAACTTATGAATCTAATGGTAAACTTTACTCAGTAGGAGAAAGTAAATTAGAAGAATTTTTAAAAGTTCACCCAGATGCTAAAAAGAAAGCTGGAGATGGTTTTGGTGATGGTGGTAAAGAAATATATTATAATCTTGAAAATGATAAATATAAACCTTATAGTGTTTCTAAAAGTAAGTTAGAAGATTTTAAAGCTAAATTTCCTGAAGCTAGAACTAAAGAAGGTTGGGAAAAGTATGCTACAGACCAAGAAGCTAAGTATAATGCTTGGAAAGAAAGCGAGAAAAAAAGAAAAGAAGATGAGAAAAAAGCGGCTGATGAAGCTGCTGTTCAAACAAAAAAAGATCAAGAAGCGGCTCAAGCTAAAAATATAGAAAAAATTAATAGAGAATTTAAAGAAAGATACAAAAGTGATTCAGTTTTTGGTGGTGCATTTGATAAAATGACAGCAATTGAAGAATGGAGTGTTGAAGATAAAGTAAAATGGTTAAATGAAAATCTTTCTGAAGGTGAAAATCCTATGGAAGCACAATTAACTTTTGAAGAACCAGAATTTGATATAAACGAAGATGTTGTAGATCAATCACAATTAGATATTCCAGATAGAATTGATGTAGATGGTATGGAGTTTAAAGAAATTCAAAACAATAGTGAAGTTGAATTAGGAGATACTTTTTTAGAGCAAATAAATAATTACAACAACAGTATACAAAAGATATTAGACAACCCTATACTTGATGATAACGGTGCAGTAGATTACGAAGCTACACAGGAAGCTATAGACGAAGTGCAGCTTAATGCTCCTCAAGGTTTACAAGTAAGAACAGATAATATATTTAAAGGTCTTGATGAGGAACAAGAAAATATACTTTCTAGACTTCAACAATATGAAGATACTATACGTGAACTAGGTATGTGGAGGACTGATGATATGATTAACAAAATGGTGGAAGAAGAAGATCTTGTTCTTTTAAATAGAGCTAGAGAGTTGATAGGTATGAGCGAGGAAGAATATAATGATTTACTAGAGAACGATAAACCAGCATTATTTAAAAAATTAAAAAGTGAATTAGAAACAAAAGGAGGTTATCATTGGGCACAGTTAGAATCTACACAGTTAACTTTAGAAGAAAGAAAAACACTACTAGAACAATACCAAAAAGGCGAGATTGATTTAACTACCGAACAATTATCAGAAATATCTGTTGGTGATCCAGCTATGGCAGCGTATTTAAAAAGATTTTTTCCAGATCCTCAAGATATTGAAGTGCAACCTGGAGTAAGCAATCAAGAAGCAGTGTTAAATTCTTTTAACGAATCTATTTCAAAAGCCGTAATGGCAGATCCTCGTTTTAAGTTTGTTCAAACCAATATACAAAAAGAAGTTGACAAAAATGCTAATGCTAAGCTAGTTGAATTGTCTAAAAAATATAAACTAGATACTAATCCTACTCAAGAAAATCTTGAAAAAGCACAAGAAGAGTTTGCTGAATGGTATGGAAATTCTTTAAGTGAAAAATTTCAAACAAATGATGCTGTAAAAAGACTATATAGAGAATATGGTGTTGCGGGTAGTGCTGTTTATGGTGAACTTAATCAAGATTTTTTAAGAGACAATTTATATAACGGAGCGTTAAGAAGAATTGACAATACTACGGCAAAGTATTCTGAAGAAAGATTAAAAGATGCTAGTTGGCTTATGAAGCTTAAAGGAATGTGGAAAAGAGGTAGTGCTTATGTAAGAGAAGCAGGAATTGGTTTGGTAAAAAACAAAGCTTGGTGGAATGATTTACAAACAACGGTTCAACAACCTTTTTTAGAAAATAGAACAAAAACTAAAAACATGATTTTGGCTACTCAAGATGATTTAGGCCAATATAATTATGAAGGAGAATCTGGTGATCTTACAGTTAAACAATTAATGGAAATACTACCTGATGATCACCCTTTTGTAAGACATCAAAAAACGTGGAGAGGAACTAGAGATGACGATAAAACTCTAAATGAAATGATTTCACTTTATGATGAAAAAGTAGAAAACATTGAAGAGTCAATAGCTATGGATACAGCAGAAGCAATGGAAGCATACGCTGAGAGTGCTGCTTTTAAAACTTATGACTCTGGTAAAGCTTGGTACACGTTAGAAGGATTTTTAGATAGAACAGCTGGATTAGTAGAACAAGCTCCACATATGGTGCCTACATTTATAGGACAAGCTTTAGTTGCTAAAGGTACGTTAGTGGCTGCTACTGGAGTAGGTGCTGCGCCTGGAGGAATCACTATGGCTGCTGGTTATGGGTTTATGGCTTTAGGAGCTAGTGTTCAAGGAGCAATGGAATATAGCGCTGTTTATATGGATGCTGTAAGAAGAAAACTAACTGAAAAGCTAGAAAGAGAACCTACTGTTGAAGAATATGTAGAAGCATTAGCTAGTGGTAGATATGGAGACCATCAAGCAGCTTTAGCAACTGGAGCAGCGGTAATGGGAACAGAATTTTTATCTGATGCTATAACAAGTAAATTAACAGGTGGGGCTGGTGCTTATTTAGCTAATACACCAATTGGTAGAGCTTTAATAGGTAACACTTTTGGAAATTATGTAGTAAGTGCTGGAACAGGTTACGCTGGTATGAAAATAAATGCTTATCAAGAATGGGTTACGGAAGGTTTTCAAACTTATTTAGGAGAAGTTGCTGATAATTATATTCAAAAAGCAGAAGGTAAAGATATAGATAATATTTTTAATCATGATATAAATTGGGAAGAAATACAACACGCTGCGGAAATGGGTTATAAAATAGGTGAACTATTTGGAGGTGTTAGTTTCGCGGGTTCATTATCTGGTTTTAATCAAATACAAAAATCTTATACACAAAAAGCTGAAGATCTTGTTGCTAACATAGATATGAATAAAAATTCTAAAACTTATGAAGCAGGTAACTCATATTTTAAAAGGTTACAAAAAGCTATTACTGAAGACCGTAGTTTAACGAAGAATAAAAAAAGAGAACTGATTAATGAAATTTCACGTATAAGAGAAGCTGCAATACAAGTTCCTCAAAACGTAACAGGTTCTGATAAAAGAAAATTAATGAAACTTTTAATTGAACAACGTCAATTAAAAAATGATATTAAATCACTAGATAATAAAGAGCTTGCTGTTAATAAAATAGAAAGAAAAGCCATAGTTGATCAACAAATAGTAGATATTGTTAAAGGAGCTGATGAAAGATCTAGTACTGTTGGTATGAGTGTTTTACCTACAAGATCTACAAGCGAAACTGATTCTTATTCTAAACTAGACAAGTTATATGCTGATGAAGATTTTGATATTGATAATGTATTAGATCAAAGAAGAGTATTAAAAGAAGCAGGTGGAACTATTAACACAAGACTTAATCAATTGTGGATAAAAGATAGTTTATTAACTAGAGAGGAATTTAAAACAGCTTTGGAAAATGAATATTTAAAAACTTTTAAAGCATATAATCCCGATCTAGATGTTAACATGCAGGGTATTGGTAGGCAAACAGCTAATTTATTTTTTGAAAGATCTAAAGCGCTAGTTGAAGAAAACAAAAGAAAAGATAAAACAATTAGCATGTCTGATGAGAAGGCTCCTGAAATTGGTGATACAACTAAACAAACAGACTTTGATGCAGAAGTACTACAAGAAACAGGTAAGCGTGAAAAAAGATATATAGCTGATAATACTAAAGTTACTAAAGCTGTAGGTGAAAAAGCTGTTCAGCAAATAGATAAAGAAACTAGTCAAGAAATATTAAGAGAAGCCGCTTTAGGTGAAGATCCTGAGGGTATAGCTAAAGCTATTGGTAACATGTTTGGTCAATCTACTGCTAGAGGTGGTAGAGGATTATTTAACATAATAGGGGATAAAGCAGGTACTTTAAAGAAAGGATTTGGTGATTTTATTGATAATGTTATTGATAGAGATTTTATAGCAGCATTACCAGCTTCATATTTAAAACAATCTACAGAATTACAAAAAATATTAGGTTTAAAAAAGATAGGAAAAACTCAAGTTGTTAAAACAGATAAAAAAGGTAAGAAAACATATTCAAGACCAAGTGTTTTTGCAATACCATCTGATATTTCAGATGCTCAAGTTCAACAAGTAAGAGATTATTTTAAAAAGAGTACAACCACGAGAGAGGGTATATTAAAAAGATTGGCTCAAGAGTTTGCTTTAGATTCAATTAATAAATTAAAGCAAGATAAAGATTTCATGCAAAAACTAGAAACAGCTTTAAGTGATAACATGACAGAGGAGATGTTAGCAGAAGCTGAGAGTTTAGTAGGTAAACCAATACCTGGAAAGCCTTATGATAATATAGTTAATAATCCTTCAGGTGATCTTTCTAATTTAAAAGGCGTATCACAGATACAGTTTATGGCTAGTAACCTGAATGATAGGTATGACCTAGAAACAGCTAAAAAAGAAATTGCTAAAAAATATGCTGTAGATTTTTTAAATGAAATACAAGCTAAGCTTGATCAAAGAACATTAGAAGATACTACTAGAGATTTTGTTGCAGACTCTAAAACAATGAAAAAAATAATAAAGCTGTTAGATAAAGGTATAGAACTAGTTACACCTGATACAGGAAATCTATATTCGTTTCCACCTCAAATTTTTGCTGGATTAGCTCTTAAACTAATTAAAGAAGCTATATTAAAGTTTGGAAAGTGGATTGATGCTATGCGTTATGCAGGAGACTCTATGGCTGAAGTTTATGCGGTTACTGATTATCAAAGAGATACAATAAAAGCATTTTTTGATAGCCTTACACCAGAAGATGTATTAGTTAATGTTGAAAAAGTTACAAAAAAGCTTGAAGCAACAGCTGATCTTATTAATAAAGATAAATATAAAAATGTAAACGATTTTGAGGTTAAAAATTTCAAAAAAATAAGAAGTAGAAAAGGAAAAATAGAGTTCTTAAAAACATTTTTTAAACATATAAATACTAGTTTTCAAAAAGCAAATGTAGGTACAAGAGGTTTATACAAGGGACAAAGCGCAAGGGCAGCTTATGATTATTGGGGAGAAGCATTTGGAGTTGATTTAAAAGAACTTGGTTTTGATCTTATAAAATCTGGTAAAGGTGAAAGCATTGCGTTTCAAGGTGTGAAAATAGTTACTGCAGGAGATGCTAGACCTTCTGTAATTACAGGCTTAATACAAAACTCTTATAATAAAGGTGGAGCTATACAAGCTGAAAATACATTACGTAAACATCTTGCTCAATCTAATTTAAATGCTGAAGAAGCTAAAACTTTTATTGTTGAAGAGGTATCTAAATTGTTAGAACAAGATGATCCAGAAGCAGCTATGCAGTTGTTAGATGTAATGGGATTAGCTAGTGATTCTCCATTAAGAATGGTTGGTACAATAAGATCTATACAAACAAATGTTAAAACAGCAGAGTATAAAAATAAAAAGGGTGAAATAATAAAAGAAAAGAGAGTAACGTATGAACATACTCCATCAATAGCTAGTTTGCGTGAGCAGATTAAAGCAGAAATGCAAAAGAAACAGAGTATATCTAGTTTTAAAAAGAATTTAAGAGCAATATTAGATAGTAGTTTTGTAGACATTATTGACACGCAAGCTTCAAAAAAATTAAATAAGTTAGGGTTAAATATAGTAGGTACTGGAATAGATGATAGAATTTCTAAAGTAGTAAATCCTAAAAATCTTAAGGTTGTTGAAGCTGGACCAAAACAATTAATTAGTGATAAAGAATTAGCTGCACAAAAAATAGCTAAAAACACACCAGATATTGTAAGTAAAAAAGATTCTTCTAAAAAAATTAAGAAAACTTTACTTCAGTCTTTAGAAACTAAATTACAAGGGTTAAAAATAATTAAAAAACGAAAAGGTTTAAGTGCTTTTGACATGGATGACACTTTAGCTTTAACAAAAGAAAAAGTTATAGCATTAAGTCCTGCGGCTCAATTAGATTTAATGGGTATTAAAGAAACTGGTAACCAAATATTAAGAGCTGAATTAGAAAAAGAGTTTTATAATAGTAACAAGGTGGTATATATGAGCGCGGCAGAATACGCACAGAAGTATGAGTCGTTGTTAGATAAAGGATGGGTTTTTGATTATAGAAACTTTGACAATGTAGATCTTTCTACAGAAAAAGGTCCTTTAGCGGGAACTGCTTTAGCTCGTCAAGCAAAATATGGACCAAAAGATATATATATAGTTACAGCTAGACCAAATGCTTCTAAAAAAGCAATTAAACTATGGGCTGATAGTATAGGTTTGAATATACCTATGTCAAATATTGTTACATTGGAAGATGGTTCACCAATGAAAAAAGCGGATTGGTTATTAAGTAAAGCAGAACAAGGTTATAATGATTTTTATTTTGCAGATGATTCAGCAATGAATGTAGAAGTTGTAAAAAATATATTGAGTCAAATAGATGTTAAGTCAAAAGTACAATTAGCTGTAGCAGACAAAGCAAACACTATTGATGTTGAAATGAATGAGTTAATTGAAGATGCTACTGGTATAGATGTTGATACAGAAGTGTTAGATGTTGAAGCTAGGTTAGAAGGAAAGAAAAGAGATAAAGGTTTCTTTAAAAGAATATTAAGACAATTTAAAATTACATCTTCTGCTGATGATTTCTTAGGATTAGGTTATAAGCTTTTTGGTTTTGGTGAAAAAGGTACTAAACAACAACAATGGTTTATTGATAATTTTATAAAACCTTATGACAAAGCTGAACAAGCGTTAATTAGTGCTAAAGTAACAATATCTTCTGATTTTGCTACACTTAAAAAAGCTTTTCCAAAGTTAGCAAATTATGGAATTGGTAAAATGAAAAATCCTTTAAATGATCAAATAGGACACAAGTATTATACTATTGGTCAAGCAATTAGGGTTTATTTATGGAATAAACAAGGTATGGAAATTCCTGGTATATCTGATGCGGATGTTGAAGCTTTAGTTACTGCTGTACAATCTGAATCACAATATCATGTTTTTGCTGACAACTTACAATTAATACAAAAGGAAAGTGAATACCCAGCTCCAGCTCAATACTGGATGATTGGAACTATTCAAACAGATATAATAAATGGATTAGATACTACTTTCCGAGCAAAACTTTTAACTGAGTGGCAGGAAAATGTAGATTTAGCTTTTTCACCTAAACACATGAATAAGCTTGAGAAAGCTTTTGGTTCTAAATATGTAGAAGCTATACGTGATTCTTTAAGCCGTATGAAACGTGGTACTAATAGACCAACTTATGAAGGTAGTGGATCTCGTCAGGTTAATGAAATGATGGATTGGTTGAATGGTTCTGTGGCTGTGGCAATGTTCTTAAATGTAAGATCTGGAATGTTACAGATGTTATCCAATGTAAATTTTATAAATTGGGGTGATAATAATATATATGCAGCCGCTAAAGCTTTTGCAAGTAAAGATTATGTTCCTACAGTTATAAAGTTAATGAATTCTGATTATCTTGTAAACAGACGTGAGGGGTTAAAAATAAATGTAAACGAAGCTGAACTTGCCGCTGCTGCTAAACAAGGTGGGTTCAAAGGTATGTTAGCATACCTACTTGATAAAGGTTTTATACTTACAAGAATATTTGATAGTTTAGCAATCGCTACTGGTGGTGCTTCTTTCTATATTAATAGACAAAAATCTTTATTAAATAGAATAAATAAAGAAACTGGTAAAAAATATACTAAAGCAGAAGCTGAACAACAAGCATTTGATGATTTTTACGCTATAGCAGAAGAGACACAGCAGTCTAGTAATCCTAGTAAAATATCATCTCAACAAGCTAGTATGTTTGGTCGTATTATATTATCTTTCCAAAATGTTACTATGCAGTACAATAGGAAAGCTAAAAAAATGTTGCTTGATTTTATAAACAGAAGAAGACGTCCTGGAATGACGCAGCGTGAAAGCGATCTAAGTAATTTATCTGGTGTTATATATTATGTTGGCATGCAGAATTTAATATTTAATTCTCTCCAAAATGCTTTATTTGCTTTAGCATTTGGTGATGAAGAAGAAAAAGATAGAGATAAAGTAGCTGATACT